>Ga0160423_10001183_pt1 | contig 21825 bp, 15 predicted proteins | sample CRUFie14St8metaG_FD_108191 | JGI IMG/M metagenome (GOLD analysis project Ga0160423, IMG submission 108191) | Marine microbial communities from the Costa Rica Dome - CRUD Field 142mm St8 metaG | ecosystem: Environmental > Aquatic > Marine > Oceanic > Photic zone | place: Costa Rica: the Eastern...
AAGAGATTTAAGTATTTAATAATGGAAATTTATCAAGAGATTTTACTTTTATTGATGATATCATAACCGGCATATTAAAAACTCTATTACAAAATTCAAAAAATACCTCTTTGTATAAGATTTATAATATTGGAAATAGCTTTCCAATTAAATTAACTAATTTTATTAATTTAATTGAAAAAAATTTAAAGCTAAAAGCAAAAATAAAAATGCTCCCCATGCAACCTGGAGATGTTAATCAAACATGGGCTGATGTTAACGAATTGAAAAAAGATTATAAATATTCTCCTAAAACATCATTAGAACATGGGGTAAAATCTTTTATAAATTGGTATAAATCATTCTATAATATAAATTAATTTTAAGTGAATTTAAATTCTGGTTTTAAGTTTTTAAAATTAGTTTTTGCTACTTTTTTTTCTTTGTTTTTTATGAAATTAAGTAGTCAAACAATATCCTTATATGAACAACATAATGGAAGATATGATTATACTGCCATTGGGAATACTTTGAATGAAGTTGAAAATGGAGCTTTTTTTGACTGTACAATTCTGTCAACCTCTCAAGCGGATTTAAATCTTGATCCAAATCAATCAATAGTTGCTGCTTATTTATATTGGGCTGGATCTGGCACAGGTGACTTCGAAATAAAACTTAACAATATTGATATCAATGCATCTAGAACTTTTTCTCACTCTTTGGATAGTAGCAGACAATTTTTTTCAGGTTTTTCAGAAGTTACTGAGATTATTATTAATCATGGTAACGGAACTTATATTTTAAGTGATCTTGATGATATAAATATTTCTGAAAATTATTGTTCAACTGGTACTAATTTTGCGGGTTGGGCAATAATTATTTTGTATGAGGATTATAATTTGCCTCTAAATCAAATTAATATTTACGATGGTCTGGAGGCAGTGCCTAATTCAATTACAATAAGTTTGAATAATTTAAATGTTTTAGACGTTGAGGGAGCAAAAATTGGATTTATTGCTTGGGAGGGAGATAATAGTCTTTCAGTTGATGAATCATTAAAAATGAATGGTAATATTTTGAGCAATCCTCCACTTAACCCATCTAATAATGCTTTCAACGGGACAAATAGCTTTACCGGCGAGTCTAATTTATATAACATGGATATTGATGTTTATGATATTCAAAACAATATTAATGTTGGAGATAACAATGCAATTATTGAGTTAACCTCAGGTCAAGATTTAGTAATGGTTAATTGTATTGTTACTGTTTTAAATAGTCAACTTCCTGATGCAACAATAGCAATTAATCAAGTTGAAACAAATTGTTTCTCTGATTCAATAATTATAAATTACAATATTTTAAATTTAAACTCAACTGATGTGTTACCTGCCTATACTCCTATATCATTTTATATTAACAATGTTTTAGTTTATCAAACAACAATTGGAGTTGATTTAGAAATAAATGAATCATTATACTTTAGTAAAGAAATTGAAATTGATTCACCAATTACTGAACAATTTGAAGTTATTGTAATTGTTGATGATAATGGTAATGGAGTTGGAATGGTTGATGAAATATTAGAGGACAATAATAGTGATTCTACACAAGTTGAATTTCCAGAGAACAATTGTCAAATCAACATTCCTCAAGGATTATCACCTAATGGTGATGGATTCAATGATTTTTTTAATATTGAAGGTCTTTATAATATTTTTTTGAATCATAAGTTACTAATTTATAACAGGTATGGGAGTTTAGTGTTTGTTGGAAATAATGATAAAAAATGGGATGGCACTTCAAATCATGGTATTTTTTCCAATTCAAAGAGATTACCAACAGGCACTTATTTTTATGTGTTATATTTGAATGAAGATAATTACTCTTCTAGAACTGGATGGGTTTATTTAAATTATTAGTTAGATTTATTTTAAAATATGAGTAAAATTCTTGTTACTGGCGGCTTAGGTTATATTGGCTCCCATGTTGTTGTAGAACTACAAAAAAATGGTTTTGAAGTTATAATAATAGATGATTTGTCTAATTCATCAAAGCAAACTCTCAATGGTATATATAAAATAACCGGCATTAAACCAATTTTTAAGAAAATTGATTTAAAAAATAAATTATTAGTTGAAGAATTTTTCAAAAACCATTCAGACATTGATGGGGTTATTCATTTTGCGGCATCAAAAGCTGTGGGTGAAAGTCTAATTGATCCCATTAAATATTATAATAACAATTTAAATTCTCTGATTAATCTCTTATTAGAGCTTAAGAAATTAAAATCTCCTAAATTAATTTTCAGTTCCTCGTGCGCTGTTTATGGTCAAGCTGTAAATTTACCAATAAAAGAAAATTTTAATTCTACAAATTTAAGGTCACCTTATGCCAAAACAAAAAAAATTAGTGAACAAATTATTAAAGATCTGTCTAAATCGAATAAATCATTAAATTCAATAGTGCTAAGATATTTTAATGCTATAGGTGCACACAAATCTGGATATATTGGAGAAAATCCTATTGGCAAACCACAGAATCTTGTGCCAATTATTACAAGAACTGCAATTGGTGTTTATGACAAACTTAAAATATTTGGGAGTGATTATTCAACGCCTGATGGAACAGCTGTCAGAGATTACATTCATGTGGTAGATTTGGCAAAGGCCCATTTAAAGGCAATTATTCATTTGATAGGTAAAAAGAATACTAAAAATTATGATGTTTTTAACGTGGGTACAGGTAAAGGTACATCAGTATTGGAAATAATAGAGCTTTTTGAAAAAATAAGCAATAAAAAATTAGATTTTACTTTTTCAGAAAGACGCGATGGAGATGTTGAATCAGCTTATGCTGATTCAACAAAAGCAAATAAAATCTTAGGTTGGAGATCTGAGATTTCTTTAGACGATGCATTAATCTCTGCATTGAAATGGGAAAGAAATAACAGCGTTTGATTTTTTGTATTTATTTTTCTAATAAACATAATTATTTTTTAAATTCGTAAATCTTTAAATAACTCAAACGATTGAAATATTTTACCTATGAAAAAAAACTTACTATTATCATTCTTATTTTTCCTAAATTTATCTTTTTCTCAAGACGAGGTAGTTCACATTGATTTTGATACAAATGGTCCTGATGTTATTTTCGAAAGCTGGAATAATTCTAGTACTTTCGATTTAGTTTCTAATCCTGTTCAAAATGAAGTTAATGCTTCGCAAAATGTAGGCCAATTTACTGCAGGTGCTGACGATGGAGGTAATTTTGATTCTAACATTGGTATTGGGATTGTTAACCCTACGACTGTCTTTACTTCTCCTTTTGATTTAACTTCCCTTAATTATTTTAAAATGAAAGTTTTTGCTCTTGAGGAGGTTACTATAACTTTCCATATAGAAAATTCACCTGATTGGGGTAATTTTCACGAGTCTTCCGTTACAGTTAACTCTGATCAATTAAATCAATGGGTGGAATTAACTTTTGACTTTTCAGGGATAAACAATATTTTCATGAACAATATTGTTATTAAGGTCAGTGGCACTGATTGGAATGTTGGTGATTACTTATTTTTTGATGAGATCACTGGACCTGAATTGTATTCTTCTCCAGCATTTGTTTATAATCCTGAAAATGGCTCAACTGAAATATCTGTTGGAGCTGTAATGAATATTGAAACAAATGATAAATTTTATGATCCAGGTGCTATTACAATCACAGATTTTTCAAATAAAGTAGCATTAAGAGTTGGTGATGAAAATGGTGAAGATGTTCCATTTGAAGCTACTATTTCAAATGACAATAAGATTACTATTGCCCCTGAAAATGATCTTGATTATTTGACTACTTATTGGTTTGGCGTAATCGACAATACAATTTATCATTCTAATGGTTCATCTGTCACTGGAGTGGGAGCCAGTTTTACAACTAAGGAGGCTGTTTTCGGAGATATCAATATCATGTTAGTTGATTATGAAACACCTGAAACTAGCATACCTTTTGAATCTTGGGGTTCAGCTGGATTTGCACAGACTCCAAACCCTGCCCCTGATGATATTAATCCTTCGTCTAATGTAGGTCAATTCACACATCCTGGAGGAGTTTGGTCTTCAACAATTGAAACCTCTCCAGAACTAGATGTAATTGATTTTGCAGAGACGCCGTATTGGAATGTCAAAGTTTGGTCTGATAAAGCAATTAATATTGTATTCAAACTTCAAAATAATGCCAACTGGTGGGAAAATACAGAATTTACGTATTCTCTTTCTGAGGATGAAACTAACCAGTGGGTTCAATTATCTTTTAATTTTTCAGGAGTTGCTGCTAACAATTACAACAGAATTCAAATGTGGTTTGACGGGGATTTAGAAGGAGGTTCTGAGGCTGGAGATGTTTATTATTTTGATGATATTGAAAAAAGCAATGTTCCTCCACCTGCTGTAGTAGTTTTCACACCTGAAACTGGATCCTCAGCTGTTCTTCAATATTCTCAATTAAGCATAACCTCAAATTTCGCATTTGTTAATATTGATGGATCAGATATCGATAACCCAGTTTCAGTTCTTGAACTAAAAGAAAATAATAGTTCTGGACTATCAGTACCTTTTTACGCAACAATTTCTGAAAATAACAATACCTTTACTATTGTTCCAGTTGAAGTGTTATCCACTGGTGGGACGTATTGGTTTGGAGTTCAAGATGGTGCTGTAAAATTTGATGAAAATCAACAGTCTGTTAGTGGAATTAATTCAACATTTACTGTGACTTCAAATCCAATGCCTAATATGGAGATTTATGAAGATTTTGATGGTAATTCCCAGTGCTTAGTTGTTGAAAGTTTAGGAGATCCTGCAGGGTTATATAATTTAACTGCTTTAGATCCATCGGGAGCTGCCAACACAGTTATTGAATGGACAAAGGGATCAAGTTGGAGTGGATGGGAAAGAGTTCATTTTCAGCTAAATGCCCCTTTTGATGGAACTCTCGATGATGTATTTTCTTTTAGAGTTTTTTCACCGGTCACTACTGGAATAAGATTTAAATTAGCTGATGCAACAGAGGATTGGGAACAAACCGGTAATTACGAGACAGGGTCAGAGAGTTTTCCTGATCCATTAATTGTTGTTGAAAATCAATGGCAAACGTTTTATTTAAATATTTCTGATTTAGCTGATGGAGTTAATTTTGATCATATATTCATATTTATCGGACGTGGGGATGGTGAGCCTGGAGTTGATTCAACATTTTACATTGATGATTTAATGGGTCCTGCACTACAAGGAACAGCTTCTCTAAATGATCTTGAATCTAGTAATATTGTTTTGTTTCCAAATCCTGCTAAGGATATCATTCATGTAAAAAATATTTCAGTTAATACATTAATTAAAATATATGATATTAACGGTAAATTAGTTAAAGAAACATATACAAATTCTAATTCACTTTCAATTTCTGATTTGAATCGAGGATTTTATTTTATTAAAATTAATGGACAAGTAGAAAAGTTCATAAAAAATTAAAATTTACAATAGGAATTTGATAATGGATATTCCTATTGTAAAATACTAACCAACCAATTTTTTGTATAATAATGTATTTGTATAATAAGTATTTGAAATCTTTTTTACCTTTTCTGGCACTTTTTTTTAGTATAAGTATTTTTAGTCAAGTTGCTATAGTTAAAGGAACAGTTGTTGATGAATCAGGAATACCTTTGCTGGGAGCTACCATAGTTGTTGAGGGAACGACAAATGGAGTAACTACAGATTTTGATGGTAATTATCTAATAAATGTTAAGAAGGATAATGCAGTTTTGATATTCTCTTATTTAGGATTTGAAACTCAAAAAATTACTCTATCAGATCAAAAAGTTGTCAATGTAATAATGAAAGAGGATTTAAATTCATTAGAAGAGGTTCAGGTTGTAGCTTTTTCAAAGCAGAAAAAGAGCTCAGTAATAGGTTCGGTTTCAACCATAAGTACATCAGATCTTAAGTTACCTTCAACCAACTTAACGTCCTCATTTGCTGGTCAAATTGCAGGTATGATTTCATATCAAAGATCTGGAGAGCCTGGTCAAGATAATGCCGAGTTTTTTATTAGAGGTGTGACTACATTTGGATATAAAAATGATCCCTTAATTCTTTTAGATGGATTGCAAATTACAACTTCTGATCTTGCAAGAATTGAACCAGACAATGTAGCTTCTTTTTCAATAATGAAAGATGCAACAGCAACTTCACTTTATGGTGCAAGAGGTGCTAACGGAGTGATCTTAGTAACAACAAAGGAAGGTAAAGTTGGTAAAGCCAAAATATCTGTTCGTTATGAATCTTCTTTTTCTAGTCCATCTAAGGTAAATGATTTTTTAGGTGCTGTTGATTACATGAAGCTCTACAATAAAGCTCTAAGAGCACGAGACCAATCTGCTCCATTGCTTTATTCAATTCAACAAATTTATGGTACTGAAAATAATGGTGATCCTAATATTTACCCAGATGTTGATTGGTTTGATGAATTATTTAATGATTATGCTCAAAACCATAGGATTAATTTAAACATTTCAGGCGGTGGAGATGTAGCTCAATATTATTTAGCACTTTCGCATATAAATGAATCAGGACTTTTAAAAGTTGAACCTCTTAATAATTTCAATAATAACATAAACATTAAGCGTTCAAATTTGAGAGCAAACGTTAATGTTAACCTATCTAAAACTACTAAAATTGCTACAAAGTATTATTCATTATTTGAAAGATACAATGGTCCAACAACTAGTGCGAATGATATCTTTGGTATGGTTGTTCAAGCTAATCCTGCTAATTTTCCAAAAGTTTATTCTCCTGACGAAAATACAGTAAATTTTAATCACTCGTTATTTGGAAATAAAGGCAATGGTGGATTTCCTAACCCCTATGCTGAGATGGTTAAGGGATATAAAGACAGGTTTTCAAATACAACATTAGCTCAATTTTCAGTTGAGCAAAATCTCGATGCTATTACTCAAGGTTTAAGGCTAAGAGGTATGGCATCTGTTAGAACATTTTTATCAAATGAAAACCAAAGAAGTTTTACTCCATTCTACTATGGTTTATCTGAGATTCAAACTGATGAAGGAATTGATTATTCTCTTTACCAAATACAAGAAGGGACAGAGTATCTCAATGAGCCATCGGTATCAAATAATGGCAATAGTAATTTTTATTATGAATTAGTTGCTGAATATAATAGAGAGTTCAATGAAAAGCACGAATTTGGTGGATTACTTGTTGCAAATTTTACTGAAGCATTAAATACAATTGGTGGTGGGAATACATCATTTTCCACTCTTCCATCCAGGAATATGGGCGTTTCTGGGCGTTTTACTTACAATTACGGCAAGAGGTACTATACAGAATTTAATTTTGGTTACAATGGGTCTGAGAAATTTTCTGAAGAAAACAGATTTGGCTTCTTTCCTTCATTTGGCCTTGGATACATAGTCTCCAATGAGACATGGTTTGAAGATAAATTTCCATCAATAAATTTATTAAAATTGAAATATACATATGGATTAGTTGGTAATGATGGTATTTCAGCACCAAGTGATAGATTCTTTTACCTATCTGATGTTAATCTTAACAATGGAGGTACTGGGTTCGCTTGGGGAGCTGATTATAATAATTATTATAATGGATATTTTGTAAACAGGTATGATAATGATAACGTTACATGGGAAGTTGCTGAAAAATCAAATTATGGTATAGAATTTGGTTTATTTAATAAAATGACATTGCTAGTTGATTATTTTCAAGAACATAGAAAAAATATTTATATGCAACGCGATTATATTCCAGAGACTATGGGATTAACTACTACAATAAGTAGCAATGTTGGAGAAGTAAAATCTAGTGGTGTGGATTTATCAATTGACTATAATCATGTTTTTTCTTCTGGTTTATTTATTTCTGGAAGGGGTAACTTTACTTATGCAACTAACGAAATTTTAGTAAATGGAGAACCGGAATATCAAAATCAAAATTTAAGTCGAATTGGTCACCCTATAAATCAACAATGGGGTTATATAGCGGAAAGACTATTTATTGATCAAGAAGATATTAATAACTCTCCAGAACAATTCAATGGCTTTTCATCAAATAATTCTTATCTACCTGGAGATATAAAGTACAAGGATGTTAATAATGATGGTGTAATCAATGAGTTAGATATGGTGCCAATAGGAAAACCATATGTCCCGGAAATTGTTTATGGTTTTGGTTTTTCAGCAGGATATAAAAACTTTGACTTCTCAATGTTTATGCAGGGTGTTGCTAGAACATCGTTCTTTATCCAACCAGAAAACATTTCACCATTTGTTAATGAAAGAAATGCATTAAGTATTATTGCAAATAATTACTGGTCTGAAAATAATCCTGATCCAAATGCATTTTGGCCTAGATTATCCACTAATACGGTTGAGAATAACGAAAAACCCTCAACATGGTGGTTACGAGACGGAGATTTTCTTAGATTAAAAAGTGTTGAATTTGGATATACTATCCCTGAAAAATTTGGAAACTTCTTTTCTGATGTTTCTGCCCGAATTTACTTTACTGGACTAAATTTATTATACTTTTCAAAGTTTGATTTATGGGACCCAGAAATGGCCGGTAATGGATTAGGATATCCTCCACAAAGAATTTATAATGTTGGTTTACAAGTTAAATTTTAAGATATGAAAAAGAATATTTTAATTAAAAATCTATTTTTATTATTTCTTTCAATGATGAGTTTCAGTTGTGAGGATTATTTGGATATAGTTCCAGATAGGACACAAGAAATAAGCCTACTTTTCAATAGGAGAGAATCGGCATTTAATGCTTTAGCTAATTGCTACAGCTACTTACCAAAGAAAGATGATATATATGCTAGCTTTGTTGTAGCATCAGATGAAATTACAACTCCCATACAAAAAGAGCCAAATGCTATAAAATTAATGAAAGGTGAACAATCTGTATCAAGTCCAAAAATGAGTTTTTGGTCAGGTTTTTCTGGTGGTGCCTATCAAGGGTCGATTTGGGAAGCTATAAGAAGTTGTAATATCTTAATTGATAATATTGACTTAGTTATTGACATGCAGCAACAAGAAAAGGACGAGTGGAAAGCAGAAGCAAAATTTCTTAAGGCTTACTATCACTTTTTATTGTTAACATATTATGGTCCAATACCAATTGTTGATGTTAATATTCCTATATCAGCTGATGATTCGGAAGTTAGAATTGAGAGAGAGCCATTTGATGATGTTATAAATTATATTGTTGATACTATTGATGAATCAATTCTAGGTTTGCCCTTACGTGTAACAGGAAGTAATGATCTTGGTCGTGTTGATCAAATAATAGCTATGGCAATTAAATCAAGAGTTTTGTTGTATAGCGCCAGTCCATTATTTAATGGTAATTCTGAATTTTATTCTGGATTCACTAACAATGATGGAGAAAATTTATTTAATTTAAATTACGATATTCAGAAATGGCAATTGGCTGTTGATGCCACACAAGAAGCAATTTTAGCTGCAACAGGGCAAGGAATTTCAATGTATCAATATACAGGAGATATTCCAACATTTGATGAAACCAATTATATAAACCCGTTCATAAAAACCCAGTACGATTACAGATATGTGGTAACTGATCCCTGGAATTCGGAATTAATTTGGGGTAATTCCAGTCCTGTTGATAGCTGGTGGAGATTACAATCAGGAGCTTTAATGAAAAACCCAACTGCATCATCTGGAGAGGCTGCTTGGCAATGGATTGCGCCTACCATGCGAATGGCAGAGTTATTTTATACAAAAAATGGGTTGCCAATTGAAAATGATTTATCCTTTGATTACAATAATAGGTATGATGTAACTCCAATTGCTTTCATTAATCGTTATGTTGCTCAATATGGGCAAAGCACCGCAAAACTTAACCTAGATCGAGAACCGAGATTCTATTCTTCACTTACATTTGATAGAGGACTTAACAGGAGTTGGGGTGAAATCTGGAATCTTAAAATGCGTAAAGGTGAGAGTCACGGCAGAAATGCCAATACGGGTGATTATCTTATTACTGGCTATGGATTAAAAAAAATAGTTCATCCTGACTCTGAAGGAGATACATATGACAAACTTGTCCGTTATCCATTTCCAATTATAAGATTAAGTGAATTGTATCTTAATCTCGCGGAAGCTTTGAACGAATTAAATGGACCAAGTCAACAAGTATACGATGCATTAAACGTTATTAGGGATCGCGCTGGAATTCCAAATGTTCAAGATAGTTGGAGTGACTCAAATTTAACATCTGAACCAGGAAAACACACTGATCAAGTAGGTCTTAGAGAGATTATTAGACAAGAACGGCTTATTGAACTTTGCTTTGAAGGTCACAGGTATAATGATATACGCAGATGGAAACTTGGCCTTGAATATTTTTCTACTTCAGTTAAAGGTTGGTCAGTTGATGAGGATAATCAATCTGATTTCTATAATGTAATTGATGTAGGTTTAAGAGCTTTTAATTCACCAAGAGATTATCTACATCCAATAAGTTTTAATGAACTGAACATCAATCCAAATTTAGTCCAAAGCCCTGGTTGGTAAAAATTTTAAATAAAACAGAATTATGAAAAAATTACTTTTATTAACAATTTTGATTTTTGCAATAAATTCTTGTTCTAAGCAAGATGATAATGATACTACACCACCTTCAGTTTTAACAGTTGATAGTGTTATACCAACTAATGGTGGAGGTATTATTTCTTACACACTCCCAAATGATGATGATATTTTATATGTAAGAGCCGAATATACAAATTCTAATGGTGTTGATGTAAGTAGAGCTTCAAGCAGTTATAATAATTCAATTGAAATTGATGGTTTGAATCAAACAACAGCTTTAACAATAACACTTTTTGTTGTTGATGAAAATTATAATCAGTCTGCGCCTATATACGTTGAACTAGTGCCACTAGAGTCATTTATATATTTAGTTCAAGAAAGTATTGAATTGAATACAGATTTGGGAGGATTTAGAATTACATGGGAAAATATTCAATCAAAGACTGTGTATGTGTTTGTTCATATCAATAATGGTACTGAGGAAGAGATAAGAATACTTTCATCAAATAATGCTAGTGAATCAATAGCTGTAAGAGGCTTACCGTCTGAACAAATAACGATATCAACACGTATTGAAGATTTTGATGAAAATTCAACTACTCTAGAAGAAAAAGGAACTTTAACTCCACTTTTTGAAGAAGTTATTGATAAATCAACATGGACTTTAGTTACTTCACAGTCTGTAAATGGAAATGCTTGGGAAGGTGCTTCAGTTAATTTTTGGGATGATGTGATTGATACTACAAACAATAATTCTGATAATAGTTATTTTATGATATGGCGAGATCTTAACGGAGGATCACTTAATTGGCCTTTAGATTTAGTTATTGATTTAAATAAAAACGTAAAAGTAACACGATTCACAGTATGGCAGCGTGCTTATTGGTATAACGGTCCTTCTGATATACCATATTATTTTCAAGAGGAAAATATGAAGAGTTTTACCATGTACGCAAGTAATGATGCTCAAGCTTGGGAAGAATTAGGTCAGTTTGATATCGGTGACCCTAGAGATTCAGAAGGAAATATTCCGCAATCAGCACTTGACTCTGCTGCCAACGGTCATGAGTTTGAACTAGATGAAGTTTCAGAGTCATTCAGATATTTAAAGTTTAGCGTAACATCAAATTATGGTAGTGAAGCCTATGTCAACGGATCAGAAATCACCATGTATGGATTAGATGATATATAATAAGTAGCTTTTATGAGAATTTTATTTGTTCTAATTCTAATATTTAATCTTTCTAATGCTCAGATGCTAACCACATCTGGTTCTCAAATTATTGATGACAATAATCAACCAATTATTCTTCGAGGAATAGGATTGGGAGGTTGGATGTTGCAAGAAGGTTATATGATGAATTCAAACGGTGGTGCTGATACTCAATATGAATTTAAAGAAAATTTAATTCAACTAATAGGTGAAGAACAAACCCAGATTTTTTATGATAACTGGTTGGATAATTTCGTTACGGAAACAGATATTGAAGATCTTGCTAATCAAGGATATAACAGTGTACGTTTAGCTATGCATTATAATTTATTTACCCTTCCAATTCAAGATGAACCTTTAGAGGGTGAAAATACATGGCTAGATAAGGGATTTGAAATGGTTGATGATTTATTGGATTGGTGTGAAGCAAATCAAATGTATTTAATTCTTGATTTACATGCAGCACCTGGTGGTCAGGGTTATGATTCTGGCATCTCTGATTACAATCCAGATCTACCTTCATTGTGGGAAAGTGAATTCAATAAAAGTAAAACAGTTGCTCTTTGGGGCGAGTTAGCCGATAGATATAAAGACGAACCTTGGATTGGAGGTTATGATTTGATAAATGAAGTGAATTGGAATTTGGGCACATACGAATTAAGAAATCTTTACATTCAAATAACTAATGCGATTAGAGCTGTTGATAACAATCATATTATATTTATTGAAGGCAATTGGTTTGCAAATGATTTTACAGGGCTAACACCTCCATGGGATAATAACTTAGTTTATAGTTTTCATAAGTATTGGTCCTACAATAATGAGAATTCGCTTGATTGGGTTTTGGGCATTAGAGATCAATATAATGTTCCTTTATGGTGTGGTGAAACAGGGGAAAATTCTAACACATGGTACAGAGATGCTTTTAAATTATATGAAGATAATGATATTGGATGGTCTTCATGGCCATTTAAAAGAATTGAAACTATCGCAGCTCCATATTCGATTTCATCAAATCCAAATTATGAATCTATAATAAATTACTGGAGAGGAGAGGCTGCGGCACCAAGTGTTAATGATGCTATATCGGGGTTAAACCAACTAACTACGGATGTTTTAAATACAAATACTACTTTTTTTAAAGACGTCATTGATGCTCAGCTAAGGTTGCCGCAGGATTCTTCACTGCTGCCTTATAATAATCATCAAATTCCAGGAATTCTTTATTTGTCTGATTATGATATGGGAATTGTAGGAGTTGCTTACAACGATGATGACTTTGTTAATTACAGTTTGGAAACTAATGAATTTCAAGCTTGGAACTCAGGCTGGAAATATAGAAATGATGGTGTTGATATTCAAACAAACAATGACTCTTTTAACTCAAATGGATATCATATTTCATATCTAAATGATGGCGAATGGATGAAATATACTACTTATATTTCCGAAACTGGATTTTATGACCTTAATATTAGATACGCTTCTCCTCAAGCAGGTGGTAAAATCAAACTTTATTCAGACGATGTTGATATAACAGAACTAATTTCAATTTATAATAGTGGGGGATGGGGAAGTTTCGTTAACGGTTATTATGAAGGTGTTTTTCTTGAGGCTGGATCACATGTATTAAAACTTGAAATAGTTGGTGATGATGAATTTAATTTGAGCAGTATTGAATTTTTGAATTCTTCTCAAAATACTCCAGACTTTTCACCTATTGGAGCAAATATTTTAGAGAATGAAAAAACAATTCGATTGGTCTTAAATCACCCTGTAATTGAATTTCAAGAATTGTCAATCAACGATTTTAATGTTAATATTGATAATATATCAGCTACAGTTGAATCAATCGAGCTTGATTCGTCAAATAATCGTGTAATTTTATTAGAAATGTCTGAATTTTTGAACTTTCAGCAGAATATTACTTTGGATCACGTTGGCGGAGTAATCTATTCAATTTTTGAAAATAATATATTATCTGAATTTATAGATTTTCCTGTAACTAATTCACTACCAGAAAGAGAAATAATACCCGGAAAAATTGAGGCTGAAGATTATTATTATCAGTCTGGACTAAGTGTTGAGGATACTCAGGATGTTTTTGGAGGAGAAAATATTGGATCTACTGACTCTGGTGATTATTCAGAGTATTTGGTTTTAGTTGAGGAAACAGGTATTTATGATTTAGACATAAGATATGCTTCAAGTTCTCAGCAGGGAATTTTACAGCTAGAGATGATTAGAAATGATACTTCTCAAAGCTTGGGATGGTTTCCTATTCCAATTACAGGAGATTGGCAAAATTGGTATACACTTTCAAATGAAATTGAACTTACCGAGGGTGCATATACTCTAAAAATGACAGTTTTACAGCCAGGTTTTAACATCAATTGGTTCAACTTCAACTATTCAGATCAAAATTTAGGTATAAATGATGTATCAAATAATTCATCAATTAATTTTTATCCTAATCCAACCAACAGTATGTTACATTTGAGTTTGTCATCAAATAAGATTATAGATTCTGTGACTATTTTTGATGTTAATGGGCGTAAAATTTTTCATCAGAACTTAAAAAGTAAAAAATCTTCTAAAGATTTAAATTTATCTAATTTTTCTTCTGGAATGTATATAATTCGTGTTAGTTCAGGGTCTGAATTATACCATAGTAAAATTTTTAAGAAATAATAACAATCAAAAAAAACTCAATGAAAATAAATTATTTTTTTTTCTGTTTTGTATCATGTATTTTATTTATTCAATTTAATTCATGTAAAGATATTTCGTCTGCTGAATCAAATGTTTGGGAAGTTGATTTTTTCGATGATTTTAAAAAATTTAATACTAATAATTGGCAAGACCAGAGAATATGGGTTAATAATGAAACTCATTGCTACGTTCCAGATAATGAGTTTAACACGCGTGAGGTTAGTAATGGTACTTTAAAGTTAAGAGTTGTAAATATCGGAAAAAAGCGTCCATGTGATAATATTGACAAGCATGGAAAGCAACACCCCGATACTGAGTATGTAGCCGGTCGTATTGCTTCCAAAAACCGCAAAGAATTTATTAAAGGAAAGTGGACTGCAAGACTAAGATTAAACAGTAATGGTGAGGCTAGTATGTTTCCAGCATGGTGGTTACTTGGATCTCAAAACAACGAGCCCCCTGTTCAAGAAGCAGATGAATACATATGTTGGCCAACTACCGGATCTGGTGAAATTGATATTTTTGAACATCATGGCGATCATCAAAAAGATCATTTTACAACAGGAGCTATTAAAAATCTTGGAGAATGTGGCAAAGGCGATTGGTGGAGTTTAAGAAAAGGTTTTGATTCAACTTTAAATGAATATCATGAGTACTCAGTAGAATGGGAAGAATCTGATTTGATATACAGACTTGACGGAGATGAAATATATAGAAATGAAAAGTTAGGTGATAATTATCCTGAACCAATGTTTGCGATTTTGAATTTTGCAAAAATAACCGATTCACCAATGGAAGGTGAATGGGTGATGGAAGTAGATTGGGTTAAGCACGAACGTAGAAAATAATCGTTTATAAATTTTATGATGAGTGACCATAGAAAAATATTTTTACTGAGTTTTTTTTTATTATTTTCAATAGGCTTATTTGGGCAAAATTCTGTTCTTGAAACTTTTGATGCTGATGTACCCAAAAACAAAATTAAACTTTACACTACAGCTAAGGATACAGATTTAAGGCTAACTAGAGGAGATGATCACTTTTTTTCAAATCTTGTCCAACCATTAGAAACAGAAATTGCAATTTTTGTCAATCCAAAGAAGAAATTTCAAAAGTTTTTGGGAATTGGAGGTGCTATTACAGATGCATCTTCTGAGGTTTTTTCAAAAATAAGTAAAAAAAACCAAGAGAAATTACTAAGAGCTTACTATAGCGAAGATGGCATTGCTTATAATATTATTAGAACAAGTATTCATAGCAGTGACTTTGGTTTAGGTAGTCACACATACATAGAGGAGGGGGATTCAGAGCTTAAATCTTTTTCAATTGAAAAAGATTTAAAAAAACGTATTCCCATGATTAAAAAAGCGCAAGCTATGATTGGTGAGGACCTTGTGTTCTATGCAAGTCCATGGAGTCCACCAGCATTTATGAAAACAAACAAAAACATGTTGAGAGGCGGAAAGTTATTGCCAGAGTTTCGTCAAGCTTGGGCTAATTATTATGTAAAATTTATTAAGGCATATGAGAATGAAGGAATACCTGTGTGGGGATTGACTATTCAGAATGAACCTATGGCTACTCAGCGATGGGAGTCATGCATTTACACTGCTGAGGAAGAAAGAGATTTTTTAAAGAATTTTTTAGGTCCAACTCTGGAGGAGGCTGGGTTTTCTGAAAAAAATATTGTCGTTTGGGATCACAACAGAGATTTAATTTCTAATAGGGCAAATACTATTTATGAAGATCCAGAAGCTTCTAAATATGCATGGGGGATAGGTTTTCATTGGTATGAAACTTGGACCGGGAGTTTGCCAAATTATGATAATTTGAAAAATATAAAAGACTCTTTCCCGACAAAAAATTTGTTATTCACAGAAGGTTGTCAAGAAGGATTTAATAGTGAACGTTTACATCATTGGCCCAATGCTGAAAGATATGGTAATTCTATGATTAATGATTTTAACAGTGGTACTGTTGGATGGACTGATTGGAATATTTTATTAGATCAGAGAGGCGGACCAAATCATGTGCAAAATTTTTGCTTTGCACCTGTTCATGCTGATACCGTAACAGATACTTTGATTTTTACTCCTACATATTTTTACATTGGTCATTTTTCTAAGTTTATTAAACCCGGTGCTTTACGTATAAGCACATCAACTAGTAGAACAACTATTGAAAGTACTTCATTTCAAAATAACGATGGAACTATTGTAACCGTTGTAATGAATCCAAATGATGAAAAAATTTCATACAAATTAGTTGTTGGGAATTTAGAAAGTAGATTCGAGATAGAGCCCAGAGCTATGCAAACAATTATTTATTAATTTAATTTACGATGAAAAGAAATATTTTTTTTATTGCTTTTATAGTTTCACTCGGAGGATTCTTGTTTGGATTTGACGCTGGAATTATTTCTGGTGTAATGTCTTACGCTGGCCCTGAATTTAATTTAACAGAGATTCAGTCTGGTTGGGTTGTTAGCTCTCCTTCATTTGCTGCTATGTTTGCAATGCTTTTTTCTGGACGCTTTAGCGATTTTATTGGTAGAAAACCACTTTTGATAATTGTTGCTTTATTGTATGCTATATCAGCTTTACTTTCTGCTTACGCAAATAATTTCGAGATGCTCTACATAGCACGTATGATTGGAGGTTTAGCCTTTGGCGCTGCTTTGGTTTTAGCTCCGATTTACATAGCAGAAATAGCTACAGCAGAAGATAGGGGTAAGTTGGTAACTCTTCAACAATTAAATATTGTTTTTGGTTTTTTTGCAGCTTTTTTAAGTAATTATTTTTTTAACAGTTATAACAATTCTGACATTTCTTTTTTAAGTGATCATACAGTTTGGAGATGGATGTTAGGAGTTGAGTTTTTACCTGCTATTTTGTATTTTATTTTTTTATTGTTTATGCCCAGAAGTCCAAGATGGCTAATTATGAATGGATTTAGAGAAAAATCTTATAATGTTTTATTTCAAATTCATGGTAAAGAAGTTGGTCAAAAGGAAATTTTATCATTAGAAAAAGGAATTGAAATTGAATCAAATAAGATTAAGATCAATATTAAAGAATTATTTAATAAGTCATTTCGTTTTGTATTTATTGTTGGTTTAATTATTGGCGTACTTCAACAAATTACTGGAATTAATGCTGTTTATTTCTATGCTACATCAATTTTTAAGCAAACAGGTATTGGTACTGATGCTTCATTTTCATCTGGAGTTTTGTTGAGTAGTATATCTGTAATCTTTACTTTTGTTGCAATTTATTTAATTGACAGAATGGGTCGTCGACCACTGTTATTAATTGGAACAGCAGGTATAGCTTTTAGTTTATTATTATGTTCATTTGGCTTTAGTCAAGCTACATACAGATTGAATTCATTAAATATTTCAAAATTTAGTTTTTTAAATTCAAAAAAATTGGAACTAATTGCACATAAAACTTATGATAGTGATGTTGATTTTAAAAAGGATTTAAAAAAGATTTTAGGAAATCAAATATATAGTAAAAATGACGGTCAAATATTAGAGACAGCCACCAGTATCAATGCGAAATTAGTATTAATTGGTATTTTAGGTTTTATTGCATGTTTTGCTTTTTCATTAGGACCTGTAATGTGGGTATTGTTATCCGAAATGTTTCCTCTTAAATTCAAAGGTTTAGCAATTGGAGTTATAGCATTTGTTAATTCTTTAATTAGTTCATTAGTTCAACTTGTTTTTCCATGGGAACTTTCTAATCTAGGTAATGCATTAACTTTTTTTATCTTTGGTTTTATTGCAGCTGTAGGATTTTTGATTTTGCTTAAAGTTCTTCCGGAGACTAAAGGTAAATCTTTAGAAGAATTAGAGCAGAATCTAATTAATGATGTTTAAGCATTCTCAATAAGCTTTAGATTAATTAAATATTATACATTTGATTGTATTGAATATTAAATATTTTGTTTTTATTTCAAATATTCACACAATCTGATAAAAAAAACTAAATATTTTTATATTTTTATAAAAGCATAAATACTACATAATTATAAAACAATGATTAAGAAATTATTTTTAACTGCTCTATTACTAATTTTTAGTTCCAATTTGTCATCTCAAAACAATCCTGAAAATCAAGCAAAAGAAATAACTAAAGAAATGGTTAATGTACTTTCTTTGGATGATGTTCAAACAAAAAAAGTTTATAAAATTCAACTCTCTCGTTTCAATGAAGTTAATTTCATTCGTCAGGAATATAAAAATAATCCTGAAATCGTAAGAGCTCAGCTTAGAAAGCTTGAGGATAATTTATATGGTAGTTTACACTCTGTTCTAGGTAAAGCTTTAATGCAAAAGTGGAAAGAATATAAATTGAGCAGATAAACTATTATCTTATTATTTGTTGCCCATTTGTGTATTGTCACAAATATCAATGATATTTTAAATAATAATTCATGCATAGGGTAATTCTTTTGATATTTCTCTTTTTTTCAATCTCATTTTTTTCTCAAAATGAAGATGGTTTATCTTATTTGTACAAAGACCATTTTTTATTAGGGTCTATTTACCACGGTTCAGTTCTTGGTAATGATGAATTGAATCTAAATCAAGACCAGGAACATAAAATAATTTCCAAAGAATTTAATACGATAACTGCAGAAAATTGTATGAAACCTTTGTTTTTATTGGATCAAAATGGTAACTATAACTTTAAAGAATCAGATAAATTTGTTGATTATGCTATAGAAAATAATTTGACTATTGTTGGTCATACCCTTGTTTGGAAGAATAGTGCTCCTGAGTGGTTTTTTAAAGATAAAAACGGAAATACTATTTCACGCGAAATTTTAATTTTAAGATTAAAAGATTATATAAAAACAGTTGTGTCAAGATACAAAGGGAAAATATCTTATTGGGATGTTGTTAATGAAGCTGTTGATGTATTCAAATCCGATGATAATAAAAGCTATGCTGCTTTAAAACCCTCTCCATGGTACGATATTATTGGGGAAGATTATATTAAAATTGCTTTTGAAGCAGCACATGATGCAGATCCAAATTGTAAACTTATTTATAATGATTACAACATGTATCAAAGTGAGAAAACAGATTTTATTATTGATATGGTCATTAAACTTAAATCTGAAGGAGTTCCTATACATGGGATAGGATCACAGGGTCATATGTTTTTAAATCACCCTAGTCTTGATAAGTTGGAGTATTGGTTAAGAAAAATTTCAGAAGCTAATATTCCGTTACATATAACAGAACTTGATGTTAGTGTTTTACCAAATGCATGGAAACATAGGGGAGCAAGTGTTGAAGACCGTTTTGATTTAGCACAAGAATACAATCCATATCCAAACTATATTCCATTAGCTAAATTAAAACAACAAGCCAAAAGATATAAATCACTTTTTAAATTGTTTTTGAAGTATAGTCATACAATTGAAAGAGTTACATTTTGGGGGGTCTGGGATGGTAATTCATGGCGTAACTATTTACCCATGAAGGGTAGAACTGATTATCCATTATTGTTTGATAGAAGCTTTAAGCCTAAACCTGCTTATTTTATGCTAAGAGATTTAGTTAGAAAAAAATAATTTTAAGGACTCAAGTTTTTTTTATAAGTTTTTGAACTATAATTGGTGATGGATTAGTTATTTTACAAAATATAAAAACTTAGCTATTGCCATAAATTTCACTGACTAAATTTTTTGTTGGTCCAAATTTACTAAATAGACTTTTCCACCTATCTTTTTCTATAAAAATTAAAGTGATATTAATTAAAAACAAAAACCCACAGTATATTAATTCACCAATTTCATCAGACTCTAAAAACAAGTGAAAAAGAAAAATCTGTAATGTTATTGGTAGTAGAAATAGTGCGCCAAGGAAATATGTTCGATATAAAATTAAAAATATTCCAAAAAGAAGTTCACATATAGCTACTGTTTCCCAAAAAAATCCAGTTTGTTTTAGGCCGTTAATATAAAGAACTTTTTGCAATGTTGATGTGCTAGATATAATATCTTCTTTAGAAGCTTTTTCAACAACTTCAATTGGAGTAGGAGAGGTTTTTAAAAATTTTCCTGATCCTGCAATGATCATGATTGTTCCTAAAAATAGTCTAAGAACTAGTGAGACTGTAAGTGCGTATTTTTTCATGAACTTATTTAATTTAAGATAGTTTGATATTCAATTTGATCAGTTGACAAGTATATTCTGCCTACTTTTTTATTTTCGTTATTAAGCAAGGATTTCAAAGCAATAAATTCATAAACATCAAAAACCAATATTAGATTTTCTTGAAGAGTAGGTATTGGTATTTTTCGTTTTACTATTGTATCTCCAAACTTATCAAGCCAAAATTCTATGTCAATTTTATTAATATGATTTTTAAGAGCTTTGTATTCTTCAATTTTTAATATAAAATGAAGGTTATTAAATAATAAATGATAATTCTTACAGCATTTACAATAATATAATTCACCACAATCATTTTCTTTTATCTTTTTTAACTTTTCACACATATATTTTCATCATTTACTTTTTACTACTATATTTGCTACAAATATAACTATTATTTATAATCAATCTAAATAAAAATAATGAAAATATTAATCTCTAAATTGTTAGTTTTTTTTGTAGCCATAAACCTTTTTGCTCAAACAAAAAAACAAAAAGATATAAATGCAATTAAATCCATGTGTGGATGTTTCGAAGTCAATTTTAAATTTGCTGAGACTTTCTCGTATTCTAAAGATTCAATATACAAGTCTTCAAAAAATTATTCTGCAGGTGCTTTAGAATGGGCTCAATTGGTAAATGATGAAAAAAATAATATTATTATTCAGCATATTTTAATTGCTGGCGATGAAGATAATCCTTATGTTATTAAACATTGGAGACAAGATTGGCTATTTGAAAATTCTGATTTTTATTACTATGATCATAGTAATAAATGGATTTATAAACATAAAAATCAAAATGAAGTCAAAGGGCAATGGACACAGAAAGTTTATCAAGTAGATGATAGTCCAAGATATGAAGGTACTGCAAGTTGGATTCATGTAGATGGAAGAAGTTTCTGGTCAAACTCAACAGATGCTCCACTTCCAAGAAGAGAAATTACAAAAAGACAGGATTATAATGTTATGCTTAGAAGAAACCATCATGAAATATTTGATTGGGGTTGGCAACATGACCAAGATAATGATAAAATAATTCGTGAATCAGGGAAAGAAGATTTTGTTTTAGCCCAGGAAAAAGGTATAAATAACTACA
>Ga0160423_10001184_pt1 | contig 21822 bp, 18 predicted proteins | sample CRUFie14St8metaG_FD_108191 | JGI IMG/M metagenome (GOLD analysis project Ga0160423, IMG submission 108191) | Marine microbial communities from the Costa Rica Dome - CRUD Field 142mm St8 metaG | ecosystem: Environmental > Aquatic > Marine > Oceanic > Photic zone | place: Costa Rica: the Eastern...
AGGGTCGCCATATCGAAGTTCAGATCGTGGGCGACGGCGAAGGCGAGGTTTTGCACTTCGGTGAACGAGATTGTTCGGTGCAGCGCCGTAATCAGAAAGTGATCGAGGAAGCCCCGGCGATCAGCCTGTCAGATGAAGTTCGTGCAGCGTTGCACGATGGAGCGACGCGCCTCGCTCGTCATGTGAACTATCGGGGTGCGGGGACCGTCGAGTTCCTTGTCGGTAACGATGGAAGGATCACCTTCCTGGAAGTGAATACCCGTTTGCAAGTCGAGCACCCGGTCACCGAAGCGGTGACCGGCATCGACCTCGTCGGACTCCAATTCGACGTTGCATCAGGTATCGGGCTCGGAATGACTCAGGAGGCAATCTCGCTTTGCGGTCACGCAATTGAGCTTCGTCTGGTAGCAGAAGATCCAAGTAGCGGGTGGATGCCGTCGACCGGTGTGATCACTGCGTTCGACGTCCCCGGCAATGTTCGGGTCGACAGTGGAATTCGTCCCGGCAGCGTTGTGACAACAAATTACGACTCGCTTCTCGCCAAGATCATCGTCACGGGTGCTGACCGCCAAACTGCGCTCGCAATTGCCGCCGATGCCATGCGCCGGGCCGACATTGGGGGAGTTCGTACCAACGTCGACAGCCTTGTGGCGATTCTCACCGACGATGTGTTTGTTGAAGGTGGCGTCGACACCGGATACCTCGATCGGCAGCCTCATGTGTTGCAGGGTGTGCGACCGGAAACTGCAGACATAGATGCCCACCTTGTGGCCGTCGTTCTTGATCGAGTTGCAGCCAATCGAAGTGCCGATCAACGCTGGGGGTTTGCCCCAAGTGGTTGGAGAAATCTTTCGACACGCGGGCAACGGATAACGATGGTTGAATCGGGCGGTGATGCACCCGTCGAATATGAAGTCGAATATCGATCACTCGGTGGCGACACTTGGGAATTTCTGCTTGGCCCATGGCCAAAAGCTGATGACGACGGCGCGCTGAACCTGGATGATCGCCCACGGTCAGTGGTGCGTCGCTACGGAGATGCCATAGAAATCGATGGTCGGCGAACCTCGCCCACCGTTTCCCGCCTCGGTGAGGCGTGGCGAGTGAGCGGCTGGTCTGGTCGCACCGAATGGCACGAACTTCCTCGTTTTGTCGAATACGATGCGGACCTCGCAGGGTCAGGACCTGTTGCTCCACTACCGGGCACAGTGATCGATGTCCGGGTCTCCGACGGTGACTTGGTCGAGGTCGACCAAGTTTTGATGGTGATCGAAGCGATGAAGATGGAGCACCAGATCACGACTCCGTCGGCAGCGACGGTCACTGCAGTTCGTTTCAGTGTTGGCGATCGCGTTGATATGGGCGATCTACTTGTCGAGCTCGAGATCGGAGGTCAGGACTCATGAGTGACTCGATTCGTATTGCGAACTGCTCCGGATTTTTCGGTGACCGTCTGTCGGGCGCAAAGGAAATGGTTGAAGGCGGCCCGATCGATGTCCTCACGGGGGACTGGCTAGCTGAACTAACGATGCTCATCCTTTCGAGAATTCGCGCAAAAAATCCGGGCCGGGGATATGCATCGACTTTTGTCACCCAGATGGAACAGGTGATGGGAACCTGTCTCGATCGTGGTATCAAGGTCGTCTCGAACGCTGGCGGACTCGACCCGGGTGGATGTGCAGACGCCCTTCAAGAAATCGCCGACCGCCTCGGTCTCAACCCAACGATTGCCTACGTCGACGGCGACAATCTCCTCGATCGAGCGGTCGATCTCTCTGCTAGCGGAAATCTAGTCGCTTTCGATCCATCGAATGGTCTGGGCGATGTGTCGCGCTATGTGTCGGCAAATGCGTACCTCGGTTGCTGGGGGATCGTTGATGCTCTCACCGAGGGTGCTGACATCGTTGTCACCGGGCGGGTAACAGATGCAGCGGTCGTCTGTGGCCCGGCGGCATACCACCATGGATGGTCGCGCCTAGATTGGGACGCCCTCGCTGGCGCGGTCGTCGCTGGTCACGTCATCGAATGCTCAGGACAGGTCACTGGAGGGAATTATTCCTTCTTCACTGAGGTGCCAGGTCGCGAGCGAATCGGATTTCCATTCGCCGACGTGTTCGCAGATGGTTCGAGTGTGATCGGTAAGCATGACGGAACGGGTGGTCTGGTCTCGGTCGGAACGGTGACCAGCCAATTGCTCTACGAAATCGGCGGCGCTCAGTATCTCGGACCTGATGTCACATCACGGTTCGACACCATTTCTCTTGATCAAGTTGGGCCCGATCGGGTTCGGATTTCGGGCGTTAAGGGTGAACCACCGACTGGATCGTTGAAGGTTGCGATGAACGAACTCGGTGGCTACCGAAATGACATGGTGCTTGCGCTCACCGGACTTGATGTTGAAGAAAAATCAAAGATGGCCCTCGAAGCGTTCTGGGAGGCGTCGCCCTATGCCGCTGCAGACTTCGAAGAGTGCGAGGTTCGTCTCGTGCGGACCGACCACAGTGATCCGGAAAGCAACGAGGCAGCGACTGCCCAACTTCGCATCAGTGTGAAAGACCGTGACGAGCGCAAAGTTGGTCGCGCTTTCTCAAACGCGTTTGTTGAAACCGGTCTTTCGAGCATTCCAGGCTTTTACTCGCTGTCGGGAGGCCCATCAGCGGGCTCGCCGTTCGGCGTGTACCGACCCGCGCTTGTGCCAGCTGACCTTGTTCCCGCCTACGTTCATGTGAACGGCTCAACGCGTCAAGTTGAATCGGTAGCCCCAGAGCACTCGCCGGTGAGCGCAGAACCCACTCCAGGTCCGCAGGGTTCGCCCTCAATGGGTGAAACACGTAGCGCACCTTTGGGCACTTTATTTGGTGCGCGCTCCGGCGATAAGGGTGGAGACGCAAACCTTGGGATGTTCGCCCGAAGTGATGAGGCCTGGCTGTGGCTCGACGAATTCCTAACCGTTGAACGATTCAAGGACTTGCTTCCAGAGACAGCAAACCTCACTGTTGACCGATACACGTTGGCGAACATTCGGTCGTTGAACTTCGTGGTCAGAGGATTGCTCTCTGAAGGTGTTGCGGCATCGACACGAACCGATGGGCAGGCGAAGAGTCTCGGTGAGTGGCTTCGTGCCCGATTCGTCGAAATCCCCGTCGACCTGCTCGACTGAGAAGCCGATGAGTCACTACCAACCGCTTGCAGGCGTGAAAGTTCTTGACCTGACGGCGGTCATTATGGGTCCTTTTGGCACCCAGATTCTTGCCGACATGGGTGCCGAGGTCACCGTTGTCGAAACACCGGTGGGAGATGCCAACCGGCATATGGGCAAGGGCCCTCACCCCGATGTCTCCGGCGTGACATTGAACCTCATGAGGAATAAACGCAGCATTGTGTTGGACCTGCGCAGTGACGAGGGTCGGGCGATATTTGAGAAACTTGTTGCAGAGAGCGATGTGTTCGTCACCAACCTTCGTCCGGGCTCTCGTGAGCGTGCTCGTGTTACTCCCGGCGATTTACGGCCGCTTCGCTCTGATCTTGTCTGGGTGGCGGCCGCTGGCTACGACCCAAGTTCACCAAATGCCAACGCCGCTGCATACGACGACATCATTCAGGCAGCAACCGGATTCGTTGACACCAATGAGCGTTCGGGGCTTCCACCGGTGATTGCGCCGATTCTTATCGCCGACAAGGTGTCGGGAATGGCGCTCGCACAAGCGGTGCTCGCCGGGCTTTTCCACCGTGAGCGAACAGGTGAGGGAACTGACACAGTGCTGGCGATGTACGACATGATGCGAGCGTTTTTGCTCGTTGAGCATGGAGCAGAAGCAATTCCTGAACCACAACTTTCGCGAGCGGGGTATCCGAGATTATTGAGCTCAGAACGTCGCCCGCTTCGAACCTCAGATGGGGGCCTCGTGGTAATTCTTGCGTACGAACGACACCACTTCGAGGGTCTGATTCGTATCGGCGGTCGCGAGGAAATGCTCGAAGATCAGCGATTTATTTCTCGCTTAGGTCGACTCAACAACATCGATGAGCTCTACCGCGAGTACCAGCGGATCGCGGAAACCCACACCACCCAAGAATTTGTCGACGCCTGCGGTTCGGCCGGAGTGCCGGTGCACGAAGTTGTCACCCTCGATGATGTGACGAATTCACTGCCAATGACTGACCACCCGCGCCTCGGTCGATACCGCATGACTCCCTCACTTGCTCCGGGGGTACCCGTGAATGCCGAACCCCGCCGATTTGCTCCTGTGCTCGGTGAGAACGGTCGAGAAGTGCTTGCGGAACTCGGGTACTCGGACGAAGAGATTGACGAACTTGAGAACTCAGGTGTCGTCGGCCGCTACCGTTCGTAGGCGTGAATATACAAGCACGACCCGGACGGCCCCGATCTGCCGTAGAAGCACTTCCCGCGTACCGGCCGGGACGTGATGCAAAACAAGCGCAACAAGAGCATGGAGTTGTCGATGCAGTGAAGCTTGCATCGAATGAAAATCCTGAGGGCCCTATCTCTGCTGTGGAGAATTCGGTTCTTTCCGCAGTTCGCGGGGCCAACCGCTACGCCGATCACCGTGGGGGAGAGTTGCGCTCTCGGATCGGTGAGTGGCTCGACATTTCAGCCGACCACATCACCATCGGAAACGGCTCGGTTGGGTTGCTGCAACAAATCTTCCTCACTTACCTCGATCCGGGCGATGAGATCATCTTCGGTTGGCGTTCTTTTGAGGTGTATCCGATTTACTCTCAACTCACCGGAGCCGAGATGGTTCGGGTTCCTCTGCTAGACGACTTGACCTACGACGTTGATGGCATCATCGCAGCACTCACTCCGGCGACAAAGGTGGTCATGCTTGCGACCCCAAATAACCCGACGGGTACTGTTCTCAGTCACGATGACATCGTGCGAATCGCCACGGCAGCGGGGGAAGAGGTGATTGTTGTGATCGATGAGGCCTACCGCGAATTTGTCGACGCTGGTACTCCCGATCCCGTCGCCGACATCGTTCCGCAGTTTCGGAATGTGCTCGTGACGCGAACCCTGTCGAAAGCACACGGTCTTGCCGGTCTGCGAGTGGGCTATGCGGTCGGTGACCCGGAAGTCATCGCCGACATTGACAAAGTCGCTGTCCCGTTTCACGTCAATGCAGCTGCTCAAGCGGCTGCGATTGCAGCGATTGACAACATCGAAGAAATTGAAGCCCGGTGCGCAGTGATTGTGAACGAACGAGGCCGCGTCGAGGCACAACTTTCTGAGATGGGATGGTGGATGCCCGTCCATCAAGCCAATTTCGTGTACCTCTCTACCGGTTCTGAAACCATGAGGTTCGCAACCGAGTTGGAAAAGCGCGGAGTAGTGGTGCGTCCGTTTGATGGGGAGGGCATCAGGGTCACTATCGGTAGTCCTACCGAGAACGATCGTTTTCTCGCAGCTATCACCGAGTTGGGAGTCACCAAATGAAGCTGCGCGAGTATCTATTTCCACCTGACCCGAGGGGCTGGGGTGTCGACCCTGACTACCGGTTCACTCTCGCAAACGAGCGCACGTTTCTCTCATGGATCCGAACTTCATTGGCTCTTGTCGCCGGTGGTTTAGGGTCGATTGTTGTTCTCAAGGACATTGAAGGCGTCGAAGTCATCGGAGTCATGGTGTTGGCGCTTGCGTTCGTGACCGCCTCAACAGCGTTTCGCCGTTGGTCGCTCAACGAACGCGCAATGCGCCTCGAACAGCCTCTTCCTGCGTCATACCTTCCTCAGATCACCGCCATTGGTGTCGGCCTCATCGGAGTGGCTGCAGTGATCCTGCTCGTGATCGATACGCAATGAGACGAGGTCGGGGGCGCCGCCATCAACGCCCATTGAATTCGTTCGACCCGCCTCTTCCCCACGAGCGAACGTCGTTGGCATGGGAGCGTACCGGTCTTGCGACGGTCATTGCGGGAGCTCTGCTTGCCCGCACAGCTTCAGAACACGCGCATTACCTTTTTGGCGTCTTTGGAGCTCTCTGGGTGGCAATTGGAGGCGTAGTGATTTTCTGGGCTGAGTTTCGATATGACTCGTTGCATGGCCCGTTGCGTGCTGGTGAAAACCCGGTACACCCGACGATGGTGAGATTTGTTGGCGTAGCAACCGTGTCATTCATTGGCTTCGCCTTGATGCTCTTCGTCTATCTAATATCAACAGACGCTCCCTCGTTGGGCAGCTAAGCAACTGGGGGGCATATGGGGGCAGTAATAACAGGGTGGGGGAAATGTAGACCTCCGTTGTCATTATCAAATGCCGACCTCAGCACACTTGTCGATACCGATGACGAGTGGATTCGTGAACGCACCGGCATTTCTGAGCGCGGCATCTGCCATGTAGAGACAACCGATATGGCCGAGGTCGCAGCGCAACACGCGCTTGCCGCTGCCGGTCTTGAGGCAACCGACCTCGATCTCATCGTTATGGCGACAGTGACGCCGGAGATCAGTTGTCCAAGTAATGCATGTGTGTTGCAAGAGCGCCTCGGCGCGGTCAATGCGGGTGCCTTCGATCTCAACGCCGCGTGCTCTGGGTTTGTCTATGGATTCGCCACCGCAACATCACTGGTGACATCTGGGGTCGCACGGCGAATCCTTCTCGTCGGAGTCGAGAAACTGCACTTTTTCCTCGACTACCGCGATCGAAACTCCTGCGTGATCTTTGGTGACGGAGCGGGGGCAGCCATCATTGAGCGCTCCGATCAGGCTGATGTCGGCGTGCTCGGTGTCGACCTCGGTGCCGATGGCTCCGCCGGCTCAACGATGGTCATACCAACACTCGGAACCCGCGGGGAGCTCTCAACGTTCCGTGACCCCTCCCAGCATCGGCTCCATTTCGAAGGTCAAGCGGTGTACAAGATTGCGGTAAAGGGTATGGCTGACTCGGTGACCCGAGCGTTGGAACGAGCATCTCTCGGCGCAGACGACATTGACCTCGTCATTCCTCATCAGGCGAATCTTCGGATCATTCAAGCAGCAACGTCGCGGCTTGGAGTGCCGGAGTCGAAGGTGATGGTAAATATTGAACACCATGGCAACACTTCTGCCGCATCCATTCCGATGGCGCTTTGCGATGCTCTCGACGAAGGCAGAATTTCCCCCAACGACACGATTGCGATCACCGCGTTCGGTGGGGGTGTTACGTGGGGTTCGGTGATTTTCCGATGGGGAGAACGTGTGTCACGATGCGAGACGAGTGATGTTGCATTGCCAGAGCCAACCGGAAATGTGTTTGATGTGTTGGCGCCAAACCGAGAGTTTTACTCGTTGTATCACGAGTCGAACTAAGCGCAGCGCAAGCTACTTCAGTTCAGCGAGTGCCGCTGTTCGTTGAGTGCGGAAGATTTCAACCCGGCTTTCTTTCAGCTCCTCGTAACCGCGGACGACGTCAGGAAGGCGTGCGAATTCGACGAGACGGGTGTACGGCAGGTTCGAGACCGAAGTAATGATCGCCTCAACGAGCTCGAGGTATTCGCCTGGTAGCGAGCGCTCGATCTTGCGGACACGGGCATAACCAAAGATGTCAAGTGGCGTGCCTCGAAGCACCCGCCCGCGTCTAAGCAGTTTGAACATCGGGATCCACCCCGGGCCAAATCGCATCTTTCTTTTCACACCCATCGCGGCAAGGATCGGTGGGTGAAGCAGCCGATAGCGAACTCCCTTGCCGTCTGCAATTGAGTCAGATGCGCCGGCTCCGTCAGCGGTAGTGATTAATCGGGCAACTTCGTACTCGTCTTTGTAGGTCATTAGTTGGTGAAGGTGAGTCGCAACAACTGTCGATAACTCAAGCGATGGGTCAGGGTCGATCTCTTGAACCCGTTGAACGATGTCGAGGAAGCGTTGCGATGCGCGAGTGCCGCTATGGGCCTTCACGTCGTTCGCGCAGCGCCCGATGACGTCGTCGTGGAGTTCGACTTCCGCTGTTGATGACGAAGTTGGATTGATGTTCAACTGACCAACTGCGTACAGCCGGCCGAGGCGAAGAGCCGTGAGGTTGGCCTCGACTGCAGCACCATTTACCCGGATTGCTTCGGAGAGGCTGTCGAGCGAAATCGGCAATGCGCCAATCTGAACGGCCATCCCGACGACGAAGACATTCGCTGTCGTCGCATCTCCGAGGAAGCGGGTAGTCATTTGAGCCGCGTCAGCCCAGAGTTGCTTAGTGCTGTCTGTCGCATCACCCAAGGTGTTCTCGATGTCATCACTGTTGGGCAGGAGTAATTCGGGATGCGCAATCATCGAAGCGGTGGGCGTCTCGGTCGACGAGCCGACAACCATGGTCGTTGGTGAAATGACTCCAAGACCGTTCGCTCCGGCGGCAACGAGGTTGTCAAGAGCGATCAGCACATCCGCATCGCCTTGACCGAGGCGGCTTGCTTGCATTGCGCCACTGCGGGAGAGTCGAATGTCGCTCACTACGGGACCGGCTTTCTGGCTGAGGCCGATCTGGTCGATGCCTTGAACGCTCCAACCGTCGAGCATCGCTGCGGTACCGATCACTTGTGCGACGGTGACCACCCCGGTTCCACCGACGCCGGTGAGTCGAATCGCAAGGTCGTCTCGATGTGTTGCAGCAGTTGGTGTGGGTGGGTCAGTCGTCGGAATCTCGGTTGAGGTTTGGCGTGTCGGTGCGCCATTGCGATCGAACATGCGTGAGGTGAGGCGAGCGAAGAGGCTCGGCTCCGTGTCAACGGCAATGAACGACGGGCAGTCACCATCGACGCATGACTGGTCAAGGTTGCAAGAATTCTGATCGATGCGAGTTTTTCGTCCCCATGGGGTGTCGAATGCCTGTACGGACAAGCAGTTGCTGGTGCGGCCGCAATCGCCGCAGCCTTCACAGATGCGATGGTCAATGACGATGCGGTCGGTCGGGGTGACGGCGCGCCCACGTTTGCGATCGCGCCGGAGCTCGGCGGCACATGGCTGATCGTGGATGAGCACGGTGACGCCCGGGGTTGCCGCAAGTACTTCTTGTGCTTCAATGAGGCGAGAGCGATGCCATACGTCAACCTCGGTTGGCCAGTCGTTATGCCGGTCGGCGTCGTCGGTGGTGACGATGACACGAGTGACTCCCTGGCGGAGAAGATTGGCGGCAACCGCAGCGGGCGAAAGTTGACCTGATGGTGTTTGGCCACCGGTCATCGATACCGCGCCGTTGTAGAGCAATTTGAATGTCATGTGGCTTCCCGCCGCGACTGCGGAGGTGATGGCGAGCTGCCCGCTGTGGAAATAAGTGCCGTCACCGATGTTTTGGATCATGTGATCGGTGGCAACGAAGTCTTCCATTCCGATCCAGAGCGACCCCTCGTTGCCCATTGCAGTGACACCAACGATGTCGCCGCCCCGGCCTGGTTCGCCGAGCATGACCATCGTGTGGCATCCAATTCCCGCTCCCACTACCGACCCCTCAGGAACCACCGTCGAGGAGTTGTGTGGGCAGCCCGAGCAGAAGAATGGGCTGCGCTCAACTGTGAGTTCAATGTGGTGAATTGGCTGCGGGGCTGCAGGAGCGAGCCGGTCACCGAGCCGTTCGCTGAGCCGGGTTCGCAACACGGCGGTGATCGTGCCGGTATCGAGCGTTCCATGGTGGGGCGCGATCGGGTCGGCATGGTGAACCGATTTACCGATGATGCGCGGCGAATTCGTGGCCCCCGAAAGAATGTCGCGCACTGCGGTTTCGACGATCGGCTGCTTTTCTTCGATGATGATGAGTTCGCTCAGTCCGAGAGCGAACTCTCTGATAGTGGATGTGTCGACCGGGTAGGTCACCGCCATCTCGAGGATTCGGATGCCGTTGGCTGCAATGTCATCACTCGACTGCATGCCGAGTCGTTTGAGCGCTTCGTGCACCTGCCGATGAGTGTTGCCCGACGCAATAATGCCAACCTCAGCTCGGTCATCGCCAGCGGTCACTCGGTTGAGCTTGTTGAGGCGGATGTAGTTGAGCGCAATGGGAAGTCGAACTTCAATGAGTTCACGTTCGAGCTCAAGGTTGAACGGTGAAATGACCCGACCGGTGGGTGCAAGGAGGTTGGCTGGGCGCTCTGGCGACACCGGATGATGCTGTGAGACGTCGAGTTGTACCGAGGAAGTTCCGTCGGCAACGTCGGCGACCACCCGTACTGAGGCCCAAAGCCCCGCCGCTCTACTCATTGAAATCGCGTGACGGCCAAGTTCGAGCAGGGCAGCTGGATCGCCAGGCACGAGGACTGGTATCCGGAGTGCAGCGAGAATATCGGTCGAATTTGACGGCACGGTCGAACTCTTCGCACCCGGATCGTCACCAACGAGAGCGACAACGCCACCGTGGGCGCCGGTACCGGCGAGCACGGCATGACGAATTGCATCGCTGGCGCGCTCGAGGCCTGGAGCTTTTCCATACCAGACTCCGACGACGCCTTGGTGCAAGGCATCTGTGCGTGTTGTGACGAGCTGGGATCCCATGACCGCTGTTGCAGCGTGTTCTTCATTGATTGCTGGAACATGGCGAAGTGGAAGGTCAGCATTGATAGAAGTTGCGCGATCAACTTCATCTCCATAGCCGCCGAGAGGTGACCCTGGGTACCCGCTCACAAATGCTGCGGTATTGAGCCCGTTGCTCTTGTCGGCCATGAGCTGCTCAAGGGGAAGCCGGGCAAGTGCTTGAACGCCCGAAAGGAACGACGTCGTCTGCTCCTGCGTGTAACGGTCACTTAGTGCGTAATCGTCAATCGTCATGTCTCGATGCCCCCATCTGCCAAGCGAGTGTGATCCCACATTAGTGAGTGCCGAGAGTGTGCTCAATCAGCGAGCAAGAGAGATGACAATGTCGAGGGTGAGGCTGATGCATGACGCAATGACGAGGCCAATCACCGCACGGTCAAATGCTGCGCCCGATAGTCGGCGGCGAAGTGGTGGTCCGATCGGTACGGAGATAAGGACGATGGCGGAAATCGCAAGCGACACGAGCACTCTGCCCTCAAGGTGACCGCTCACTGCAAGGGTGACGGTCTGAGTGGTCCCGACGAGACCAAACGCGGTGGCGATGGAAAACACGAATGCATCTCTTGGGAGCCGTAGCCCTTGGTGCCATGCGGCAACGACAGGACCCGACACGCCAGATCCACCTTGGAAGATCCCGGCGACGATTCCGGCTGCAGGCGAGAGCAGGCGCTCTTTTGTTTTCGGAATTTCGTGGTCGGGGTTCCGGAGTCGCTGGTAGAGCCAGGTGATGATGGTGACGTTGAGCGCGATGAGTGTGATGTGCTCTGGCACAGCTCCAAGTGAGAGCGTGCCGATCACCACTCCGACTCCACCGGCAAGGCAGAAAGAGGTGAGTCCTCGAGTTTCTTTGCGCGCGTGCCAGTTCGTGCTGACAATTCCGGCGTTCTGAACGATTGAGGGTATGGCGAGAATGGCGATCCCGGTTTCAGGTGAAACGAAGAGCGAGATGATGGGGAGCGCAATGAGTGGAAGGCCCATCCCGGTGACGCTCTTCACGATGGCGCCGAGACAAACGGCGATTCCGATGATGATGAGATCAAATACCGACATCAGATGTGGGAGGGAGGTGAGCAAGGCGTTGCTCGCGCGGTCAATATGTTGATGCTCAAACAGCGGTGAGCCGGGGTGAAGTTCTCATGGGTTATTGACTCGTGCAGCGACATGTGGACGGAGTGAGTCAGTGGTCTTCGGAAGACGGGAGGTGCTGGCGGATGAAGTCCAGTTGGAGATTGAGGAGATGCTCAGCAACGACTTCTTGAGGGGTCATGTGACTCACTCCAGCGAGTGGGAGAACAGAATGTGTAGCGCCGATCGACAGCAGTGCAGACGACAGTTGCAGGGTGTGAGCGGCAACAACGTTGTCGTCAGCTAGACCGTGAATGAGCAGCAGCGGCCGTTCCAGTGATTCGAGATCTTCGATGAGTGATGATTGTCGATAGGCGGTGTCTTCGACTGCCGGATTTCCGAGATACCGCTCGGTGTAGTGAGTGTCATACCAGCGCCATTCGGTGACTGGCGCTCCAGCGACAGCAACATGAAAGCGATCAGGCCTTCGCATGACTGCGAGTGCCGCAAGGTAACCACCAAAACTCCATCCTCGGATTGCAACCCGCGAGAGATCGAGGGTGCAACCGAGGTGTGTTTCGCAGTGCTTCGCTGCAATGTCGAGTGCGGTCACTTGGTCATCTAGAACCGGTGAAGCAAGGTCTCCATAGACTGCACGTTCCCACGACGATCCTCGGCCTGGGGTGCCTCGGCCATCGCAAATGACGACAGCGAACCCTTGATCGGCGCACCATTGCGAGTTGAGATGTGCACGTTGTGATCGAAGGACCCGCAGCGCGTGCGGGCCGCCGTAGGGGTCAACAAGCACCGGTAATGGGCTCGTGATCGGCGTCGAGGGAAGCAGAATCGCAACGTCAAGTGCGTGACCGTCTTCTGAGATGCCTCGCGCGATCGTCACGTTTGGTTCGCAGAGAGGGTGTTCAGAAAATGATGCAAGCTGCTGTCCATTTGGGAGTGTCCACGGCTGACCTGCTTGGTGAAGGTCTGCGGTTTTGGTGATTGCGAAATCGGTGGTTCCGGCCGCTTGTGCGACGACGTCGCCGCCAACGAGTTCGGAAAGGCCTCGATCGCGGTGCCAGATCCAAAGGTGTTGAACGGTGCTGTTGTCGATCGGGTTCGCAGTGAACAGCACGCCATCGTGATGAGCGTGGATAACCGATCGGACTTGAAGGTCGGCAGGTGTGACCGGTTCGCCACCAATTATGAGGCGACGGGCACCATCTCGGTCTGCTGCGGTCACAACGTTGTCGAGCCCGATGCCGACCGGTGTGCCGGGAACGAGTTCAACCCAGTGCTCATCCTCGTCGTTCCAGATAGCGGTGGTCGACCCGTCGATCGGATCAACTCGGAGCACCTTGAGAGTTCGTTGATCGCGCGACTGCACAGTCAAGAGAGGCCCAAATGAATCCCATGACGCTCTCGCAACGTATTCGAAGGCAGTAGCGTCCCACTCGACTGGAGTCAGCTCTCCTGATGAGAGATCGACAAGGTGGAAGGTAACCACGGCATTCGCAGTTCCAGCTGCGGGGTATTTCATGGACTGGTGTTGCGCCCACGGCTGTGCCGGGTCGCTGAGTGACCACTCCGACACGGGACTGTTATCGACGCAGGCGACGAGAAGTTGTGTGCCATCTGGCGACCACCAGTGCCCTCGCATCCGTCCCATTTCCTCAGCGGCAATGAACTCGGCCACCCCCCACCTCGTGTGAGCGTTGGCGCTGCTGAGTTCGACGAGCGGTGTCTGAGGTGTCGCTATCGACACGACCTTAAATTTGCTGCCGATGACGACGGCGAGGTGTTGACCATCTGGCGAAAGCCGCGGATCAAAGGCCCCAGCACCAACTTCAACTGGGGTGAGGTCGCCTGTGGCGAGCTCGACGCGAAAGACGCTTCCCGACAGGGTGAACACTGCGGTCGTGCAACTGTGGTCAGTGTGGTACGAGGTGATGCCCTCAGCCGACTCGCGAAGGCGTTCACGAACGGCCCGCTCGGCATCTGAGCGTTCTGAGTTGGCGTTGAGCTCGCTGGGGTCGACAACGAGCCGCTCGTGACCTGTGTTCGAGTCACATACCCAGAGGCAGGTGACGGGGTCATTCCCGCTTTTTGATCTCGCAAAGACCACGGTTGAGTGGTCAGGACTAATTCGGAGGTCGCGTGGCTCGCCGAGGAAGAAGCGTCGCGTGCGAGCGTACTGGCGTGGGAAGGAGTCGGTGGTCACCGCTCAACACTTCCCGCAGCAATCGCGGCTGCGGCGACATGCCAGGCGGCATCCGCGTCAACCTTGGTGAGCACCGTGCAGTTCGCAGCGGGCCGATCGATAAGGGTTCGTTGATCGACAACGGTCATTCCTCGAGTGTGGTCGCCATCAATAACGACGTCGACGAATCGTTCCTCTGACTCGAACAGTTGAGGATGGCTGAGCGCGAGCACCGCAAGAGGATCGTGAACGGCCGCACCTTCCATGTCGTAATGGCGTGAGCTGTAATTCGCAGAAAAGAACTCGAACAAGCCTGAGAGCACGTGTGCGAGCTGCCCTTCGATTGATTTCACCTGTTCGATGCGGGGTGCTGTCGCTTGAAACTGGTGGGTGACGTCAAGGCCAGCCATGATGAGAGGGAGGCCCGAGTTGACGACGACGGCAGCCGCATGCGGGTCAGCCCAGAAATTAAATTCGGACATTGCAGTGCGATTTCCGAATGTGCCGCCACCCATAAATGAGATGCCGGCGATGTGGTCTTTAAGCGTGGGGTCGCTTCGCAGGGCAATGGCAATATTGGTCATCGGCCCAGTGGCGACAAGGTGGCAGCCAGGGTTGGAGCGGGCAGTCTCGATAAGGAATTGAATTCCGTCGGTTCCATCAACCGGCCGAGTTGGTTCGGGAAGGTCAGCACCGTCAAGCCCACTTTCGCCGTGTACGTATCCGGCAAATGCCGGCTCGACCACCACTGGCCGACCGGCCCCTGAGTGCACCTCGACGTCAAGATCGAGCATGTGTCGAAGCACTCGGGCGTTGTGAGTGGTCCTGTCGAGTGGGGCATTACCTGCCACCGTTGTGATGCCCAGTAATTCGCATGTGTATGCGGCTACAACGATGGCAACAGCGTCGTCGTGGCCAGGGTCGCAATCGAGGATGATGCAGGGCTTCGAAGATGAACTCGTCATGGTGTGATCATGCCACCCCCCAGCAGGTCGCGTCACTGCCGAGTTAGTTCACGGGTTCAAAGCGGTGATCGCTCATCACCTGAACAACCTCACCAACGTGCTCGCCCTCGAGAAGGTGAGCGAGTAGTGCGGGGTCGTCACTTTTGCCAAATGTGCGCCGGCCATCAGTAAGCCTGATCGCTGCCCATGCGGTTTCTGGCTGAGATGTCCGTCCGTGCATGACGGTGTAGGCCTCGATACAAGTGGTGCTGTGCTGAGATGCGGTCTCAGCGTCGGCCCAACCCGCCTTGGGAAGAGCATCAATTTCGTCTTGAGGCTCGGTATGCCGAAAATCTTGAGATGGCGGTGACGTCGAATAGGTGCCGAACGCATGCTTCGTCACGAACCCGCCGTTGGCCCACACCAGTCCCTTGGATCCTGGGTCATTGCGGAGCGTCTCGACCATCGTCGCTATCGAATGCATGACGTATTCATTCCATGGTCCGCCAGCAAATGAGAGCCCACCGGTCTGAGTGAGTGGACGGCTTTCGTTGTACGGGTCGATACCGAGAGAGCGCGCACCGAGTTGCACTGCCGAAGGGAAGCACGAGTAAAGATCGAGATGAGCGATGTCATCGATATCGAGCGAGGCCAACCCAAGTGCTTGTCGACCGCCCAATTCAACGGCAGGGGTCTGATAGAAATTGGCACGATCGGTGATGAACGGATGCTCGTGGCAGTCAGTACCGCTATGCGGGAAGACCCACTGGTCCGCCGGCACCCCGAGCGACTCTGCATGCTCAGCGGAACAAATAATGATCGCTGCTGCCATGTCAACGTCGTTATTCGAGTTCATCGCTTTTGTATAGGGGTAGCCGACCATGCGGTTTGAATCTGATGGCGTGGTGATCTCACTCGGGCTCAGTGATTGTCGCAGCCAGGCATTCGGGTTCTGCTCTGCAACGGCGCTGAATGCTGACCACATACGACCGACATCGGCGAGGTGTTGCTCAGGGCTAACACCCCGGGCAGCTCTGAGTGCTGTTTCAAACATTGGGTACACTTGCACCGGCAAGATGAGACCGAGCTCGGTCTCGTTTGCGTTTGACATTTGCAGGTCGTGACCCCATGTTTCTGGTGGTTCCTGCTCGAGTACTTCTGGGTCAACTTTTGGCCAGTCGAGATCGACGCCGTGCTTTCGGGCCCGCATTCGCGAGCGCCAAGTTTCGCCGCCGACCAGAAGTGCGCAGTCGAGTTCCCCTCGAAGGATTCGTTGCGAGGCAGAGTTGACGAGAGATTGAGGCGAGTTGCCGCCCATTGGTGTGACGACTCGGCGAGGGCTGATACCGAGCCGGTCGGCCACAACTCGGGCCGGATCGCCATATCGCCACGACAAAGTCTGCACGATTGCGAGCACATCAGCTGATCGAATCGGGTCGCCAGTTGAGGTCGCATCCTCGGCTGCTGATCTGATGGCGTTTGCCATCAACACGGTTGCATCGGCAGCCTCACTCGGATCGTTGACCCGCTGTTGAACTTGGCCGACGCCAATGATTACTGGTGTACGAGCTGAGATTGTTGGCACGTCCGTGACCCTAGGCATGTTCGGCCGTACACTTTGCAGTCGTGGCGACCATCTCTTTCGGCTGTGATCACGCCGGCTTTGAACTCAAACAACACCTCATTGCGTTTGTCGAAGCGTCGGGTCACCACGTGATCGACCACGGCACGCACTCCACCGACAGCGTCGACTATCCGGAATTTTGTTCAGCTGCCGGACGATCTGTGCGCGATGGCGAAGCTGATGTCGGCATCGTGCTCGGAGGAAGTGGGCAGGGCGAACAGTTGGCGGCAAATAAGGTCCGGGGTGTTCGGGCCGCGTTATGCAATTGCCTGTACACCGCCCGCATGGCAAGACAACATAACGATGCCAACGTGCTGTCGATTGGTGCTCGAGTTGTTGGTGTGGGGCTCGCCGAAGAAATTGTTGAAACCTTCATTTCAACCGAGTTTCAGGGAGGTCGTCACGCAAGAAGAGTCGATCAACTCACTGCTCTCGAGGAGGAGTTCTAACTATGCCATTCCCATCTGATGCGCAGCCCGACCTCGAAGTTGAGGCATTACTCGAGGCAGAATTTGACCGCCAGCAATCGGGTCTGCAGCTAATTGCGAGTGAGAATTTCACCTCCCGCGCGGTCATGAAGGCTGTTGGGTCAATTCTCACCAACAAATATGCAGAGGGCTACCCAGGCAAGCGTTATTACGGAGGCAATCAGATCGTTGACTCGATTGAGTCGATTGCGATTGAGAGAGTGAAGAGTTTGTTTGGAGCCGACCACGCAAACGTGCAGCCACACTCCGGCGCTAACGCAAACATGTGCGTGTATCAGGCCTTGCTGTCACCCGGTGACACCGTGCTCGGGCTCAGCCTAGACCATGGTGGCCATCTCACACATGGTTCCCCGGTGAATGCAAGCGGGATGCTCTACGACTTTGTGTCGTTTGGTGTTGGTGCTGAGGAACGTATCGACATGGATCGCGTTCGTGATCTAGCAGTAGAGCACCGACCAAAACTCATCGTGGCGGGTACGACGAGTTACCCGCGCCGACTCGACCCTGAACCGTTCAAAAAGATTGCCGACGAGGTCGGTGCGTTGCTGCTGTTTGACATTGCTCACCTCGCTGGGCTCGTTGCAGGTGGAGCCCATCCCAACCCGGTTCCGTTTGCTGATGTCGTGACGTTTACGACGCACAAGACGTTGCGAGGTCCTCGTGGTGGGTGCATTCTGGCGAAAGCCGAGCATGCTGCGGCAATCGACAAAGCGGTGTTCCCAGGTTGGCAAGGCGGCCCGTTAGAGCATGTGATTGCGGGTAAAGCGATTGCGTTTAAAGAAGCGGCGTCACCGGAGTTCTGCGAATACGCCCACCGAATTGTCTCTAACGCCTCTCAACTTGCCGACTGTCTCGCTGGTCATGGGTTCAGAATGGTGTCGGGTGGCACCGACACTCACATGATCGTCGTTGATCTCCAGCCCTTTGATGCAGAACTGACCGGCAAGGAAGCGCAAGCCGTTCTCGACGACGCAGGCATCACGTTGAATAAGAACACGGTTCCCGACGACCCCCGAAGCCCATTTGTGACGAGCGGTGTTCGCATCGGGACGCCGTCGGTGACGACCCAGGGAATGGGGGCTGTCGAGATGCCGGTGATCGCTGATCTCATCGCTCGAACATTGCGTCATCGAAGTGACGCACAAGTGGTCGCTGAGGTCCGTCGAGAGGTCGCTGGTCTCTGTGAGAGGTTCCCGGCGTACTGAGCCGTATCGGGTCTAAGGTCACGCCATGCCGAGCCTATTTGACTACCTCATCATTGGGTTCGTGGCGGCGGCAGTCACATTTGTGACCACTCCTGTCGTTAGCAGAATTGCGCAACGACGAGGTTGGGTTGCGCAACCTAATGACCGAAATGTTCATACAACAGCGATTCCGAACGTCGGTGGTCTCGGCATGTTGCTCGGGCTCTTCATTGCGCTTGCGATCGCTCAGTCGCTTGATCGTTTTGACGCCCTCTTCGAGGGGAACATCGAACAGGTTGGTGTCATTCTCGCTGCGCTTGCCATCACTGCGATTGGATTCTTTGACGACACCCGAGATCTTGCTCCTCCGGCCAAAGTGACAGGCATCGTTGTTGCCGCGATGTTGCTGACGTGGTTTGGGGCAACGATGTACTACTTCCGCGTTCCTTATCTCGACGTGTTTATCCTGTCGGGTGACTGGCAGCCGGTGGTGACCGTTATCTGGTTGCTAGGAATGACTCAGGCGATCAATTTGATCGATGGTCTTGATGGGTTGGCCGCGGGAATTGTCGCAATCGGTGCAGGAGCGTTCTTTCTGTACGCATTCAAATTGTCTGATCTTGGGCTTTTAAGCCAGCCCAACTTGGGGCCACTCGTCGCAATCATCGCTGCTGGAATTGCGATTGGATTCCTTCCGCATAATTTCAACCCGGCCACCATTTTTATGGGCGACGGGGGAGCGTTCCTTCTTGGTCTCCTCCTTGCGGTTGCGACAGGCATGGTGGGAGGTCGAGCTGATCCGTTGACCCAGGCGTTCGTCGGCCAGACGTTTTTCTTCCTTGCTCCGTTGGCGATCCCGGTGCTCATTCTTGGTGTCCCGATACTCGACACGTTGTTTGCGATTGTGCGTCGTGCCTCACAGCGTCAAGCGATTGACGTTGCAGATAAGGGCCATCTTCATCACCGTTTGATGAACCTTGGTCATGGTCACCGTAGAAGCGTTGCCATCTTGTGGACATGGACGGCGTTGCTGTCGGCATTCACGCTGTATCCGGTGCTCACAAGTACCAACCCGACGTACCTGCCATTTGGAATGGGGGCGATTGCGATCGTGTTGTTCACGGTGCTGCATCCGAGCGTCCGCCGAAGGCGGGCCGAAGAGATTGAGGCGGCACTACTTCGGCCAGCGTCTGAGCAGATCAACCCGGACGACTGAACTTTGCTCGTTCTCACCGCTGGAAAATGCCAACAAACTGCAACACGAGATTGTTGCGAACGCCGGTTGACATCGTCTAGTTTTTCGTCCGTTGTCAAGCACAGAAGGTGCTTTTCAATGACTCGCTCGCTTTTATGAAGTTGCTTTTTACCCAAGCCCGAGAATCCCGCGGCAGCGGAGCCGATGACAACTTGGGTCGCGGTATGGAAACTGCGCTCCTTCTCGCCTTCTTCCTCGGAATTGGCTGGCTTGTCGACCGATGGCTGGGAACTCGTCCGCTCTTCATGATCGGACTTGTGCTCTTTGCTGCCGTCGGCTCCTTCGTCAAGATGAAACTTGACTACGACAGCCGCATGGAACGTCTTGAAGCTGAGCGTCGTAATGCTTCGCAAGCGAGGACGACCCGATGACGACTTCAGATATGTCGACGTCTGAACTCGATGACAACCCGATTGAAGTGCGAATTTCACTCGACATGGTCAAGCGTGGCATCTATGTCACCCCATTGCTCATTGCGGTGGCAGCGATGCCCTGGGGCGGTCCCGGCGCATTGTCGGCAGCGTTCGCTCTCGGACTCGTCTTCGTCAACTTTTTGTTGGCCGCTGCACTTGTCTCAGGCGCTGCAAAAATTTCTACTGCGTTAGTGATGGCCGCCACGTTGTTCGGCTACCTCATTCGTCTAGGATTAATTCTCGTTGCCTTCCTTCTCGTACGTGACGCATCATGGATTTCGCGTCCCGCACTCGGAGCGACCATAATCGTGTCTCATATAGGACTCCTCGTATGGGAGTTGAAGTACGTAGCAATCTCGCTGGCTCACGCTGGCTTAAAACCTGCCCGCCCGTAGAAACAACAGGAACGAAACAAACGTGTTCGCACTCGAATTTCCACCAATTAATGAAATCCTCCGATGGAGTGATGTGTTCCCGTCGTTCAACAAGGTCGCCATCATCTCAGTGCTCGCTGCGGTGATTGCGTCAGTTATCTTCCTCATCGCTGGTAACGCTGATGGCTCGAAGGCCCCCAAGGGAGTTCGTAACCTCGCAGAAGCGATTGTTGAGTTCATCGAAAACCAGATCGTGATGCCGACGATGGGCCGAGACGGTCTCGGATGGACACCATTCCTTCTCAGCCTCTTCTCGTTTATTTACCTCTGCAACGTTCCGGGAATTATTCCGGTCATCCAGATGCCAGCCACCGCCCGAATGGCTCTCCCGCTATTCCTTTCACTGCTCGTGTGGGTTGTCTTCATCGGCGTTGGTTTCAAGCATCAGGGCCTCGGATATCTCAAGAACTCGCTCTTCCCTCCTGGGGTTCCCGGACCGCTCTACATACTTGTGACGCCGATTGAGTTCATCTCGACGTTCCTCGTGCGTCCGTTCTCGCTGACAGTTCGTCTGTTTGCCAACATGCTCGCTGGTCACATCCTTCTCGTGACCTTTGCCCTTCTCACGAAGGAATTGGTTCAGGGCGGCAACATTGCCCTGGTTCCGGTCGGCATTTTGCCGTTCTTCATGCTGGTGTTCCTCACCGCGTTCGAGGTTCTCGTCGCGTTCTTGCAGGCTTACATCTTCACGATCCTCGCCGCCGTGTACATCGGTGGTGCCGCCCATCCTGAGCACTAACACTCAGGATCGATTTCTCCCCTTACAAACCAACCAGGAGACAACCCCAACATGGAAGCATTCACCATTCTCGCTCAGGAAGCCGACAAGGCTGCAGCCGCCGCTAGTTCGGCCGGGTTCGCTTACGGACTCGCCGCAATTGGCCCCGGTATCGGCATTGGCTACCTGGTCGGTAAGTCCGTTGAGGCAATGGCCCGTCAGCCAGAGGCTGCCGGCATGGTCCGAACCACGATGTTCCTTGGCATCGCCTTTACCGAGGCGCTCGCCCTCATCGGCTTCGTGGTCTTCATCCTCATCGGTCTCTGATCACTCGATCCGGCATTGTCCGGGTCTCGTATACGTAACCGATTACTGCAGATCAAGGAGTTGACGTGCTGACAGCCGTCGTGACATACGGGTCAAATGGACCTGAAGTGCTCCTCTCCGCCAGCGAAGGCGAGGAGGGCGTCTCCGAGTACACGTACGCGGATTGTTCGATCATTCCTGAAGGCAAAGATCCCTCAGAAAAGATCGAATCGCTAGGGAAGTGCGATCCGGGCCCAAGCCCGATCATGCCTGAAGCCAAAGAGTTGTACTGGGGTGCCGGTGCATTTATTCTCTTCGCGTTACTAATGCGCTTCTTCCTGTATCCGCGCCTTCGTCGGAGCATGGATGCTCGCTACGACTCGATTCGTGGTGCGCACGCTGAAGCCGATCAGGCTCGTAGCGAAGCGGAAGCTGAGGTAGCCGTATATGAGGCTGCGCTGTCCGAAGTAAAAGCTGAAGCCGCATCTCGTATCGATGCTGCTCGCGCCACGTTGGAGCAAGAGCGCTCAGCGCAACTCGCTGAGGCCAACGCTCGCATCTCAAGTGCGCGAGACGCTGCTGCCGCTGAGGCTGCCGCTGCGCATGAAGCAATTCGAGGTGACATTGGTTCAGCAGCCGCAACCGTCGCCGCCCGCACCGTCGAACTCGCAACTGGGCGTGCCCCTGATGCG
>Ga0160423_10001185_pt1 | contig 21822 bp, 16 predicted proteins | sample CRUFie14St8metaG_FD_108191 | JGI IMG/M metagenome (GOLD analysis project Ga0160423, IMG submission 108191) | Marine microbial communities from the Costa Rica Dome - CRUD Field 142mm St8 metaG | ecosystem: Environmental > Aquatic > Marine > Oceanic > Photic zone | place: Costa Rica: the Eastern...
GGCTTGCCCAAGGGCGTGGTTCATACCCATACGACGGCCATGTGGGGCGTATTCACTATTCACGCGACCGCAGATTATCAGTCTGGGGAGCGCTACATTGCCTGCCTACCCATGTTCCACGTGGGTGCGCTCACACCACTCACCATTAATGCCTACCACGGTGCAACGACTTACGTTATGCGTAGCTTTGATCCAGTCGCGGCATGGGAATGTATCCAACGCGAAAAAATAACGAGCGGGTTGATGGTCCCTGCCATGCTGAATTTCATGGTGCAGGTGCCTCACTTTGAGAATTACGACTGGTCGAGCGTGCGTACATTCATGACAGGCGCGGCACCAGTACCGGTCGCCCTGACACAGCGATACCAGGAGATGGGCATCGACATTACACAGGTTTATGGCCTCACCGAGACCTGCGGCCCTGCCTGCCTTATGGATGCAGAAAATGCGGTTCGCAAGCCCGAGTCCTGCGGAAAGCCCTTCTTCTTTACCGAAGTCATGGTGGCTGATGAAAACGGCAATGAGTTACCCTCTGGCGTAGCCGGTGAGATGCTGGTGCGCGGCAAACACATCATGCGCGAGTATTGGAATCGATCTGATGCCACCGCCGAGACGCTGGTGAATGGTTGGCTGCGCACGGGTGACGTCGGTGTAATGGATGAAGAGGGTTTCTTTGCCATCCAGGACCGCATCAAAGACATGATTATTTCGGGTGGCGAGAACGTTTATCCTGCGGAAATTGAGGGTGTGCTTCAAAGCCATCCGGGCATTAGCGAAGCCGGCGTTATTGGTCAGAACAGTGAAAAATGGGGAGAGTCACCGCTCGCGGTGGTCGTAAAGAGTGATGACGCCTTGACCGGTGAAGAGATTCTCGCGTTCTGTCAGGGCAAACTCGCCAAGTTCAAACAGCCCAAGACGGTCGAGTTTATCGATGTCATTCCACGTAACCCGAGTGGAAAGATTCTGAAGCGAGTGCTGAGAGAGCAGTTTCCAACCGACGCTGCCGAATAACGCTTTACCAAGTTACTCAATCAATATCGTTTAATGCCCTCTCATACGAGAAGTCATTGCCGTTTGTGGACTCGACTGAAGCGAAGGCCTAAGGCCACGCAATCGAAGCAATGCAAAAGCCGTCTAAACAATGCTTCGACGAGTTAGTGCAATCACCCGAGCATCGCACTAGCAACCTTAGATTGGCGACCCGGGTGGTACCGTTAAATCGCCGCCCTCGAAGACAGTGGGGTCTGTAAGATGAGACGCGATGCGACGCGCGATAAATTGCATATGGGCATTACCCGCCAGCGATCGGTCCCTGCTGCGCTCAGCTCGCTTTTGAATCTTAAGCAAGGCATCGAGTGCATCGGCACGTACCTGAGGCGCTGCTGCTTTGTGCGCGAGCAGAGACGCGAGCTCGTCAACCAACAACACCTGCACCATTCGCTCGATAGCGATAAGACGATCATCGCGCGCCTCGGGCCATCGATCATTGATTACAATGGAGAGCATGTCAGCAAAGCTTGGAAGACCCTTGTTAGCCAGTTGCTGACTATTCATACGCGCCGCGCGCTTATGATCCAGTAGCTGAGCAAGCGTGATCTTAGCCGCCGTTCCTGCGGCCGCCATGGGATCGAATACATAGCCAGTGTGACGGGGGAAAAGTTCACGGCTCACCCCCGACTGAGGGGGTCGTGGCGGAATCAATGACACCACCGCATCAGATACCGCCAGTGCCTCAGGCTCCAGAGTCGCAAGCATTGCCGACAGTGCCGCTCGCTGCTCTTTTGCTGAGACACGCTGCATCGTCGTCTGACCGTCCCCACGCATGGCGTAGGTAAATGTCTGGCCACCCAGCACTGTGGCTGCCGCCTGAACCTGGTAGCGGTGCATTAGAAACGCGGGAACCAAGACATCTTCGAGTGTTGCCATGGGGCGCCCTGGTTGTATTGCGCGCTCGGAGAAGTTCGCCAATACAACTTTCCGCAAGGCCATTAATCGGTTTAGTTCCGCGACGGGGTCGCTACCGTTATCCCATAAGCTGCTTGCTGGATGAACAGGTCCTGCAGACGATCGACTGCCAATGCGTGCATGCTCGTCGGCGACGTAGCGCAGGCCTGACGCCAGAGTTTCACGAATGATTTCCTCGCGACCCTCGGGCGCTGACGAGCCATCAGGAAAGTCCTGATAACCCCAGATAACGGCGCGTTTGTCCCAGTCACCGATGCCAACGTCGTATGCATCCTCAAGCACGATTTCACCACTGTCATCTAGTGTGACAAGCGGATGCGGATAATCCATCACCGAGGCGCGGCCATCTGCGCTGGCTGCGAAATTGTGAGCAATACCTAGGGTATGCCCCACCTCATGTGCAGATAGTTGCCGTATCCGCGCCAACGCAAACTCGCTGAGCTTCTCTTTGGCTTCGTCAAGCGAGTCGTCTTCGCCGTAAGGCGCAATAAGACCCTCTGCGATTAGGTAGTCTTGCCTCACCCGCAGTGAACCCAATGTGACATGACCTTTGAGGATTTCCTGCGTTCGAGGATCACGAACACTAGAGCCATAAGACCAGCCTCGGGTAGATCGGTGAACCCATTGAATCACGTTGTAACGAACATCCATAGGATCCACATCCTCGGGCAACACCTTGACCTGAAAACCATTGACATAGCCAGCAGCCTCGAAGGCCTGATTCCACCAAAGCGCACCTTCGATAAGTGCGGTCATAACAGGCTCGGGCGCACCCGGATCAACCCAATAAATAATGGGCTTTACCGCTTCGCTGAACTCTGCGTTGGGATCTACTTTCTCCAGCCGATGTCGTCGCGCATAGGCTGATTTTACTGGCGCATCAATAGGGCTCGCATAGTCGTAGACCAAACTATCCTCACCGCTATCGATGTAGCCAGCCCGAGGATCAAATGGAAGTGGCTCGTAACCATCATCGGGGAGTCGCACGAAAGAGTGATGGCTGTGAACAGTAATGGCGCTCGCATCAGGAGCAACTGTTCGCAAAATTGAACCCTTGGGGTTACCCGCGTAGGTTAGTCTCGCATCGATTTCCGTGTTGTCAGGAAATGATTTTGTCTTTGGCGCATGGATTGCGGACCGAGAGCTGTCAATAGAATAACTACCCTCGCCTCTGGCTGCTAGGAGTCGTGAAAGATCTGTCGCGTCACTCAATGCAAATTCAGTGAGGTCAATCAAGGTCATGCCCTCGGACTGCTCAGCGACCTCGAAACCCCAAATAATCGATTGCGCAAAGGCTTCGTCTACAGCGCGTTGCTCGGCCGGATTATCGGATCGAGCCGTATATTTTGTATTGACGGCGGTCAGGAAAACTTTTTTACCCACCCGATCAAGCGTTACGAGGTGGGTATCACCCAAGCGCCCACGATCCAGCCCCAAATCGTTAGAGCCGACACCGTGCGACAGGCCGCTGTAATAAATAAACGGGCCAGTAAGGTCGTGAATATCTCCGTAAAGCCTCCCCTCATCCGCATCCCAATACAGCGGCATGAAGCCGGACATGAGGGTGCTTCGCTCAGCGATTGAGGGGCCCTCTTCCTGTGCAAGAACCCCATCCATTGCCCATGCCGTACCGCTTAGGCACAGCAACATCCATAGTCTTAAGAAAATACGCATGGGAGTCTCCTTTCTACTACGAGACGGTAGCATGCGCGATACCGGACAAAAAGCGATGTGGCTTACTAGGGGGGGTATGAACAAACAACTGCCTCAGAAACGGGCGATTCAGAGATGCAAGGTGATCGTCGGGACCTGCGATGCGCGCAATAAATCGTTGGTACGACTACCCAGCAGCAAACTTCGCCAGGGTGAGTGGCTGTAAGCCCCCATGATTAGCAGATCGGCTTCTCGTTCGGCAATTGCGCGGGTGACAACCTGCTCGGGGTCGCCAGGAACAAATGACGCATCAACGTTGAAATTAGCTGATTGCAGTGTCTGCTCGGCCCACTCAATTTGGCGAGCTGAGTCAGCACCGCGCTTACCCGACATCACCACATGAATGGGCAGGTCTCGCATGTTGGGATTCGATGCCAAAAGTTCGATACCTCGGCGCGCCATTCGACCACCATCGTAAGCCACCAGCACGCTTTTTGGTGCTTTGAAATCATCGGTCACCGTCATGATAGGCCGGCGAATTTGACGACAAATCGCTTCTACATGGCGTCCCAGATCCCGTCGTGTATGCGATGCCGACTCACCTTTTCTGCCAAGAACATACATGGCCACCGACGACTCCTGCTCCCTTAACGTCGCGAGCAGTTGCCCGTAACGCTGTCGCGTATCGGTTTGAAGTCCCATGTGGGTCTCACAGCGTGTCCTTAACTGATTGAGGAACACACGACCTTGCTCCCTGATGACTTTACTGCGTTCTCCCTCTTCTTGGGACAGCCGCTCAAGCAGGTTCTCTTGTGCATCAACACCAATCGAGCCACTTCTATCAACATCCGCCGCAATCTCGGAATGCCGATCAATGACATGCAGCAGCTCAATGGGTGCAGATAGTTGGGCCGCAGCCCACGCGGCATAGTCTGCCACATGTGTGGCGTATTCCGACTTATCAACGCAAGCCAATACCTTTTTTTCTTGCCGCATACGCTAGATCCTAGTGATCAAGGAGCATGTCTTCTGCTCCATCCTTATCGTGAATCGCAAACTTATCGACCAAGGTGGCACTTGCTTCGTTCATACCTATGACCTCAACTTCGGTGCCTTCGCGCCGAAACTTGATCACAATTTTATCGAGGGCGCTTACAGCTGTGATGTCCCAAAAATGGGCTCTGCTCACGTCGATGTAAACCTTGTCGATAACCTCCTGATAATCAAAGACCTTGGAGAACCGATCTGCACTCGCAAAAAATACCTGCCCGTAAACCGTATATCGACGCGCCCTGCCCTCGTCACAGGCAGCCGATGTGACGCTCAAGATTCGGCCTACTTTATGCGCGAAGAAAAAGCCCGATAACAAGACACCGGTGAGTACGCCTTGCGCTAGGTCATGCGTGGCCACGGTGACTGCTACGGTCGCCAGCATCACCACGCTCGAGCTTTTCGGATGTGTCCTAAGATTACGAATGGATTCCCAGTTAAACGTGCCGATCGATACCATGATCATGACCGCAACCAGCGCCGCCATCGGTATCTGGCTCACCCACTCACCCGCGAAGACGACCATGATCAAAAGTAAAAGCCCTGCGACTAACGTCGACAGGCGGCCACGACCACCCGACTTCACGTTGATAACCGACTGACCGATCATGGCACAACCCGCCATACCGCCTATAAATCCCGTAGCCACATTGGCTAAGCCCTGTCCGACACACTCTCTGTTCTTATTGCTCAAAGTATCAGTTAGGTCATCGACAATGGTCGCAGTCATAAGCGACTCAAGAAGCCCAACCACCATTAAAGTGGCCGAGTAAGGAAAAATAATGGATAACGTTTCCCAGGTCATCGGCACGTCTGGTACAAAAAATTGAGGCAGGCTGTCAGGGAGTTCGCCCATGTCGCCCACGGTCCGGATATCTAGATCCAATGCAATTGCGACCATGGTAAGGACAATGATAGTGATCAGCGGAGACGGCACAGCCGTGGTCAAACGCGGCAGGCCATAAATGATACCCAAACCCGCCGCCGTCATGGCGTAGACCTCCCAGGTGACATCAGTCAACTCGGGAAGCTGCGCCATAAAAATCAAAATAGCGAGCGCGTTTACAAACCCTGTCACCACGGACCGAGAAACAAAACGCATCAGTTCACCCAAACGAATCCAGCCCGCGATAATCTGCAACACACCTGTCAGAACAGTCGCCGCAAACAAGTACTGCAGACCGTGCTCCTTCACCAGCGTCACCATGAGTAAAGCCATAGCGCCCGTCGCAGCCGATATCATCCCCGGGCGACCGCCTGTAAAAGCAATGATCACAGCGATAGAGAACGAGGCATACAAACCCACCTTCGGATCGACGCCTGCGATAATCGAGAACGCAATGGCTTCTGGAATAAGTGCGAGCGCAACGACCAGTCCAGCTAAAGCGTCGTTTCGCGTGTTAGAAAACCACTCTTGGCGGATAGTATCCATGGATCTGTACTTTTTTGTTGAATGCCGAGCAGTACGTGCGCGAGGCAGCGCCGGATTCGAATGCGCGCGTTACAAAAATGGATCTGATGAGGCACGGGCATGGTTTACCCGAGGTGTCGGCGTTACCATGAAATAGGGTGTTTTTGGAGAGACCTTATGACCACCGATGTATTGCTCATTGCAAACACCGATGACGAGTGGCCAATCGGCGTGATCGAGATGGTAGGCCGCCGCCTATCTATTGCACGTGTCGATGTTTCCGAAGAACTCACATCTGAGATCGACTGCAGCTCGGTTGAAATATTAGTTGGTGGTCCCACAAACCTTGTCCCGTGGATCCACCGTTGCCCTAAGCTTCGATGGATACAGAGCACTTGGGCTGGTGTTGATGCGCTGTCGGGACACATTCCCGCAGGTGTTGTCGTAACACCACTAAAAAAAGTTTTTGGTCAGTCAATGTCAGAGTACGTATTGGGTTGGATACTGGCGCTGGAACGTCGCATCCTCGACCGAGCGCTGGCCTCTACCTGGGATGATACGCCGGAGGTGGGTGTATTTGGAAAAACTATGGGATTACTTGGAACGGGAAGCATTGGCCGCGCCGTTGCCAAAACAGCGCACCATCTTGGCATCCGATGCCGCGGCTTGAATTCTGATGGACGTCCGGTCGATTGTTTTGAAACGTGCTTCAAGGCAGGTGATCATCGCTTCTTTGATGGTCTTGACTATGTTGTTTCCGTATTACCCAAAACCACTCACACTGAGAATGTCATAGACGCGAACGCACTCAAACGACTGAGCCCGGGCAGCATTGTGGTCAACATTGGGCGAGGCAACGCGATCGATGATGATGCCTTGCTCACTGCACTCAAAAATGGGGTAGTTGGGGCAGCCGTTTTAGACGTTTTCCGCGAGGAGCCGCTACCCAAGGCACATCCCTACTGGCAGCAACCAAACGTCTACATTACCTCTCACACGTCAGCTCCGACACTCCAGCGGTTTGTGGCGCAGGCAATGGCATCCAACTTAGACCGCTTCATTGCAGGACACGATCTGCAAGGAACATTCGATGCCAGTAAGGGTTATTGAGCCCCCAATGAGCTGGGCGCAACCGCCACGATAATTTCATTACGTCGCATAAACGGTGGTGTCCACGGGGGGTTGTATTGGTTCAAAGTTGGATCGCCCAGTGGCTGAATGCCTTGCTCCTTCAGAAACGTGACAAGAGTCTGCCAGTAACGCTCAGCTTTTTTATCATTTACCCAACCACTGAATCGGATTACAGCGGCGCGGTAAGCTGGTTCTTCCCTAAATTGAACTCGGGTGTCGTCAGGCGCTGGCAACTCCTCCATTGAATATTCTCGAGGAACAACAAACGCCATTTCTGCATCTTCTTTCCCCGGCATTGTGCGCTGAACAGGCGCTGTCATTGCAATCTCCTGCTCATTTTCGTTGCCACCAAAAATATAGCCGGCCAGTACTCGGAATCCTGAGTTCTGTCCCTCGGTCATTCGAGTCGTCGCAAGAATACGCGAGTCGTAATCGCGAATTTCAACATCTAGGTCGTCCCATGCGGCAACCAATGAATAAGTGGGCTCTTCGATCGCCGAGGTTGAACTGACAAACAAAGTTACGGATAGCGCAGCGAAACTACTCAGAAAAAACGTGAACTTTCGCATGAAAAAGCTCCTACAAGATTGATTAGTGAGTCGTACGCAACAGGCTGCAGGCAGATCAATGTCAACATAGCCGAAGTCGTTTTTAGTGCGTCGTTTTTAGCGAGTAATAGTCGGAGTGATTACCGTTAAGTATTGATTTACAGGTTGCGACACTGCATCGATACACGCTTGCCACCCTCAAGATAGCGTCGCCCGTGTTCGACAAATCCTCGTCTGCTGTGAAAATTCAGTGAGTGCGTGTTGGGCGGCTCGATATCCATCTCTGCGGTCATGACCTTACACCCGTCAGCGAACGCCATTGTAGAGAGTTCGTCATAGAGTTGATGCCCGAGACCACGTCCCCGCGAGTCTGCGGCCAGTACAATGCGATCCACATAAACCATATTCCCTAAGCGCGCTTCGAACCACTGATAATTGCCGTTGTCGTATGGCGCCCCATTGCGCATCGCAATTACAAAGCCTAGTAACCGCTCTCCGTCATCAACCACGAGGCAGTAACTACAGAGTTCAAATAGTTCGAGAAATCGCTCTGTATCCATAGCGCTAGTGACAGAGACAAATACGTCGTTTAACTCGGTAATCTGCGCCGCATCGGCAAGGTTGGCTGACCTAATTTTAATTGACAAATTATCTCCTCTCGAGCCTATGTCAAGCTGCTGACAGCGGGCAAATAGAATGATCTTCAAATACTGTTTTTTCTAATTTCCCGATCAGTTTCAGGGGAGAAATTTATGCAGATCTATTAGCCTTAAATAAATGCATTTACCTGCTTATCGCATCTCCATCGAGGGCACGGGCAAATCCCTTGACCTCCACCCCACGGTACTCGATACTCGTCCGCGCTTGCTGTTTTGCCAAGCGCCCTCTGGGGGGGTATAGAACAAAAACTTGGAGACACACCGGATGTTAGAACAACTGTACTCGGCGCCACCAATTCTGGGATTGGTTGGTCTCGCCATAGCTTTTTTTATATACACGGTCATGTCACGCCGGGAAATCCCGGATGGTGAAGTTCAGAAAATTGGCGAACAGATTCACTTGGGCGCCATGGTTTTCATGAAACGTGAATACACGTATTTACTCATTTTTGCAGCTGTATTACTTGGGCTCATCCTGCTGTCAGACCTCGGTAACGACACGGCCCTTTCATTCGTAGTTGGTGCGTCTTCATCAGCCCTCGCAGGTTGGCTAGGCATGTACGCGGCCACGAAGGCGAATGTTAGAACGGCCGTCGCAGCAAACGAAGAGGGTGCATCTAGCGCGCTCTCTGTCGCATTCTACGGTGGCTCTATCATGGGTCTTTGCGTCGCCTCATTAGGCCTCATTGGTCTCGGCAGTCTGTACTTCTACTTTGGTGGTGACCCTAAGACCGCACATGCTATCCACGGATTCGGCATGGGTGCTTCTGTAGTCGCATTGTTCTCGCGTGTTGGTGGTGGTATCTACACGAAGAGCGCTGACGTAGGTGCCGACCTAGTCGGAAAGGTCGAGGCTGGGATTCCTGAAGATGACCCCCGTAACCCCGGCGTCATCGCTGATAACGTAGGTGACAATGTTGGCGACATTGCGGGCATGGGCTCTGATATTTTTGAAAGCTACTGTGGATCAATGATCGCTTGTATGGCGATTGCGGCAACGATGAGCATCGACTCCCAGGCTGGACTGATGTTCCTGCCGCTTGCTCTAGCAAGTGTGGGTCTGGCTTCATCTATTATCGGCATTGTGATCGTCCGTTCTCGCTCATCTTCCGAGCCAGCCACAGCGCTTCGCTACGGTACGTTTGCGGCTCCTATTATCTTCGTTGGCTTAGCCTACATGCTGGTGCAAGAGCTTGGCGTTGATACCTCGGTCTGGTACGCAGTGGTTGCAGGCGCCATTGGTGGCGTAGCCATCGGCCTAATCACTGAGTACTACACAGGCGGCAAGCCCGTTCGGACCATTGCTGGCTCAGGTGAGACAGGCCCTGCTACGGTCATGATCACGGGTCTCGCAGTGGGCATGCAGTCAGTAGTACTTCCAGTCTTGGTACTTGCGGCAATTATCTTTGCCTCTACGCAGCTAGCGGGTCTCTACGGTGTTGGTATTGCAGCCGTTGGTATGCTGGCTACTGTCGGTATCACGATGGCAATCGATGCCTATGGCCCTGTTGCGGATAACGCGGGTGGTATTGCTGAGATGGCTGGTATGGGCGAAGAAACCCGCGCCATCACTGATGGACTAGACGAGGTGGGCAACACCACTGCTGCTATCGGTAAGGGCTTTGCTATTGGCGCCGCAGCGCTGGCGGCATTGGCCATTATCGCCGCGTTTGTTGAGACTGTTTCAGCTAACAACCCTGGCTTCTCACTAGAACTTTCGAACCCCACTGTACTGGTCGGCATGTTCATTGGCGGTACCATTCCGTTCCTGATTGCAGCCATTACCATGACAGCGGTGGGAGAAGCTGCATTCGACATGATCAATGAGATCCGTCGGCAGTTTAAGGAGATTCCTGGACTCCTCGAAGGTACTGCAGATCCCGACACAGCACGTTGTGTTGATATTGCAACGACAGCAGCTCTTAAGCGCATGGTATTGCCCGGCGTTATCGCTGTTGCATCGCCCGTCATGGTAGGCTTCCTGCTTGGTGCGGCATCGCTGGGCGGCATGCTCGCAGGTGCACTTCTCGGGTGCGTTCTAATGGCATTGATGATGGCTAACGCCGGTGGTGCTTGGGATAACGCAAAGAAGTATGTCGAAAAAGGAAATCTGGGTGGTAAGGGCTCTGACACACACTCTGCCGTCGTTGTGGGCGACACCGTTGGTGACCCCTTCAAGGACACCTCGGGTCCTTCGATGAATATCCTTATCAATGTTATGGCAATCGTAAGCCTGGTTATCGCACCACTGCTTTGACTCAGGAACTATCGACAAAATTAACCGTGAAGAGGGGCCTAGCCCCTCTTTTTTTGTTCAATCTGTTTGCCCCATTATCTAAGAAATCACCGAATAAAACAGTGGATTAATGTCTCCGTAATAATTAGCTATTAATCTCGCGGCATGGACGCAGTGTTGTTGCGATCACGTCTATTAAGGTCTTTGTAACTCGGGTACCTGAACAACAGAATTACCGGTTATCCAATCGACGGCGCTCCAGCGCTTGTCTATCGAAACAAGGTATGCGTTTTGGAGCAATGTCAGACGTAAAACAGTATGTATAAAGTTCGAACCTACAATGCTATTTCCTCGAAAGGGCTCGATCGACTGAGCCGCGACTGCTTCGAAGTCAGTAGCGACATCAACGCACCAAATGCACTGCTACTGCGAAGCTACAAATTGTCGGATGCCGACATTAGCGACTCCGTATCAGCTATTGCTCGCGCTGGCGTCGGCGTGAATAACATCCCTATCGAGCATTGCACCGAACGAGGGATCGTTGTATTCAATACACCAGGTGCGAATGCCAACGCAGTCAAGGAACTAGTGGCGGCGGGGATGCTTCTCGCCTCTCGCGATATCGTGGGTGGCATGCGTTTCATCAATGAACTAGATCCATCCTTGTCCGCCGGGGACATGGGCCCCGTACTCGAAGCCAATAAGAAACAATTTGCCGGCTCTGAAATTCAGGGAAAGACGCTGGGCGTTCTTGGCCTTGGGGCAATCGGAAGCTTAATTGCGCGCCTCGGGCTTGATCTAGGAATGGAAGTTGTTGGCTACGATCCGGCAATCTCCGTGGAAGCTGCGTGGCGCTTGCCGAGCTCGGTCAAGAAGATGGATAACATGCAGTCGCTGTTTGCACGGTCAGACTTCGTGTCTCTACACATTCCAGTAATGGACAGCACGCTCGGCCTAATTAATGCGGATACCTTATCTTATTTCAAAAAAAACGCCTGCCTACTCAACTTCGCCCGCGACCAAATTGTAAGCACCGACGCGGTGATTGACGCGCTGGACAAGGGTCAACTGCGTACCTACGTTACCGACTTTCCGCATCCGGCATTGCGAAATCGTTCAGATACCATCCTCATGCCGCATATTGGGGCAAGCACTGCTGAAGCTGAAGAGAACTGTGCCGTCATGGCAGCCGACCAGGTCAAAGCATTCCTTGATCACGGCAATATCAAAAACTCGGTGAACTTCCCCGCCATCGAATTAGAGCGCACGACTGAGTCGCGGCTCACTGTCACCAACCGTAATGCTCCCGGCACCTTGAGCCATATCTTAAATGTGTTGGGTGATGCTAACTTGAATGTTGCTGACCTTCTCAACAAGAGTCGTGGCGACATTGCGTACAACCTAGTCGACCTGAACTCCGCGCCAACCCCCGATGTACTCGACAAGGTCAAGGCCGTAGATGGCGTGATCAATGTGCGCTACTTAGGAAAGCCCTGTTCGATCTAGTGTCGTCGAAACCTTGGGCACAATAGCACGGCGAGGTTCGTGCTCGCGTAACCTATTTTTTGTATGACAGGACGGTTCGTGATGTTTACCCATGATAGTTTACGTTACATTTTACAGGCGCGTTAAAGGCTTTGACCTTTGTAAGCTAGAAATCCACTGTGGTTTGGAGAAAAAATATCATGCCTCACACTCAACTCAAATTGTTGACGATCGCACTGTCGCTATCCAGTTCGCTTCTTATTGCCAACGCAAGCGCGGCACCTATTGTTCAGCCCGGCGCCCCGGGCGCTAGCGGGCGCATTTTGTCTGCCGAAGAAGCGGTGCAGATTACGGACACCAGTTATTCGCCTGCGGATGTTAGCTTCATGCAAATGATGATTCCGCACCACCAGCAGGCGCTAGAAATGGCTGATTTGGTGGATGGCCGAACTAACCGGCCTGAGCTTGTCGAGATCGCAGGACGCATTGAAGCATCACAAGGCGATGAGATTAGTTTTATGGAGGGATGGCTGAACGACCGGGGCGAGTCTGCGATGACACATGCGCATCACATGCTTGACGCGCATCATAAGATGGAAATGGGTATGGCCACCGATCAGCAAATGGCTGCATTGGCCGATTCCGAATCTGTAGGTTTCGACCGTCAGTTTTTGCAACTAATGATTCGCCACCACGAGGGCGCGGTGGACATGGTCAAGGATCTGCTTGATAAGCCAGGTTCTGCCTACGACCCACTACTTTATGAGTTTGTCGGTGACGTTAAAAACGATCAGATGGTCGAGATAGAACGCATGAACGCTCTATTGGTCACACTTTCAGACGACCCTCGTGCCAATCTCAAGCCTGGCCTTACAGATGCTGGCATCGCAATCAAAAACATGACCTTGGTGGCGTCACTACCCAAGCCTGCGGGCTTTGTCGATCCCAATAATCCGGGAGAAATGGCCAAGGGCCCCGCGAAGAAAGAAGGCGAAGAAGCTGAAGGTGCAAAAGATAAAAAAACCTCCCCTATTGAGGGCGGGTCTGGCAAGCGCTCTCCACTGCTTAGCTTCTCAAATACGGATATGGCTTTCTCCGGTAACACGCTCGTTGCCGGGAGCTACCACGGCTTTAATGTCTACGATTTGCAGGAAGACGGTATCCCCGAACTATTGAGCTCTGTCGTTTGCCCGGGTGGTCAGGGCGACGTTAGCATCATAGGTGATCTGTTGATTATGTCCGCACAGGAAACACGTGGACGCCTCGACTGCGGTCTTGAGGGCATCTCAGAGGATGTCAGCGAGGAGCGATTCCGTGGGTTGCGCATCTTTGACATCAGCGATCTTGAGGCGCCGGTTCAAGTTGGCGCGGTACAAACCTGCCGTGGTTCTCATACCCACTCTGTAGTTTCTGGCCCAGGCGACGATGGCAAGATTGTCGTCTACAACTCTGGCACCTCGAGTATTCGAGAGCGCGAGGAGATGGAGAGCTGCTTCGATGCGTCACCCGGTGATCCAAGAACAGCTCTTTTCAGAATCGATGTCATCGAAATACCGGTCGATGATCCCGGCGCCTCGAGAATTGTTCACAGTCCCACCGTGTTTGCTGATGAGGAAACCGGTGCTATTGCTGGATTATGGCGTGGGGGTGATCACGGTGACGACACGCAGGAGACGCGTCGAACCGACCAGTGCCACGATATCACGGTATTCCCTTCACAAAACATTGCTGCGGGTGCCTGCTCGGGTAACGGCATCCTATTCGATATAACTGATCCAAGAGATCCACAGCGAATCGACGTAGTGACCGACGCTGGGTTTGCTTATTGGCACTCAGCGACCTTCAACAATGACGGCACCAAGATTCTGTTCACAGATGAATGGGGCGGCGGTGGTCGTGCTCGCTGTCGCGCGTTCGACCCCCTCGATTGGGGCGCTGACGCCATCTACGACATCGTTGATGGAAAACTTGAGTATCGCAGCCACTTTAAAATGCCAGCGCCGCAGCGAGAGTTTGAAAACTGCGTCGCACACAACGGCTCGATTGTGCCTGTACCTGGCAGGGATATTTTTGTACAGGCCTGGTATCAAGGCGGCATCTCCGTTATCGACTTTACCGACTCGAGTAATCCTGTGGAAATTGCCTACTTTGATCGTGGACCCATCGACGCTGAGGAGCTGGTAACGGGAGGCTTTTGGTCAACCTATTGGTATGGCAATCACATTTACGGCACTGAGATCATTCGTGGACTTGACGTACTAACGTTGGAACCGAGTGAGCACATGACAGCCAATGAGATCGCAGCTGCTGGGCTCGCCGATTACGACGACGTGCTCAATCCACAGCAACAGCTGCCGGTGACATGGCCCGACCACCCCGTGGTTGCCCTTGCCCTACTCGACCAGCTTGCGCGAACGGGAGGAGTGGATGCCTCAACGGTCAAAGCGGCCGGCGATGCGATGGAAGCTGCTCGCCTTAGCTTTGATGCTGGAGAGTCGAACCGACGCTCTGCGCGCACGATTGAAGGGCTGGCCGCCAAACTGGCCTCATCGGATGATGGTAAGCCGGCTGCAGAGGTAATGCGTGCCGTGGCTGCGAAGCTACGAGAACCTCAACTTACTAGTAATGGCGCGGACTGATGTGATGACACAGTTGTCTGCCATGCGGTTGCTTTGGTGGGCGACATTGATGCTCGGGGCCGGCATGTTTGCCGCTGCCCTATATTGGCAATACGCGCTGGGCGAGGACCCGTGCCAGATCTGTATTCACGCCCGGCTATGGGTGGTCGCAATCGCTCTCATTGGTGCTCTCATGCTGGTCCTGCCGAATAAAATCGGCCCACATTTTGGGGGTCTCGTCCTACTACTTATATCCAGTGTGGGCCTCGCCGAGCGATCGTATTATTTGTATGAGATTGAAAACCTCAGGGGCGATGGCAGTTGCCAGTTCACGTTAGGTATGCCCGACTGGTTCGCGGTAGATCGCTGGTTTCCAGCGCTCTTCGAGGTCCGCAACATTTGCTCTTACACGCCCGAGATTGGCTTTGGTATCAGTATGGCCGAGGCGCTTTTGGGCATATCGATGCTAGTGGCGATAATCAGTTTGGTGGCGGGTTGGAAGCTACTAATCACCAAGCCATATGGCGTCGCAATTGAAACTACTTAATTCGACTCATTGAAAGCCGCGTCGATTATTGCCTCACAGTGTATAGTCGTTGTGTCAAACACCGGAAGCGGCGTATTGCTCTCATTCAGTAATAGACCAACTTCGGTGCAGCCCAAAATCAGGCTATCCGCTCCGTCGAAGGCTAAATCGGCTGCTACCTTTATGTAGGTGGCTCTACTCTCTTCGGTCACAATTCCCTTGCAGAGCTCGTCGAATATGATGCCATTGAGTAGGCTGCGGCTGCCCCTTTCAGGAACGAGTGTCTCCAGGGCATTTGCGGAAAGACGGCCCGTGTAAAAAGACTGCTCCATGGTGAATTTGGTGGCAATCAGACCGGGCCGCCGATGCCCTTTTGCGACCAGAGAAGCTGCTGTGGCCTCGGCGATGTGCACGAGGGATACGGAAAGATGATCCTGAATATTATCCGCCACTTTATGCATTGTATTTGTAGCAAGAGCAATCACTTCGGCACCTGCACGCTCTAGCATTTGTGCTTCCCGAATCAAGAGATCTCTAATTGAGTCCCACTCCCCCTCGCGCATCCATTGCTCAACCGGAGCGAAGTCTAGTGAGCGTAAAATTAGATCAGGAGACGAGAGGCCACCAAAACGCGCTTGGGTCAGGCGACACAGTTCGGCATAGTATAGCTGCGATGATGTGGGGGACATGCCGCCCAACAATCCAATCCGCTTACCCATGTAATTTTTCTCATCAAGAAAGTATGAAAATTACCATTGGTATCGTCAGTTTAAAGTGAGGGAGGCAAGGCCCCCCTCTTTTACGAATCCAAACTAACTCTCGGTTCGAGCATGTTGACGGTCATTTAGGTGAGACCGAAACGTCGTGGTGTAGTGCAAGGACCAGAACACGATGTAAATGGCGAAAAGCAAGGTAATATCTACGCCATCGAGCAGCGTTGCCACCAAAAACATACCCAGCACCAATGCGCCTTGAATAGTGAGTGACAAAACAGCAGGAATATCAATCAAAATCTTGTCCACAACTTCTCTCCTTAAAGTCATGTTGTTGTGAGGGCAGTCCACTTCCTTTGGATGGAAAGTGAGCTTTTTTTTGATAAGTCTGGGAACAGATTTAACCGAGTCGTTATCGACACCGTGCCTGCGCAGACGATTTGATACGTAGCAAAGACTAAGTAAGGATCATTAGGGATGAAGCTCATTAGCGACTTATGACTTTTTTATTACACCCAGCTCTTCGCTGTCCAATAGAAGCCGCTCCTTTCAAATTAGATGGGCCATCGCTTATCTGCAGTCACGGTCATCGATTCGATATAGCCCGCCAGGGCTACGTAAATTTTTTGGGGCCAAACGATAAGCGGTCCAGGGACCCGGGCGACTCAAAGAAGATGGTGTCAGCACGCGCGGCTTTTTTGGGTGCCAATTTTTATCGGCCATTGGCTGATGCCTGCCTCGATATCACACGGAAGTATTGCTCACAGATTGCGCGTGATGCTATCACCCTGATGGACGCAGGCTGTGGCGACGGCTATTTCATTCACCACGTTCAAGAGAATCTATCCAACGACTTACGAAAGCGAATGTCACTGGTTGGCTTCGATATATCAAAGTGGGCGATGCAAAAAAGTGCGAGGCGTTGCAAGGCTACTTGGTTTGTGGGTAGCAATCGCAACATCCCTATGATCGATAAAAGTGTCGATCTGCTCTTCGATATGTTTGGATTTCCGGACTACGCGTCCTTCTCCAAACTACTAGCTCCCCACGGCAGACTAGTTCGAGTCACCCCGGGCAACAGTCACCTGATCCAACTTCGCCAAATAATCTACTCAAAGATCAAGGATAAGAGTGAACGAAAACCCTACCCAGAAACACTGCGGGCGGTGTCAGAAAAACATATCACCTACGAAGTTGTGCTCCGGTCTAAAGACATACACAACCTCCTTCTCATGACACCTCATATGTTTCGATCAACATCTGAGCACCGCCAACGCGCCCTTAATCAGGATCAGCTGACCGTTACCATAGACGTCATGCTAGAAGAGCTCATACCCACGGCTGCTAGGTAATAGAAATACATCTTGGTGTCACCACAGAGGATAGTTAAGGGCTTGACTGCGGCGCCGCATGCCCTATTGTTACAAAGGCAAGTTGGTGTGACGTCACAAACAAAAAAAACAGGTCGCTCCAACAGGACTAAAAATGATCGGGAGATATCCATGAATCAAGCCTTCAAAGCGCCGAGACGGCCAGGCCACGACTATGCGTACAATACACCGCTGGCTGATTTAGACCCATCAAATCCGTTGTTATGGCCAAAAGAAGAGATGTGGTCGATATTTGAACGTCTTCGTGACGAGGACCCGCTGCACTTTTGTGAAGAAGCCTGGATGTCTAGCGAACGCCCCGATGACATGGAGCCCATCGGCGCTTACTGGTCAGTGACGCGCTATGCGGACATTATGGCAATTGATACAGATCATCATCGCTTCTCATCCGAGCCTGCAATTGTGTTACCGGATCCGGCCGAGGACTTCCCTCTGCCAATGTTCATAGCGATGGACCCACCAAAACACGATGTTCAACGACAAACTATCGCACCCATTGTCTCGTCACCCAGCTTGTCAAAAATGTCAGTCATTATTCGCGAGCGAACGCAAGCTGTGCTCGATAGTGTACCTATTAATCAGGAGTTTGATTGGGTTGACACTGTCTCCATTGAACTCACGACCATGATGTTGGCGACTCTCTTTGACTTCCCTTTTGAAGATCGTCGCAGACTGACACGATGGTCCGATGTCGCCACAGCGGGCCCAGAGACCGGGATTGTAGAGAGTGAAGAGCAGCGGCGCGCCGAGCTCATGGAATGCTTCGAGTATTTTATGGGGCTTTGGCATCAACGTATTGGCGGAGACGGCCAAGATCTGATCACCATGCTCGCTAACGGCGAAAATACCAAGAATATGGAGCCTACCGAGTATCTGGGTAACCTGGTGCTGCTAATTGTTGGCGGTAATGACACCACCAGAAACTCAATGTCAGCATCTATTTATGGCTCACATCTGTTCCCCGAGCAGTGGGCCAAGGTCAAAGCAAATAGAGACCTGATCCCCAATACAGTCGCAGAAATCATTCGCTGGCAGACACCGCTGGCCTACATGCGACGCACTGCACTCGAGGATGTCGAGATGCATGGAAAAACAATTAAGAAAGGAGACAAGGTCGCCATGTGGTATGCGTCGGGCAACCGCGACGAACGTAAATTCGAGAATCCGAATGCTCTGGACTTTGAGCGTAAAAATGCTCGCAACCACATGGCATTTGGCTTCGGTATTCACCGTTGTTTTGGTAACCGATTGGCAGAGCTGCAATTGCAAATACTTTGGGATGAAATGCTAAAGCGGTTCTCGCGGGTAGAGGTAATTAATGAGCCTACTAGAAACATCTCAAGTTTCGTGAAGGGTTACACGAAGATGAATGTCATTGTTCGCGACTGAAATCCTGTCGCACTTTCCCTAGCAGCGTTGAACGACAGGCGACAGCACAGCGCACGATGACTCCTGCTGCGACACAAATCGCTGATTACACCAAGACTGAGTTCACCGCTGAAACGCGCGAGGGGCATACTGTATCTCATGACATCTATCATCGAGGTTCAGGCACCCCTGTCGTCCTGATTCAGGAGCTTCCTGGCATTGGGCAGGAGACCCTAGCACTTGCAGATAGCCTTGTTGATGCTGGGCATGAAGTGGTCATGCCACACCTCTTCGGACCTATCGGCAAAATCTCCATTGGAGGCAACCTTGCGCGGGTAATGTGTATGCGCAAAGAATTCAGATTGATGGCTTCTCACGCATCGAGCCCTGTCAGCGATTGGCTGCGCTTGTTATGCCGAGAGGTTCGAGACAGCCGCAGTGTAGATGGAGTGGGTGTTATCGGCATGTGCCTTACCGGAAACTTCGCCATGACCCTAATTAGCGATGACAGTGTGCTAGCTGCTGTCGCGTCGCAACCCGCGATGCCCTTTTTCAAACAAGGGGCACTCCATATGTCGCCTGAGGAGATCGCTGATAGTCGACGAGCCTTGGATACAAAAGGGCCTATGCGTGTCCTTCGCTTCGAGGACGATCCTCTCTCAACCGTCGAGAAGTCTGAGTGCATTCACCGCACTTTTAATGATGATGGACATGAGCGCGTAAAGGAAATCGTTATACCGGGGAAGGGCCATTCCGTGCTAACGCTCGATTTCATTGACGAGACAGGACACCCCACCCGACGGGCTTTAGACAATGTGCTTACCTATTTTGCGACAAACTTAGGCGTAGCTGCGAACTAGTCTGCGGCTCGGTCCAAATCAAGGCTTGGCCTCTTTCTTGTTGGGTGCAATGTAAGTTTTTTTGCGGTCGTATAAATCCAACCAATTAGCCGGAGGCAGCGGTAAAGCCCGGCTTTCGACCGCTCGCGCCGGGGTAAAACTGGACGTTGGCACTTTGGTACGCACCTGTTCGAGCCAAAAGACGCCATCGTATTGACCGGAGTTACCGCGCGTGGAAATTAGGTCGATATCGCCATCCCCGTCGACATCACGCGAAACGAACATATCGTACATGCCCCGTGTGCGACGTGAAATGTCATGCCGGGTCCATTTGTTATCACCAGTACCACGATTTTCAAACCACGCAATCCGTCCCACAGATGAAGCTGACGTCACCGTTGGGTCGTCAACATCGCGAGAAGCGCCCGAGTATGCGCCGTCAATGATGTTGATCCCGGAATAACCGCCAGTAACAACATCCTTATCACCATCACCATCGATATCCGTGACATGAATACCGATTACCCAGTCGGGCAAGATATTACCGATGCGATGCAACACCCATGGCGCATCCAAGGTTTCTCCTTGCATTAACCAACCTAAGCCCGCATGACGAAAAGCTGGGTCTTGAGCTAACTCAAGGACGTTTACTAGGAGGTCTAGCCGGCCATCGTTGTTGAAATCTGCCGTATCGGCGTGAAACGCATTCGTCAGTGCTCGCCAGCCCACAGGCACATCAAAACCTGGAAGAATGCGTACTGGCCTAAGTTGCGTTTCCAGTTCTCCCTGATCACTCACTCCCTGATTCTCAATAATCACGACTTGCTGTCGGACACGCTTCGCAGCGATGACATCAGCGTCGCCGTCTCCATCGATATCCACTGGTAAAGCCGTGTTAGGTACCCCCTCTTGGAAAAGCACTGTCTCTTGCCAATTTGCGGATATAAGAGGGTCACCCAGGACGCGAATTAAAGAGGTTGCGCCATTATCGACATCACCGGCATCCAATCGCACAATGTCGGCAGTGCCTTTATTTGCAGCCGTAAGTTCAGCACGCCCGTCCCCATCAATATCTGCAGCAAACACTCGCAGCCAGGAGCCGCGGCCAAGGCTGAAGTCTGGAACCAGAGCTCTCCATTCACCGGCACGTGCGTGCTTACCCGGATTTTGGAGATATAAGAGGTGGGCATTTTCACACGCGGCGACAACATCAAGATAACCATCGTCATTTAGATCAACAAGTGCAACGTCCTCCACAGCCCCTGCCAATGCGCCATTTGCTATGGTTCGAAGCGTCCACTCCTTAGCAATATCACTCGAGAAGGCTACACGGATATGGTTCGAATCTTCGTGAGCTGTAACCAGATCCTCGAGACCATCCCTATCGATATCGCCGATAGCAATGCCATCTCCACCGCGAATTGCCACCCCACCGTTTACGCCTTGGTCATCGATCCTGTGCTCGCGCCAGGAGATGAAGTCGCCTAATACGGTCCGTGCGGCTGCTGGCGTATCAGCTACCGTCACTGGGTGAACAGCCTCAACGTTGGGCGCCGCGAGCGGGCACAAGAGTGCGAGCAGTGTAAGCGCTGCTCTTGTACTAAGTGATGGACCTAGAAAGCTGCTTATCATTGCCCGCCAAAACCCAAAGTGTGATCGATTGTGCATCAAGCCTACCGTAAAACGAATTGAGCGTTACTGGTTACAAATGGATGGATAAGGTTTATCGCCTCTTGGGACTAGCTAAATAACGCTCTGTCGACCCTTCAGAAACTTTAGAAATGAAAAGATAGTGGGATCCTGGTCGCAGACAAGCGCTAAGTTACGGTCATCGCGCACTCTTACGTAAACCACGCAGGAATGCGACTCAACGTCGCGCAATTCTGGCGCACGCTCGCCCACGGCGCTAGCTGCTAGAGCAGTAGCGTAAAGACTATTTGCCCGCTCGCAGTTCTGTGCTAGCCGTGCAAAATCGGTTCCGTTGCCTGAGGTTGCGGCTTCGCCATTTGTTGGCGTTCCCAAGCATTTGCATTTATCTCACGGACATATTCGACGATTGGCATCAAAAATCAATTTAATAGAGGACACAACCCTGTAAAGCCGCATGGTCCCCAAATGGTCAAATTTAACATAGACTCACTACTTGCTTCATTTTTTAGTTATTCACTAAACGTCAATGCCATAGGGCCCAGTGTTTCTAAAAGTCTCACAACGGATGCAGTGTTACAC
>Ga0160423_10001186_pt1 | contig 21809 bp, 19 predicted proteins | sample CRUFie14St8metaG_FD_108191 | JGI IMG/M metagenome (GOLD analysis project Ga0160423, IMG submission 108191) | Marine microbial communities from the Costa Rica Dome - CRUD Field 142mm St8 metaG | ecosystem: Environmental > Aquatic > Marine > Oceanic > Photic zone | place: Costa Rica: the Eastern...
TCTTCTATATTTTTCTTTCCTTCCATATGATAAATTTATTTTCAAATATAAAAAATATTAAATATTTTCCAAATTACTTGATTGCTTAATAAATACTTCTTTATAGTATCCTTCCGTTTTTATAAGATCTGTGTGGGAGCCTTTTTGTATTATTTCTCCTTTTTTTAATACTATAATATCATCTAATTTTTCCAAACTACTTATTTTATGACTAACAATAATGCTTGTCTTACTTTTCATTTTTTTATTTAAATTGATTAAAATATTTTTTGATTTTTGTTTATCGATTGCAGACAGGCAATCATCAAAAATATACATTAATGGGTTTTTGTAAAAAACTCTAGCTATTGAAAGTCTTTGTTTTTGGCCACCAGAAAGCTGAACGCCCCTTTCACCAACTATAGTATTGAACCCATCTTTAAAAGAATTGATTTCATCTAGTATTTCAGCATATTTTGCAGCTGCAACCATTTTATTATAATTATAATTGTCACTTGAAAAGATAATATTGTCTCTAATTGTGCCAGAAAATAAATATCCATCTTGTGGGACATATCCTATATAAGATCTTAAAGATGAAAGGTTAATTTTTTTAATATCAATGTTATCAATAAATATTTTTCCTGAAGTCGTATCATAAAGTCTAGTTATTAAATCAAGTAGTGTTGTTTTACCAGAACCTGTTTTACCAAAAACTCCTAAAGTTTTTCCTTCTTGAATTTCGAGATTAATACAATTTAATGCTTTTATATTTGTGTCGTTATATATTAATGATACATCTTTGAATTTTATATTTCCTTTTATTAATGTTTTTTTTGTTTTATTTTGATTAATTTTTGGTTTAATTTTCAAGAATTTATTTATTCTTTCCTGAGAAGCAGATGCGCGTTGTAATAATGATGTTATCCATCCAATCGAAGCAATTGGCCATGCTAACATGTTTATGTAAATAATAAATTCCGCAATGTTGCCTGTAGAAATATTATTTTTAAATGATTCTAATCCACCAATGTAAATTGTTATTATTGTACTTGATCCTATTAATACTATTATTAAAGGAAAAAAAAATGCTTCAATTTCTATAAGATCAATTTGTTTTTTTGTGTATTTTTTGCATTGATTCACAAAATTTTTTAAAATATTTTTTTGTTGATTAAAAGATTTTATAATTTCTATTCCTGAGTAACTTTCTTGAGTTATTGCTGTTATTTTTGATAATTGTTTTTGTGCTTTTTCACTTCTGACATTTATCTTGTTACTGACGTAATAAATACTTATTGCTAATAAAGGAAATGGAATAAGTGTATATAAAGTAAGTTTTGAATTTATATCTAACATTCTATTAATTACAAGAAAAAATAATGTAGTTATATTAATAGTATACATTAGTCCAGGACCTACTGCCATTCTTACTTTACTAACATCTTCAGAAATACGATTCATTAAATCACCTGTTTTATTTTTTTTATAAAATTCAAGATTTAATTGTTGATATTTTTTATAAATTTCATTTTTGAGATCAAATTCAATATATCTACTCACTACAATAATAGTTTGACGCATAAAAAACATAAACACTCCCTTTAAAACAGAAAATAATAAAATAAGACTAGTATATTTTAAAATTATTTTATTAGTATTATTAAAAAGATTTGCATCTGAATTACCGTGGTTCATGTTATGTGTATTTTCTAAGATAGTATCAAATGCTTTTCTTACAAACTCTGCCGGATACAAAGCAAAAAAATTAGATATCAACACAAAAAAAGTACCAACCAATAATTTTAGTTTGTGTTTCCATAAAAATTTATATAAGTATTTAAGATGTTGCATTAATTGCAATTGCAGTTTGAATTGATCTCGCAAAAATAATTAAATTTGCGATCCATTTAAACTTTATAATAGTTTTCAAAATATGATTGAGCTAAGTATCCAAGAGAAAAGTAAAAACTCCGTAATTGATAAGATGATTAATATGGGTCATGAACAAGTTGTTCACTGTTTTGACAGAGAAACAGGACTAAAGGCAATTATTGCAATTCATGACACTACATTAGGACCTGCACTTGGAGGTACAAGAATGTGGAATTATGAAAATAGTAATCATGCATTACTTGATGTTTTAAGACTTTCTAGAGGAATGTCTTTGAAAGCATCAATTTCTGGACTAAATTTAGGTGGTGGAAAAGCGGTTATTATTGGTGATTCAAAAAAGAATAAAACTCCTGAGTTGATGAGGAAGTTTGGACAATATGTTGATAGTTTGGGAGGTAAATATATTACTGCAGAAGATGTGGGTATGAGTACGAAGGATATGGAATATGTTAGAAGTACAACGAAACATGTCACAGGTATTCCAATTAGTATGGGTGGTAGTGGTGATCCTTCACCAGTTACTGCATATGGTGTATATATGGCTATTAAAGCATCTGCTAAATATAAATGGGGGTCTTCTGATTTGATTGGGAAATCAATACTTGTTCAAGGCATTGGACATGTTGGTATGCACTTAGTTAAATATTTAAAAGAAGAAAATGCCGATGTAATTATAAATGATATTAATAAGCAAAAAGTCAATAAAATATCTAATGAATATAAAGTAAAAATTTTTTCAGATCAAAATTTTTATGATCTCGATGTTGATATATATGCACCATGTGCTTTAGGAGCAACTTTAAATCCATTTACAATTAATAGACTTAAGTGTTCTATTGTTGCTGGTGCGGCTAATAATCAACTTGAGGATGAGTTAAGAGATTCAGAATTATTGATGAAAAAAGGAGTTTTATATGCACCAGATTTTTTAATTAATGCTGGTGGATTAATTAATGTATATTCAGAACTAAATGGATATAATAAAGATGCAGCATTAAAACAAACTTCTGATATTTACAATACAACTTTAAATATTTTCAAAACATCTGAAGTTGAAAAAATTAATACACACGTTACAGCTTTAAAGATTGCTCAAGAGAGAATAAATAAAAATAAAAAATAGAAATGCTTACTAGAAGGCATATTAGATTGAAAGTTATGCAATCTTTGTATTCTTACTTTTCAAATGCTAATGAAATTCACGATATTTCTAAATCTGAAAAAAAAATGATAAATCATTTTAAGGATGTAAGAAGATTATATGTTGTATTATTTTCATTGCTGATTGAAATTATTAACTACACTGATAAGTTTTTAGATGAAAGTAAAAACAAGTTTTTTCCTAAGGAATCAGATTTGAATCCAAATAAAAGATTTGTAACTAATCAGTTTTCTAAAGAAATTTTAAAAAACAAATTATTACTAAAAGAAACTAATAAATTGATTTATATACTTAAGAGTAATGATCATGATTTGATTAATAAATTATTTAAAGAACTGTTTACTTCGAACATTTATAAATCGTATATAGAAAATGAAAATAAAGATATTTCTATTGATATAGATTTTATTGTGAAAGTATTTAATAATCATATACTAAACAATGAATTATTGCATCATATACTTGAGGAAGAAAGTATATATTGGCAGGATGATCTTCCTTTTGTTGTGACAATTTTTAATAGTCAAATTAAAAAAAATGATAAAATTTCAATTCCATTAGTTTTTAAAGATGCATCAGATAAATCTTTTGCTATTGACTTGTTTAGAAATAGTATTAAATACAATCAGAAATATGAAGAGATAATTAAAAAATTTGCAAAAAATTGGGATTTGGATAGAATTGCTTTTATTGATAAAATTTTGTTAAAAATGGCATTTTCTGAAATTTTTGAAATGAATGATTTGCCAATAAAGGTTTCCATAAATGAATATATAGAAATTTCAAAATATTATAGTACAAAGAAAAGTAAAATGTTTGTAAATGGTATTTTGGATAAAGTAGTTAAGCATTATATTGACCAAGGCTTTTTAAAAAAAACAGCATGTTAAGAAGAAAATTTATTTTTTTATTTTTTTTAGGTTTTTTAAGTTCATGTGTTAATGATAAAAAAATTAATTCAAATTTAATAGAAAACCCACTAACTGTTGATGGTTTATCCAAAAACATAAAAGTACCGCAACTTACTATTTATTCACCTATTTTTGATTTTGGTGAAGTAAATGAGGGTGAAAAATTAGAGCATACATTTTTAATAAAAAACACCGGAGAGGCAAATTTAATTATTAGCTCAGCCAAAACAAGTTGTGGTTGTACCGTCCCAAAATTTCCTCAAGAGCCTATTTTACCTAATCAACAATCTGAAGTTCTAGTTGTTTTTAACACTAAAGGTAAGTTTGGTAAACAAAATAAGACTATTACTCTGTTAACAAATACAGTTCCTAGAGCTAAAGTTTTAACAATTAAAGGATATATAAATAAACACTAAATAAAAATAATATGATTTTATTACAAAATTCAACAGATTCAACACTTCCAACCTTAATAATGTTTGGTTTGTTTTTTATTGTGATGTACTTTTTTATGATACGTCCTCAAATAAAAAAACAGAAAAAAGAGCGTGAATATAGAATGTCATTAAAAAAGGGTGATGCAATTGTTACTATAGGAGGTATTCATGCTAAGATTTTATCGGTTAAAGAAAACGTTTTTATTATTGAAACGCATGGTGGAACAACTCTTAAAATCCAAAGAGAAGCAGTTTCATTATCAACAAAAAAATAACTTTTATTTGTTATTTTATTTAAAAATATCGATTTCACAAGAAATTGCATAATGGTCTGAAAAAGCTTTTTTTTGTTTTTGATAATTATAACTTTTAAATTTATTATCGTGCATGATATAATCTATTCTGAGCATTGGTATTTTAACATAAGAATCTCCAATTCCAGAACCAGAAATCGTAAAACTATCTATTAAATTACTTTTAATTTTATTATAAGTGAAAGAAAGAGGAGTATCATTAAAATCTCCACATACAATTATAGGATATGGTGATTCTTTCATATTTTGTTCAATTACTCGTACTTGCAAGGCTCTCTCTTTGTAACTCTTTTTCATTTTATTAATAATTGCAAATACACCTTTTTTAATTGGAACTTTACTTGATCTATTGATAAAAAGATAATCTTCATTGTCAAACCAGTTTGAAGCTAGGTGAATATTATACAATCTAATTGTATCCTCTTCAATAATAATATCTGCAAATATGCATGTATTTTCTACATTGTTTTCACCAACTTTTATCACATTTTCATGATTTATTATATTATAATTACTTAAAATTGCTAGATGCCCATTTTTACTGCCATAGTTATATATTGAATGCTCGTAATTAAATTTATTTTTTTCATTTGCTAAATCAATAAATTCTTGAAGACAAACTATATCAGCTTTTTCATTCTTTAAATAATTAAAAATAGTATCAGAGTTAATATTTTTTAGCCAGTTGTAGTTGTTAAATAACCTTACATTATAAGATAGTACTTTTACATTTTTTTCAATATTTTTTTCAACTGATTTAATACCAACAAACCTATCAATATATTGAATTCCTATTAATAAAAAAATAAGATTCGCCCAAAGTTGTTTTTTCATTTGAGTAGACCAGTATATAAGAAATATGAAGTTAACAATAAATAAAATTGGAAATAAAAGACCCAAAAATGAAATTGGCCAAAAATATATAGGGCTTAAAAATTGTGCTACATAAGATAAAAGTAGCCCTATTAAAAATATTGAATTAATTAAAAAGATAAGTTTATTTACAATGCCTATTATTTTCATTTATTTTTTACTTGATTTAAACAGCATCTCTTTTTCTTTTTTATTTAAACTTTTATAGCCTGATTTTGATATTTTTTCTAAAATAATATCAATTTCTTTATTTTTCTTATTTTGTTTTTGATTGTAAATATAGTCACAATCTTTTTCGTTGAACTTAGATTTATTATTAAAAATACTATTAAAAATTTTGCTTGTATTTAGTTGATTTATATATATAAAACTAAATATACCACCACCAATATGAGCTAAATATCCTCCAGTGTTACCTCCTGATAAACTTACAACATAAAAAATAGTCAAAAAAATTGTAATATTTTTTAGTTTGATCTTGTTAATAAATGGTATTTGTATTTTGTGATTAGGTTTGTATATAGAAATCGCCATCATTATAGCAAAGATAGAAGCCGATGCACCTAGAGCCAGTGTATTTTCAATATTTTTCTGTAGTACAGGAAAATAATTGTATCCAAGTATAAAAAATAAACCACCTGAAATTCCACCTAAAATATATATATAAATTAAATGTTTGTTATTTAACCATTGTAAAAATATATTTCCAATAAAATATAGCCAAAGCATATTAAAAATTAAATGAATAAAATTAGAATGAATAAACATGAAAGAAAAAATCGACCATGGTTGTAGTTTTATCAAATTTATATCAGCTGGCAGATAAAACTTATTTAACAATTCAATTGTGTTTATTTCAAATAAAAATAATATTGATGTACAAACTTTAAAAACCAAAAAAACAATAACATTTAAATAAATAATCTTATTTAAGCTAGAACTGACTTTAAATTCATCACTTATCTTATTGAATAATATTTTCATTTATTAATAAAAGTTACTATTGTTTTTTCTCCAGAATTGAATAATAAAATATCCCGCAATTGCACCACCTAGATGTGCCCAATGTGCAATATTACTTTCAACAGATAATGCATTTATTAATTCAAGACATGCATATCCTAAAACAAAATATTTTGCTTTAATTGGAATAGGTGGAAATAACAAAAATAACTGAGTATTAGGAAAAAGTGTTCCAAAACCTGCTAGTAATCCAAAAACAGCTCCAGATGCTCCAATTGTTGGACTAGATGGTTCAACTAGTAATTGTATTACACCTGCGCATATTGCAGTTAATAAATAAAAATTTAAAAATCTTTTACTTCCCCACGTGTTTTCTAAAACTCTTCCAAACATGTAAAGAGCGAACATGTTAAAAAAAAGATGTGATATGCTTCCGTGTAAAAAACTATATGTAATAATTTGATATAAATTAAAATTTTCAGAAAGCACTGGCCATAAATAAAAATTATACAATGGAAATATCGTAGTTTGTCCAAAAAAGATTAGGCAGTTAATGATGAGTAAGTTTTTAACTACTGGAGGAAGTTCTGTGAATTGTGATCTGTACATTTAAAAATTATTTTCTATTTCACTTTTAGTAATTTTTTTAATTATTTTTTTGCCCCGAGGGCAAGTGTATTGATTTTCACAAGTATATAATTGTTGAATTAAATCATTCATCTCTATAGTATTTAAATTTCTTGATGATTTAATTGATAACTTATTTGATAACGTAATTGCAATTTCGGAATTAATTTTTGAGTCTTCGTCTTCTTTTTGTTTATGCAGTTCAATGATATCCTCAATGGTTGATTTAATATCACTTTCGTTTAAATTATTTGGTATTGAATGAAATATAACTTTATTGGTGTCTTTAATTTTAATTTGAAATCCGATATTAATCAACTTCTTTTTAATATTATCAATAATTATAACATCATCAATGCTAAACTCAATAATTTTTTCAAAAAGTAATTTTTGAGAAACAATCGAACCTTTTTTCATTTTTAAAATTCTTTCATACAATATTCTTTTATGTGCTCTTCTTTGATGAACTATATTTAGTTCATTATTAGCAAAATAAATTATAAATTTATTTCCAAACTGAATTGGTTGGAAATTGATATTATTTACTTTGTGTTTGATAATTTCTTCTTGATTGTTCAGTACATTTTCGTTATTAAGGAATTCATTATTAAATGGATTGTAGTTTTTATCAATTTTAATTTTAGGTTCTGAAATATAATTATTTATACTACTAGTATAATTATCTTGGAAGGCAATTTCTTGTGCGAAATCAATTGATGGGGCTATATTGTATTCACCTAATGATTTTCTTGTAGTTGCTCTTAATATTGCATAAATCTCTTTTTCATTTTCAAATTTAATTTCGGTTTTTGTTGGATGAATATTAATGTCGATTAAATCTGATTTAATTTTTAGGTTAATAAAATAGCTAGGGAAGTATTTGTCTCCAATTAGATCAGAATAACCTTTTTGAATTGCATGATTCAGATAATTATTTTTAATAAATCTACCATTTACAAAAAAATATTGTTCACCTCTAGTACGTTTTGCTGCCTCCGGTTTACCAATAAAACCACTTATACTAACTAAAGAAGTTGTTTCATTAAGAGGAACAAGAAGTTCATTTTTTTTACTTCCTATTACATCGATGATTCTTTTTCTAAAATTTGATTCTTTAAGAAAAAGTATTCTTTTATTATCACTGTAAAAATGCATTTCCACGTCAGGATTTGCTAAAGCAATTTTAGTGAAAGAGTTTGTAATATGTCGCAATTCAACATTATTACTTTTTAAAAACTTACGCCTTGCAGGCACATTGTAAAATAAATTTTTTACGTTGATAGTTGTTCCATTTTGACTAACATATTCAGATTCATCAACAATTTTACCATCTTTTAAAAAAATTTTAATTCCAATATTATCTTCTATTTTTTTAGATATAATTTCCATCATGCTGATTGAAGCAATAGATGCTAGAGCTTCACCTCTAAAGCCCATAGTTTTGATCTTAAATAAATCATTAATTTTTTTAATTTTTGATGTGTAATGTCTTTTATGGCAGTTTCTTGTATCATTTACACTCATGCCACTTCCATTATCTACAACTTTGATAAGTGACTTGCCAGCATTTTTGATATATAGTTCTATTTTATCTGCTCCAGAGTCGATGGAGTTTTCTAACAATTCTTTAACTGCAGAGGAGGGTCTTTGAATGACCTCGCCAGCAGCAATTTGATTTGCAATTTGTTTAGATAATACTTGTATTAAGTCCAAAAAAATCTATTATTTTATTAATAAATTGTATGCAAGCAAATATAAAATAATTATTAGTATAATTATTCTTGAAGATCTCTTCAAATTTGTACTATTACTTTTTTTTGAACTAAAATTAATTTTTCTTTTTAGATTATTGTCATTTCTTGTTTTGATGCTATTTAAATATCTTGGTTTATAATTAAACTTTTTTGGATTTGTAGTTTTAAAAAACGAGGGTAATTTTGGTGGTTGCATGTTCAAAAATAGTTTTTTTATGGTTAATAAATAATTTCTTTTGTAATAGATTTATCACCATTTAATATTTAACATTTTTTAATTTTACATTATGAAAAAACTTTTTATTCTACTATTTTTTTTTATTGTCTGTAAACAAATTTTAGCTCAAGATAAAGCTGTTTTTTTAAATTCTGAAGCCGTTTGGGTAGATAGTTTATTATCAATGATGACTCAAGAAGAAAAAATTGCTCAATTAATTATGGTTGCAGCATACTCAAATAAAGGAGATAAGCACAAAGAAGAAATAACTAAACTTATAGAAGACTATAAAATTGGTGGTTTAATGTTTTTACAAGGATCACCATATAAACAAGCAAAACTTACAAATTTTTATCAATCAAAATCTAAAATTCCATTAGTGGTTGCTATTGATGCCGAGTGGGGTGTTTCAATGCGTTTAGATTCATCATTGAGATTCCCCTGGCAAATGACTCTTGGTGCTATTGAAAATAATAATTTGATTTATGAAATGGGAGTTGAAATTGCCAAACAGTGTAAGTTGTTAGGTGTTCATATAAATTTTGCTCCTGTAGTTGATATTAATTCAAATCCAGATAATCCAATAATTAATAATAGATCTTTTGGTGAAAATCCACAAGCAGTTTCAAAAAAGTCAATAGCATATATGAAAGGTATGCAAGACAATAATATTTTAGCATGTGCAAAACATTTTCCAGGACATGGAGATACAGATGCCGACTCACATAAAACTTTGCCACGCCTTAATCATTCTTTAGATAGATTACATGAAATTGATTTAATTCCATTTAAAAGGTTAATAAATAATGGCTTAGGTTCTGTAATGGTTGCTCATCTAAATATTCCTATTCTTGACAGTACAAAAAATATTTCATCATCACTTTCAAAAAATGTAGTAACAGATCTTTTAAAGAACGAGCTTAATTTTAAAGGACTAGCTATTACAGATGCTTTGAATATGAAGGGAGTTTCTGACTATTACAAACCAGGTGATCTTGATGTAAAAGCTTTGCTAGCTGGAAACGATATATTATTGTTTTCTGAGGATGTTCCTAAAGCAATTGACGAGATTAAAAAAGCAATTATTTCAAATAAAATTAGTGAGAGAGAAATAGATGAAAGATGTCGTAAAGTTCTACTAGCTAAGAAGTGGTTAAATTTAGATAAATATAGGCCAGTTGATTTAAATGAAGTAAAACAAAATAAAATTACTTTATCATCTGTAAGTCTAAATAAAAAACTTGTAGAAAATTCAATTACATTATTACAGAACTATAATGAAATTGTTCCAATTAAAAGATTAGATACTTTAAGGATTGCATCTTTATCAATTGGAGAAGCATCTGATGAGTTTAAAAATATGATGTCAAATTATGCTGTTATCGATCATTTTCATGTTAGGGAGAATTTAACATATTCTGAGCAGCTCAAATTATTAAATAAGCTTGCAAAATACAATTTAGTTATAGCATCGGTTCATAAATCAAATGCTAATGCTTGGAAATCATATAAAATTAATTCAGCAACAGATATTTTACTTCAATCTATTGCATTGCAAAATAAGATGGTTCTTTGCGTATTTGCTAACCCATATAGTTTAAATTCTTTACTTTTCACTAATAATTTTGATGCTTTGATTTTGGGCTATCAAAATAGTGATTTATCTCAAAAATCAGTGGCAAAAGCTATTTTTGGTGGTATTGATATAAAAGGTAATATTCCTGTAACAACAAATCATTTTGATATCAATCATGGAATTAAAACAAAGTCTAATAGACTTAACTATGTTTCTATTGATGAGGTAAAACCAAATAATAAAATTGAATTTTTGATTGATAGTATAGTGGAAAATGCAATATCAAAAAAGGCTATGCCAGGCTGTCAAATATTAATCGCTAAAGACAAAAAAATTTTTTTTAATAAATCATATGGACATCACACTTATAAAAAAAATAATAAAGTTAAAAATTCTGATCTCTACGATTTGGCATCTATTACAAAAATAGCTGCTTCTGTTCCACTATTAATGAAAATGGTTGATGAAAACAAATTAAAACTTTCGGATAAAATTTCAAAATATTTGCCATTAAAAAATACAAATAAGAAGCATATTACAATTAAAGAGGTTTTATCACATCAGTCTGGTTTACAGTCTTGGATACCCTTTTATAAAAACACATTAATCGTTGATTCTATTAGTGGACTTATTACACTTAATGATACCTTGTATAGTACTGTAAAGTCTAAAGAGTATCCTAATGAAGTTGCCGATAGTCTTTTCTTACATTATTCTTACATAGATACAATGTATAATTTAATTTATACATCTGAATTAGGTGAAAAAGATGTTTATAATTACTCAGATTTAGGCTATTATATGTTAAAAAAAATTATTGAAAATACATACAAGGACACTTTAAATAATTTATTAGATGTTTATTTTTATAAAAAGCTAGGAATGAATTTTTTAGGCTATTCTCCTAAAAGAAAATTTAAATCGAATGATATTGTTCCAACTGAGCATGATCTGGAATTTAGAGGTCAAACAGTTCACGGACATGTTCATGATATGGGAGCTGCAATGCAAGGAGGAGTGGGGGGACATGCAGGTCTATTTTCAAATGCCAATGATCTAGCCAAGATAATGCAAATGTTTTTAGAGGAAGGAGAATATGGGGGAGAGCGTTATTTATCAAATGATGTAATAAAAGAATTTGTTTCATGTCAATTTTGCGATAAACAAAACAGAAGAGGTGCAGGTTTTGATAAACCAGTACTTGAAAATCAAGAAGGCGGTTCAACATGTAAAGATTGTGTGTCTTTAGAAAGCTTTGGTCATTCAGGTTTTACTGGAACATTAGTATGGGCTGATCCAAAAAAACAAATAATTTATGTATTTTTATCTAATAGAACTTATCCTTACTCAGACAATAAAAAACTATTAGATATGAATGTTAGAACTGAGATAATGCGCGTAATTTTTGAATCTTTTGATGAAAGATAAAATTAAAATAGGAATAGTATGTTATCCAACATATGGAGGTAGTGGGGTAGTTGCTACAGAGTTAGGGGTCGCTTTATCAAAAAAAAACTATGAAGTTCATTTCATTTCATATGACCAGCCTTTTCGTTTAGATTTATTTTCTGAAAAAATATATTACCATGAGGTATCTGTACCTCAATATCCATTATTTGAATATACTCCATATGAACTTAACCTAACATCAAAATTGGTTGATGTAGCAATAAATGAAGGATTAGATTTGCTACATGTTCATTATGCAATACCTCATGCATCTGCTGCTATTAGTGCAAAACAAATTTTGTCAACTCAAGATATAAATATACCTATTGTTACAACACTACATGGTACAGATATTACTTTGTTGGGTAAAGATGCTTCTTTTAAACCAGTTATAGAATTTGCAATTAATATGTCTGATATCGTAACTGTTGTTTCAAAAGACTTAAAAAATGAAACATTAGCTCATTTCAAAATAAAAAAAGAAATAAATGTGATTTCAAACTTTATAGATTATAGTTTATATGAGCAAAATCAAAATTTGAAATTAAGAAATAGTTTTGCGTCAAATGATGAAGCTATTATAACTCACATATCAAATTTTAGAGAGGTTAAGCGTGTAGAGGATGTTGTAAAAATATTTTATCAAGTTAATAAAAGAAAAAAAGCTCAACTGTTAATGATTGGTGATGGACCAGATCGGTCTAAATGTGAAAATCTTGCTAGAAAACTTGGTGTCTATAAAAAAATTAAATTTCTTGGAAAGCTAAAGGTAATTGAAGATTTGTTAGCCATAACAGATATCTTTCTTTTGCCATCACAAACTGAAAGTTTTGGTTTAGTTGCTTTGGAGGCTATGGCAAGTAATACAGCAGTTGTATCGTCTAATAGCGGAGGGTTACCAGAATTAAATATTGATGGAGTAACAGGTTTTCTTTCTGATGTTGGTGATATAAATAAAATGTCAAATGATATTTGTTGTTTAATTGCTAATTCAAATCTTTTAAATTCATTTAAGTCTAATGCTTTGAAACATGCCAAAAAATTTGATTTAAATAATATTTTGCCGAAATATGAAGAAGTTTATAACAAGCTTATTAATAATTATGATTAAAATTGGTTTAACAGGTGGAATTGGTGTTGGAAAAACGTATGTAGCAAAGATATTTGAAAATCTTGGAGCTCCTGTTTTTAATGCTGATAAAGAAGCGAAATATTGCTTAAATAGTGACTTGCAATTAATGGATTCAATTAAAAAAATGTTTGGAAAAAATATATACGAAAATAACTTGCTTCAAACTAATCTTTTAGCAAATATTGTTTTTAATGACAAAACCAAATTAGAGGCTCTTAATAATTTAGTTCATCCAGTTGTTAAGAAAAATTTTAGTTTATGGGCAAAAAAACAAAAATCAAATTTTGTTATAAAAGAAGCTGCTATCCTTTTTGAAAGTAATTCGCATTTAAACTTAGACTTAGTTATTTGTGTTAGTGCTCCAAAAAGCTTAAGAATTTCAAGAATAATACAAAGAGATAAATTATCTATTTCAGAATTAGAAGGTAGAATTAAAAGTCAAATGCCACAAAAAGAAAAAGAAAATTTATCAAATTATGTTATATATAATGATGAGAAAAAAATGCTTTTACCTCAAATAATCAAAATATATAACAGCATCTAGTTTTAAAAAAAATATTTAATAATTAAAAAGATAATTAATAAATCTAAAAACAAAAGAAAGCCAAATAAAGCTGGATTTATATCATATAATTCTTTTAGTTTTTTAAATATTTCATCCATTTTTTTTCAGATGTAATTAATATTTAACATATTTTTTTTCGATAGTACCATCACTATAAAAATACAATAGTATTTTATTTTTTTTAAGATGAACATCTCTTAATAAAATGTCTGTTTTTTTGATTATTTTTTTTTCTGTTGTATTTTTAAATAAAGTTTTGTTTATATTGGTTGTTATGCTATTGCACGATGAAATTGAATCCAATTGGAAGTAAATTAAAGTATTATTTTTAAAATAACAACTTAATTTTCCGGATCCGTTTATGTTTGGAGTGCCACCAGGAGCATTTATCATACTCAAAGATCCAATTCCTTCAATCCAAATTGGGGTTTCGCTTATTGTATTATTAATACTTGAGAGAGTTATTTTTTTATGATAATTATTATTAAGTAAAATGAATTCAATAGAATCAACACTAAAATCACCAGGATTTGTTGAAAAGGGACTAATTGGATTTGTCAGAGTAATAGTATCACCTAACTCTAACGAAAAGTCATATAATAAAACCTCTCTTCTTTCAAAACCAGGATTTTCATATGACATATATATTTTTTGTTCTTGGATATTTTCTCGAACCCAAAAAGTTTTTGATATATAATGAAATCCATTTAAAATTTTATAGTTGTAATTATTAAAGTTAGTATCTCCATCTGTATAATAAACATCAGTGATACAACCATTATTACATGATGTTAAATGCCACTCTGAATGAGCATTAAGCATTTGTTGATAGTTTTGAGAATAACCCAAATTATAAAATAATATGATGATTAAATTAACTCTAAACATTTTAAATTAATATTACATATGTAAAATTATTATAATTTTTCCAAAACAACTATATTTTCTACATGATGAGTTTGAGGAAACATGTCTATTGGCTGTATAACTTTTGTCTCATAGTATTTATTCATTAATTGAATATCACGTGCTTGAGTAGCTGAGTTACAACTAACATAAACAATTCTTTTAGGTTTAATTTTTAATATTTGTTCTATAACTTTTTTGTGCATGCCATCTCTTGGTGGATCAGCAATAATAACACTTGGTTTACCATTTTTTAAAATAAAATCATTTGTAAAAATTTCTTTCATATCACCTGTATGAAATTTACAATTATTAATTTTATTTTGTTTTGCATTAATTTTTGCTAATTCAATACCTTCTTCAACAGAGTCAATTCCTATTACCATTTTTGAATCTTTGGCAACATATTGTGCAATTGTACCCGTTCCAGTGTAAAGATCGTAGATAATATCTGTTTTTTTGATTTTAGCTAATATTTTTGTCTGTCTATAAAGTGTTTTAGCCTGTTCACTGTTGGTCTGAAAAAAAGATTTTGCACCAATATTAAAAATTAGACCATCCAACTCTTCTTGAATATAATCATTGCCATGAAAGCATATTAATTTTTGATCATAAATAGTATTATTTGCCTTTTGATTAATAGTGTAAAGTAATGATGTTATTTCTGGAAAATTCTTTTTAATATGTTGCATCAAAAGATTAATATTATCTTTTTGATTTTCATAAAACTGTACTAAAACCATTAGATCTTCTTTTGATGATGATCTTATAAGCAGATTTCTAATTAATCCCTTATGTTCATTTATATCAAAAAACGATAATTTATTTTCTAGGGCAAATTTTTTAATAGAAAGTCTAATTTTATTTGAAGGTTCTTTTTGCAAGTGACATTTTTTTATGTCAACTACTTTATTAAACATTCCTGGTATGTGGAAGCCACATGCGTTTCTATCTTTTATTTGATTATTTGATTCAATTTCTTTTTTACTTAACCATCTTTTATTAGAAAATGTGAATTCTAATTTATTTCTGTAATAATATGTTTCTTTATTTGCTAATATTTTTTTGTAGCCACTAGCTTTAACTTTTGCTATTCTTTCTAAATTATTTATAACTTCTCTTTCCTTAAACTTTAGTTGAGATTGGTAATTCATGTTTTGCCACTTACATCCACCACAAACACCGAAATGTTCACATTTGACATCTACTCTAATATCAGAATATTTATGATATTTAATAATACTTGCTTGCCAATATTTTCTTTTCTTTTTATAAATTGAAATATCACAAATATCTCCTGGCACACCATTGTCGATAATTATTACTCTATCATCTAATTTTGCAATTGATTTTCCCTTATGAGCCGTATCAAGTATTTTAATTTTTTCTATAACAATAGGTTGCTTTTTCTTTTTTCTACTCATGTGACAAAATTAAATTTTTAATTCAATAATTTATAACATAAAAATTTAATATGTATACTTTATATTTGTAAAAAAAAATGAAAAAATCAAAATATTATATCGATTTAGAAAGTAAATATGGTGCGCATAATTACCATCCATTGCCAGTAGTTTTATCTAAAGGAAAGGGTGTTTTTGTATGGGATGTTGAGGGTAATAAGTACTTTGATTTTTTATCTGCATATTCTGCTGTTAATCAGGGACATTGTCATCCTAAAATAATTGGTGCTTTAAAGGATCAGTCAAACATACTAACATTGACTTCTAGAGCATTTTACAATAATACATTGGGAGAATACGAAAAATACATAACTAATTTTTTCGGTTACGACAAATTGTTGCCTATGAATACAGGAGTTGAAGGAGGGGAGACGGCTAATAAATTAGCAAGAAAGTGGGGTTATGAAAAAAAAAATATCCCTAAAAATAAAGCAAGAATTATTTTTGCAAAAGGAAATTTTTGGGGTAGAACACTAGCTGCTATTTCTTCATCTGATGATCCTACATCATACGAAGGTTTTGGTCCTTATATGCCAGGATATGATCTAATTCCGTATAATGATTTAGATGCATTAGAACATGAATTGAAAGATCCAAATGTTGCTGCTTTTATGGTTGAGCCAATTCAAGGAGAAGCGGGTGTTGTAGTTCCTGATGATGGCTATCTGTCAGGTGTTAGAGAATTATGCAATAAGTACAATGTTTTGTTTATTGCTGATGAGGTACAAACCGGAATTGCTAGAACTGGAAAAATGTTAGCCACAGATTATGAAAATGCAAGACCAGATATTTTAATTTTAGGAAAAGCTCTTTCCGGTGGAGTTTTTCCAGTTTCAGCTGTTTTAGCAGATGATTCAATAATGATGTGTATTAAACCTGGAGAACATGGATCTACATACGGAGGTAATCCATTAGCTAATAAAGTTGTTATGGCAGCTCTTGAAGTTGTAAAAGATGAAAATTTATGTGAGAATGCATATAAATTAGGTAAAATTTTAAGAAAAGAATTGCGTAAAATTGAAACTGATATGATAACTACAGTAAGAGGAAAAGGTTTGCTCAATGCAATTGTTATCAAACCAAAAAACGGAAAGGAAGCTTGGGATGTTTGCCTCAAACTAAGAGACAATGGATTATTAGCTAAACCAACTCACGGAGATATTATAAGATTTGCTCCTCCACTCGTAATGAATGAGAGTCAATTGTATGAGTGTGTAGAAATAATTAAACAAACAGTTCAATCATTTAGTTAATTAATTTATTGAGAATATTAATTGCAGATTCTGCAATTACACTTCCAGGTCCAAATATAAAATCAACTCCAGATTTTCGCAAAAATTCATGATCTTGTGTCGGTATTACACCGCCGGCAATAATCAATATGTCAGATTTTTTATATTTTTTTAATTCTTTAATTACCTCTGGAATTAATGTTTTATGTCCAGCAGCTAGTGAAGAAATCCCAAGTATATGTACATCATTTTCTATTGCTTGTTTAGCTACTTCTTTTGGAGTTTGGAACAAAGGAGCAATATCAACATCAAAACCTAAATCAGCAAATGAACTTGCTATAACTCTAGCGCCTCTATCATGACCATCCTGTCCCATTTTCGCAATCATTATTCTTGCTCTTCTTCCTTCTTTATTAGCAAATTTATCAGATAGTTCAAGAGCTTTTTTAAATTGCATATTATTTTCTAGTTCCATTTTGTATGAACCGCTTATCATTTGATTATTAGCTGTAAATCTACCAAACTTTTTTTCTATTGCAAATGATATTTCACCTAATGTAGCTCTATGTTTTGTTGCAATAATTGCGAGATCTAAAAGATTTCCTTTATTATTTTCACAACATTTGGTGATATTATTTAATGCATCTTTAACTTTATTGTTATCTCGAATTTTCTTTATTTTTTCTATTTTTCTAATTTGTGATTTACGAACTAATTGGTTGTCGATTTCTAAAATTTTAAGCTTTTCTTCTTCATTTTCTATTTGATTTTTGTTTACACCAATTATAATATCAGATTTACTATCTATCCTGGCTTGTTTTTTTGTTGCTGCATTTTCAATTTTCATTTTTGGTATTCCTGTTTCCATTGCTTTTGTCATTCCTCCTAGCTTTTCAATTTCTTGAATATGATCCCATGACTTTCTAGCAATTTCATGTGTTAAATTTTCAACATAAAATGATCCTCCGTATGGATCCACAGTATTACAAATCCCACTTTCTTTTTGAAGAAATATTTGAGTGTCTCTAGCTATTTTAGCAGAAAATTTAGTTGGAAGAGCAATTGCTTCATCCAATGCGTTAGTATGTAAACTTTGTGTTCCACCTATTACTGCTGACATTGCTTCAACGCAAGTTCTTGTAATGTTGTTAAATGGGTCCTGCTTGGTTAAACTCCAGCCACTTGTTTGACAGTGAGTTCTAAGCATCATAGATTTTTCATTTTTGGGATTAAATTTCTTTACTATTTTAGCCCATAGTAGTCTAGAAGCTCTCATTTTAGCAACCTCCATAAAATGGTTCATTCCAATTCCCCAAAAAAATGAAAGACGTGGTGCAAACTCATCAATATTTAATCCAGCTCTAATTCCAGTTTTAATATATTCCATACCGTTTGCTAAAGTGTATGCTAGTTCAATATCTGCTGTTGCACCAGCCTCTTGCATGTGATAGCCAGAAATAGATATACTATTAAATTTTGGCATATTTTTCGATGTAAATTTAAATATATCAGAAACAATTTGCATCGATTCTTTTGGGGGGTATATATATGTATTTCTAACCATAAATTCTTTTAGAATATCATTCTGAATAGTTCCTGAAAGATCTTTCATATTTACACCTTGTTCTTCTGCAGCTACAATGTAAAATGCTAGTATTGGAAGAACTGCACCGTTCATAGTCATAGAAACTGACATTTTATCTAAAGGAATGTCTTTGAATAAAACTTTCATATCCTCAACTGTATCGATAGCAACACCAGCCATGCCAACATCTCCAAAAACACGTTCGTGGTCAGAGTCATATCCTCTATGAGTTGCTAAATCAAATGCAACAGATAATCCCTTTTGACCTTTTGATAAATTTTCTTTATAAAATTTATTTGATTCTTCAGCTGTTGAAAATCCAGCATATTGTCTTATTGTCCATGGCCTAGTTGTATACATAGTTGAATAAGGCCCTCTTAAATTTGGACTTATTCCAGCGCCATCAAATTTTAAATGCTCTATTTTTTTATTATCTGTTTGTGAATATTCTTTTTGAATTTTAATACCTTCAGCACTCATAAAAAAATCTTTATTTTTAAATGATTTTTTATTTTTATTAGTATTAATTTGATAATCTTTAATTATTTCTGAGATTAAATAATCAATATAGTAGGATCCTTTAGTAGGATCAATAACTTTATCTAAATAGCTTTCATATTTTAAAATAATTTGTTGATTGATTGAGATTCTTTCAGATTTTTCAGTTGGTTGTTCAAAATTGAAATTATAAGGTTTGATCATAATACTATTAGCGCCGCCAAAAATTGCGGACATACATTCCACTGTAGTTTTTATAATATTATTATATGGCTCTGCCTTACTTTTGTTTTTAAGGCTAGTGCTAGCAAAGATATGAGCATTTTTGCCACTTTTATTTTCCCATAAAATTCTAAAGGCTTTTAACTTAGCAATTTCAAGAAAATAATTACCACCTATTTCAAAGTGAAACTGTGGATTCCCCATAAAAGCAAGTCCTTTGTTTAGTGCAGATTTTATTTGTTCTTTAATAGTTTTGCCGTTTGAAAATATAGTGTAGTTGAGGTTATGTATATGATTAAATTTTTCAGAATGAACATATCCGTTTATTTTTTTTGATAGATTGTTATATTTTACATTTTCAAGTAATTTTAAATCAAATTCTTCAAAATGAATTTTGATTTTTTCTAAATCAATATTCTGTAGTAATACATCCAAATTGTTTGCCTTGGAAAAGTAAATTCCATCAGCATTATTTTTTATTGCCTGAACTGCTTTTTGATTTGATATTATTGGATCATTATTTTCTATGTAACTAAATATGTTCCATTTTGATGGGTAATTACAATTTAAACTCTTAAGATTATCTTCATGATGATAAATTGGGGATATTTCAATATCTTCGAATTTTATTGTTTTAGTCTTTAATTGAATTTTAGTTAAGTCCTCTTTAATTTTTTTTTCCCACTGTTCTTTGGAAATCGCATTAAAATCCTCTAATATATTACTCATTTTTTTTTCTTATTATATATAGATCTTCATTATCTTTTTTCATTAAAAACTTCTCTCTTGCAAATTTTTCTTGCTTACTTTTTTTAGTTTTCAAATCAATCAATTCAACACTATCTTTTTTTATTTCAGAGATGTAATATTTTTTTTGTTCAGTTAGTTCATCAATTTTCTGTTGAATTTTACGTTGTTTAAGAAGATTATAGTCGTCAATTAATAGAATCCAAAAAATGAAAAAAATTGTACTTGAAACATATATGTTTCTTAAAGGTTTTGGTATTAATTTTAACACATACTTAATATACTTCATAAAGCAAATATAAAAATTACTTAATCTATTTTTATCTAAAAACTTATTGAATTATAAAAACACATGGAACCTTATTTAAAATTAAGTTTAAATTTTTCCATTCATAAATTGATTTTGTTTTAATAAATTGTTTTTTAGATGAAATGTCCATTGCCACACACAATTTTGTGTTTAAATTACAATTTTCTAAAATAGCAGAAAATAATTGATTGTTTCTATAGGGTGTTTCAATAAAAATCTGAGTTTGATTTTCTTTTTTAGCTTTCTTTTCTAATTCTATAATTTTTATTTTTCTTTCTTTTTTGTGTATTGGTAAGTAGCCATTAAATGCAAAGTTTTGGCCATTCATTCCTGACGAAATCAAAGCTAAAACAATAGAATTAGGCCCTGAGACTGGCACCACTTCAATATCAAAATCATGTGCATGTTCAACAATACTTGCTCCTGGATCTGCTACACACGGAAGGCCAGATTCAGAAATTATACCAATACTTTTACCATTGAGAATTAAGCTTAATATATCTTTATCAAAGTTAAGGTTGCTATACTTTCCGTATTCAAAAAATACAATTTCATCTATGTTTTTTTCTTTGTCAATTTTTCTAATAAATCTTCTTGCAGACCTGATATTTTCAACTATAAATATATTGATTCGACAAATTATTTTTTCAACTTCATAAGACAGGTAACTTTTGTCGTTATCGCTTGAAATAAAATTTGGAATTAGATATATGCTTCCTTTATTCAAAATCAAAAATGATTTTTTCGCATGCTTTATCAAGCATCTCATAAACTTTGTTGAAGCCATTCTCCCCACCATAATATGGGTCTGGAACTGAATCTATGTTGCTATTAATTTCATTAAGAATTAATTTTACTTTTTTTTTATCAAAATCACTTGAAGCTTTTTGAATAATATCGTAGTAGTTTTGTTTGTCCATTGCATAAATAACATCAAAATTTTTGAAGTCATGTTTTGTAAATTGTCGTGCAATTTGATTTTTAATATCAA
>Ga0160423_10001187_pt1 | contig 21809 bp, 20 predicted proteins | sample CRUFie14St8metaG_FD_108191 | JGI IMG/M metagenome (GOLD analysis project Ga0160423, IMG submission 108191) | Marine microbial communities from the Costa Rica Dome - CRUD Field 142mm St8 metaG | ecosystem: Environmental > Aquatic > Marine > Oceanic > Photic zone | place: Costa Rica: the Eastern...
AAGAAATAAAAAAACCTGAACCAGACCCTTCATAATTTACTTCGTCAAATTTTCCATTATCCTTTAATTCAACTTGGACAGAGTTTACAGTTATTCGAACAGCGCCGTATTTAGCAGTCTTAAAATCTGATATTAATAGCGAAGCTTCTTCCTCTAAATTAGAGGTTTCCAATAGAACAGTTGTAGAAGTTGTAGAAATTGTAGATGTTGTTTCAATATTATTTGAAGATATTTGAACTTCTGTTGAAATTGAATTGTCATCTTCTGGCAATGCACAAAATGGTATAAATAATAAAAGTGGCAATATTCTTTTCATAATCTAATTAAACCATATTAATTAAATGATTTAGATTAAAAATATTAATCTTCATTGAGTTTATGTAATTGCTTTCTTGCTTCGAATTCCATATTTGCTAGGTTATATAGGTTTTTTATGAATAGTAAAAATAAAAAAAACTGTCATATTTCTATATGAAAAACCCAATAAAAAATGGGGTGTTTTATTAAATTTTTTACCTACCTGTTAGAAAAGAAAAGATAAATAAAATTACTAAAATACCTGTAGTCATAAAAGAGGTTGATATCTTACCTTTCCAGTAAAAAGCTAAAAGTGACAGTAAAGCCACTCCACCCAATACAAAAAATGTGTTCATAAACATTATTTTTTAATTAATTTTTTAAATAGCATTTTGTAAGTATTGAATTTTGAAAATTTTACAAATAGATCTGAGATGACATTATTGACAATTAAGAAATGCAGCCTTGAAATGGCAATTCTTCTTGAAGATAAATAATTACTATTTACATATAAAGCATCACCATAACTTCCACCATTTTTATTTTTTAATACCTTTTTTACATTTTTAATTTGGGAAATCATGAAGAAATTTGAACTGTTTAAAAATTTGTTAAGTCGGTCATATGTTACTTGACCTATGTACCCCTCATAATTTGAAAATTCAACAATTAAGAATTTAAAGTCATTAATTTTTTCTTCAAACCCTTTCAAAACCTCTAATTCATAACCTTGAGTGTCAATTATTGCAAGATCTAATACAGGTAAATCTAATGAGGAAAATTTTTTAACAATAATTTTTTCTTTATTTACAAATTCTATTGAGGACGGTCTTGGAGAAAAAATTGAAGAACTTCCAGAATGGTTGTCTTCGGCAATATTTATTTCATCTTCTTTGTCTTCTGAACCCAAACCTATTGCTAGAACACTAAAATTTTCAAGATTTTTAATCTTATTTTCTATTTCTTTTGCAAATTTTTTAATTGGTTCAACATAAATTACATTTTTAAGATTAAGGGATTTATACCTTTCTATCTCTTCACCTTTATGTCCTCCAATATGAATTAAGGAATCTATATTTGAAATATTTTTTGCTTTTTGAAACAAATTCATATAACAATTATATTTTTATGCTTGTTTATGTAGAAAATAAAAAATAAATTAAAACTTTAATTTTTATTACGTAGATTTTTAATTTTTTTGTTATTTAATGTTTTTTACAGTTAGTGTTAATAAGAAAGCAAATATATAAATATGTTAAATAAGTTAAAGACTTTTATATCTGATTTACTAACGGTTTCAAAGCTTACTAGAACAAGGCATAAAAAAGTTAAAATTGCCGCTTTGGCCCTTGTCTTAAATTTATTAATATTTTTTGATATTTTAATTATTCTCTTCTTTTCTAAGCTATTTGCTGAAGATATTGGAGTCAGTAATCAGTTTATTGATATAATTCTTTCAAATAATATTCTTTTTCCAATTGCTATATTTTTAAGATTCTTTTTAAATTATTTGCAAATTTGGTTAACAACTAAGTTACAACTTGACATAGAAAATAACTTAAGGGTACATCTTCTTGGTGAAATATTTAAGAAGGGAAATTATTCAATTTCAGATGCATATTTTTATGTAAATACTATTTCTACTCAAGTTGGGCATTTCTATTCAACCTTGGCACTGTTTCTTGGAAGCCTTTTGCAGATCTTAATATTTGCAATTTATTTACTTTTTTCAAACACTCAAGTCGTTATATATTTTGGACTAGGGGCATTAATTTTGAGCTTGCCTACATTACTTTTAACAAAATTGGGTAGAAAATATGCTCATAAAGCATATATCTATTTTGAAGATTCAGGTAAAGCAGTTGAGAAGGTATTAGATAATCTATTTTTAATTAAAATTGTCAATTATGTTTCAAAAGAAATCTCATCTTATAAAGAAGTTTTAAATAGATATTCATCATCAAGATTTAACGAGATAAAGACTGGCACTATTAACACAATACTCCCTAACTTTTTTACTCTGTTTATATTGTCAGTGCTACTGATTTTTTTCAATGGGTTAAGATTTATTACATTCGATTTTATTGGAATTCTTTTAAGACTGTTTCAATCATTAGGAGTGTTTAATAAAAATATACATATACTTACTGCTTTCCATGTTTACATAGAAAAACTGTACGAAATTGAGTCAAATAGAGGTATGGAAAATTCAAAAAATTTTATTGTTTCATCTGAAAATCTTGATGAAAAAACGGCTATTGAAATAAATAATGTATCTTTTTCCTACTTTAATTCAGAACAAGAAAATTTTAATAAATTAAATTTAAAAATCGAAAAAAATAAACACACTATCATAACTGGACCTAACGGTTCTGGAAAGAGTACTTTTCTTGGATTGGTTTCTGGTGTTTTTTACCCTACTGAAGGTTCAATCACAACCTTCTCTAATAAGTACGGCTATGTTGGTGCTAATCCAATGATATTAAATGCAAGCATTAGACAGAATCTTCTATATGGCAACAAGATTGAAAGCACCGATGAAGAGATGTTAAAGTATCTAAAATTATTCAAAACTTTTGAAACAGAAGAAGATTACAACTTAGATAGAGAGATATCAAATAAGACACTTTCTTCTGGTCAAATGCAAAAAATTGCATTTATAAGAACTCTTATATATGGGGTTGATATTTTAATATTAGATGAGTCGACTTCGAACCTTGATTCAGAATCTAAAAGGGTTATTTATGAAATTATTGATGGTTTAGATATAACAATTATTAATTCGACACACAACCCTGATGAGTTGATTAATTTTGATTACCACATTGAAATGAGTGAGCTACAGGTCAGTAAATAGTGAAATTTAAATTATGTTAAAAAAAATTCCAATATTTGATTTTATCAAATATCACTATTTAAAAATATTTAGATATTTTTCCAAAAAATTTACATCCATTTTTTTGATATATTTTAAAAATAATTTACCCCAAAACTTAATCGATGTAATGAAAAACAATAGGCAGTATTTAAAATCAATAAGCGAGTTTATACCTGCACATGAATATGATGCCGAAGAGAATAATTATGGAATACAATACCATATCTATACCAATCTAAAAAAAGACATTGATTTGTTTCCAACAAATACTGATATTTTAATTTACTTAATTAATCAATTAGGCCTAACTAATCTAAATTACTTAGAAATTGGTACCTCAGTATTTAAAAACTTTCAACAGGTTGAAAATAGTATTACAAAATCAACATTATATGCTTATGACATTAATAATCCAGTTTCTGTGATCAAAGAGAAATATCAGTTTAAAGAAGCAATTGATGAAAAATCAGGGCAAAAATATTTGCATTCAAATATTGATAACGAGATAGTATATTTTAAAAATGATGTCTTGAGCAAAGAGGGAGCAGCAGTTTTTCAAAATCTCCTCAAGCAAAAAATAGATATTGTCTTTTCAGATGCCTTGCATTCAGAAGAAGGAATATTGAGCGAATATAACAACATAATTAAAGACAATCTTTCAAGCAGCTTTATTTATTACTTTGATGATTTAAATATGTACGACGTACAATCCGGCGTTGAAAAAATATATAAAGACTTGAAAAAAAACAAACATAATGTAAATTATTATACATTTTGGAGTTATGGATGGATTGGTCAACATGAAAGACTCCATAAAATTGGCCTTATTACAAGCTATGATATTTCTGAAATTTTTAAACTTAATAATTTAAAACTACCTTTTTTTCGCAAGATAGACAGTCTTTAATGTTATGAAATCAAATAAAAGAATTGATTAAATTGAAAAAATTATTAATTATTCACAACAAATACAGAATTACAGGCGGGGAAGATATTGTTGTTGAACAAGAAACTAAAGTTTTAGAAAAGCATTTTATTGTTAATTCATTAATTTTTTCAAATAAAGTTTCTTTGTCTATAAACAAACTCCCCTTGTTTCTGAGTAGTAAGAGTAAAGAAAGTAGAGACAAATTAGTTAAAGTAATTGATGATTTTAATCCAGATATAGCCCTTGTTCACAATACATGGTTTAATGCATCACTATCAATATTTGAAGTCTTAAAAGAAAAAAATATTCAAACTATTTTAAAACTTCATAATTTTAGATATTTTTGTACAAAAAACTTTTTTCATAAAAATCATATACCAAAAAATGAAATCTGTTCTGCATGCGGTCAATTTAGCTCTGGATACAGAATATTTAATAAATATTTTTTGAATTCTTATATCAAGTCTTTAATGGTTGTTTTTTATGGAAAAAGATATTTTAATTTACTTAAAAGTGGCAACTTTAAAATTGTTGTGTTGACTGAATTTCATAAAAAATTTCTCAGCAAACTAAATGTCTCGAGTGAAAGAATTTCTGTAATTCCAAATCTTTTTGATATAAATGCAAAACAATCACAAATTAAGATGTCTAATAGAGAGTATGTAGTTTATGGTGGACGTATATCTGAAGAAAAAGGAATTGAAGAATTAATTAAGACTTTTTTAAGTTGTAATTTTCATAATCTTTATTTAAAAATTATCGGAAATGGACCATCTCTTAGTGATTTAGAAGATCAATATAGTAGTGATGCTATTCAATTCGTTAAAGAGGTTAGCAACACTGAAATGTTAGATATAATTTCTAATGCAAAAGGAGTTGTAACCGCTACAAAATTATACGAGGGGCAGCCGACTTTACTATGTGAAGCATCATTACATGGAATTCCCTCTGTATTTCCAAAATCAGGTGGTATTGAAGAATTTTTTCCTAACGAATATCCTCTTTCATTTAACCAATATGATTATGAAGAACTAAAAGATAAACTCATATATTTAAATAATTTAGGCGATTCAAATGAGATAGGTAAAAAAAATAAAGAATTTATTGAAAATTATTTAGATGAAAAAAAATTAATTAAAGATTTAAATAGGGTTTTTAATGACAAGTTCTAATGCCTTAGTTTCTGTACTTTTAAGTACTTATAATTCTGAAGGGTCTATTGCTGAATCAGTAGATAGTTTACTAAGCCAAACCTACAAGAATCTAGAAATACTCATTTCAGATGATGGCTCGACAGACAGCACGAAAGAAATATGTAAAAAATTTCAATTAAAAGATGAGAGAGTTTTATTTTCTAGTAATAAAAAAAATATAGGTCTAACAAAATCATTGAATAATTTGGCTCAAAAAGCAAGTGGAAGCTTAATTGCTAGACATGATGCTGATGATATAAGTCTTCCATATCGAATAGAAGAACAAATACAATTTATGAAAAAAAAGAAACTTGATGCAGTGACAACAAGGTCTTTAGTCAAACAAAATAATAAAAAAAGACCAGGAATTTCATTTTATATTCCAGACAAAATACTTATAAATAGAAAAAATCCATTTATACATGGAACCTTAATAATTAAAAAAAACGTTTTTCAGGAAATTGGATATTATGATGAACGATTCTACTACGCACAAGATTACAAATTATTTTACGATTTACTTGATAAGGGATACAAAGTAAAAACTTTGAATAAGGCACTTTATATTCTAAATACTGAAAACAATATATCGTCAGAAAATCTAGAAAGACAAAATTATTACGCAGATTGTGTAAGGTTTAGGAAAAATCCATAACTTAAAATTTATTTATTTTTGAATCTATGCAAATTTGTATAAGGTCTTCGAAACTAATAGCGTTATCCCAGCCAAGTTCATGATTTAATTTTTTTGGATTTGAAACAACACTTACCGGATCACCTTTTCGAATTAGGTTTTCATCAACATCAATATATTTATCTAAATTTAGATTGAAGTAATCAAAAATTATTTCAATAACAGTTTTGATAGAATTGCCCTTACCTGAGCCAATTACATATGCGTTAGAACTTCCATTGTTTGTTATTGCATAGATAGCCTTACTTATGTCACCCGCAAAACTCCAATCTCTAACATAGTCAAGACTTCCAACGGTTAATTTTTTTAACTTTTTATTTTTAATGTCAATTGCACCATTTATTATTTTCATAAAGAGGTACCCATCCTCTCTAAATTGTGATTCGTGGTTAAACATTATTCCAGAGTAAATTTTCCAATCATATTTCTGAGAAAAGTCTAAAACTTTTTTGTGGTTTTTAAGCTTTGCTTCAGCGTATGGCGAGTTTGGATTAAATGTAGATTTTTCACTAAGCCTTTTTTCTGTATGTAGACCAAACATTTCTGATGAAGAAGCTTGATAAAAATTTGAAAATAAGCCCAGTTTTATTAATGAGCTTGTTAAGTTCTCAAATATATTGTTAATTTGAGACTTTGTTTCATGTGGATTTATAAAAGAATCATAAACTGAACTTGGGCCTGACAAGTTATATATATAATCTGGTCTAATATCTTCAATTAATTTACTTGTTTCATGCAAATTGTTTAGGTCTACATTTAAAAGCTTTACTTTTTGGTTATCTATATTTGATATCGTGTTTAATTTATTAAAAAAAATTTCTTTATTTTTATGGCGAGTAATCCCGTATATGTTCTGTGTTGGATTATTTTTTAAAATTTCTGAAGTTAAAAAAACTCCATCCTGTCCACTAATACCTGTTATGAGAATATTTTCCATATATAAGCAGTTTAAAACATGTAGTATAAATAAAGGAGTTTACTTGTAGGCAAAAAAGTTTTTTACAAATATGAAAATTTATTTAAGCAAAATTAATGAATCCTGGATTGTAGATAGAGTAAGAGCTGAATGGTACAAATATAATCCTTCAATATCAACTGAAAAAATTAAAGAAGCAAATATCATTTGGATTATTGCACCATGGGTATGGAAAAAGACACCTAAACGTCATTTGAAAAATAAAAAAGTAATTTGTTCATATTATCATTTTGATTTTGATAAATTTGGTCAGAAAGAAAAAGAAAATTTTTACAATTTAGATCAATATGTTGATGAATATCATGTTATTTCAGAAATCACCAAAAAACAACTTTCAAGCCTAACCGATAAAAAAATAACCTCTATTCCTTTTTGGGTTAACCAAAATATTTGGTATGAAATTGAAAACAAGGAAGAGTTAAGAAAAAGTTTTGATATAGATAATGAAGCTTATTTGGTTGGTAGCTTTCAAAGAGACACTGAAGGACATGATTTAATTTCTCCTAAGCTTGTAAAGGGTCCTGATATTTTTATAGATTTAGTGAAATTAATTTATGCTAAAAATAAAAAATTAAAAGTTATTTTGTCAGGAAAAAGAAGAAATTATGTAATAAATCAATTAGAAGAAGCTGGCATCCCTTATCGCTACTTTGAAATGGTGCCTTTAGATGTTTTGAATAAATTATATAATATTTTAAATCTCTATTTGGTTACATCGAGAGTAGAAGGAGGCCCACAAGCAATTTTTGAATGTGCGCTTACTAAAACCCCTATACTTTCTACACGAGTTGGAGTTGCTCCTGAAGTTTTACATAAAGACTCAATTTATAAAGTGGACGAGTTTAGTAAGGCAAAAATCGATATTGAGTATGCTTTTGAGAGTGCTCAAAAATATACAATACCCAATGGTTTTGATGATTTTTTAAATATGTTTAATGGTGTAAAAATTGAAAGTTAGTATTGGTTCTAAATTTGTAGAAGGACCATACGGTGGCGGTAATTTATTTGTTAAGAATCTTTCAAAATATCTTATCAAAAAAGGTGTTGATGTTGTTTATGATCTTAGTGATATTGATATTGATATTATCCTTATTATTAACCCACTTAAAAGTTCTGAAATGTCTACTTTCAACCATCTAGATGCTTTTTACTATAAACAATTTGTAAATAAAGAATCAATTATTTTGCAAAGAATTAACGAATGTGATGAAAGAAAAAACACAACTAACGTAAACAGTCAAATAATGAATGCCAATCATTATGCTGATTACACCATTTATGTTAGTAAATGGATTAGTGATTTATTCATCCAAAAAGGTTTAAATCATAAAAATTCTAAAGTAATTATGAGTGGATCAGATATACAGCACTTCAACCAACAAGACAGAATCACATGGGATGGCTCAAGTAAATTTAGATTGGTAACTCACCATTGGAGTCCAAACTGGATGAAAGGTTTTGATTCATATAAAATTATTGATGATTTACTCGATAATCCAAAGTGGAAAGAGAGATTATCATTCTCTTATATTGGAAACATTCCTAAGAATTTTAAATTTAAAAATACAGAAGTACTCGAGCCGCTCTCAGAAAGTCTTTTAGCTTCTAAATTAAAAACTTATCATGGATACATTACGGGTTCCTTGAATGAGCCTTCTGGTAATCATCATATTGAGGCTATGCAGTGTGGTTTGCCAGTTTTATATATAAATAGTGGAGGAATACCTGAGTACTGTACTGGATTTGGTGAAGTATTTGATAACGAAAATCTTGAAGAAAAATTAAACTATTTTATAAATAATTATTTTGATTATTTTAAAAATATATCTACTTATAAAAATAACTCAGAAATAATGTGCAAGGAGTATTACGATTTGTTTTTTGAGTTAGATAGATTGCAAGATAAACCAAAATCAAACTACTATACAAAAAATAAATTTATTTTTCTTTTGGAATATTATTTTTCTAAAACTTTCTTATATTTTTCGAAGTCTTTTAATCAAATAAAAAAAATAGCAAAAAGCTTTAGAAAAGTTAGAAGCAGTAATGTTAAGTAAGCTAAATAAATCTAATTTTTTTATCCAATTATTAATGATATTTTTAATTCTTATTTTTATTTACGGTAGGGCGTTTATCGGGATAAGTATATTTGGGTTTAGAATAGGCGAATTGATTGTAGCTTTTTCACTTTTATTGACTTTAGGTGCTTTTATAGATTCTCAATTTCGTAAAAGTCCAATAAATAGTCTGATGAAAATACACTTAGGTTTTGTGATTACATTTATAATAATTGCAATTCTTACAAACTCTTCTTTTTTTGAAAGCTATACCTATAAGTCATCTTCGTATATTTGGACGATTGGTTATTTATACTTTGGCTACATATTTTTTAAGCATTATAAATTTAACACTTTACATTTAAACATCTTTATTTTTGTTGCAGTGCTGGTTTATTTTAATGAGATCTCAAGAAGAATATTTTCACCAAACTTCATAGTTGAATTCTTAACCACATATTCGGACAAACCTCTCCAAAATCATAAGGGTTATGACTTAATAATGGTGTTTGTAATCACTACATTTATTTTCTTAAAAAAAATGCCTTATAAAAGATTAACGATTGATATATTTGTATTAATTTCAGCTCTATACCTACCTCTTATTGTATGGAAAAGCAAAGGTGCCACATTAGGATTTGTTTTTTATGTTATTTCGCAGTTAATTTATCACTCTGATAAATTAAGAAGCAATTTATTTAGAAACATAACCTTATTCATACTTGCTGTATCAGTGGTATTTATTTCTTCTGTAGGTATGACTTATTATGAATCATACGATGTACCAAATGAAGACGCAATTGAATTTGTTTTAGACCACAAATTTTCAAATAATAATTGGTTGTTTCTATACATTGTCGATGGGAGAATCTACTCCGATGATGGAAATGCAAACTGGAGGCTTCAAATCTGGCAAGATGTAATTCACGACTCAATACAGAAACAAAATTATATTTATGGAATTGGTTACAAAGAAAAAATACCTGCAATGGACGATCCTTCTAGGTCGGGATATGATGGCACTAATGAAAATGTACATAATTTTTTAATAAATAATTATGCAAGGGGAGGTATTGTCCACCTATTTTTAACCACATATTTTTTTGGTCTAATACTTTTTAAGCGTGATGCTAAAGATTGGTCTAGATTAATTTTTGCTATGCCATTTCTTATAACTTCATTTTTTGGTGCATCAATGGAAAGTGCACATTTTCCAGCAGTTTATTATTTTTTCTTAGCAAGTTTTTTTACAGATAGTTTTGATTAACATAGATAGATATGAAGGCACTAATAACAGGAATTACTGGTCAGGATGGCTACTATTTAGCAAAATTATTGATAGAAAAAGGATATGAAGTTCACGGAACAATTCGTAGATCCTCGACAATAAATACTGACAGAATAGATCCACTAATTTCACAATTTGAAGAAGTTGGAAAACTTAATTTACACTACTCCGATTTACTTGACTCTGCCTCTTTAAACTCGTTAATTAACCAAATTCAGCCAGATGAAATATACAATTTGGCTGCACAGTCTCATGTTGCAGTATCTTTTAAAAATCCTATTTATACAACACAAACGGGCACCCTAGGCTCAGTTGCTCTTTTAGAAGCTGTGAGACATTCAAACAATGAAATAAAATTTTATCAAGCTTCTTCTTCAGAAATGTATGGCGGCATTAATAAAGAAATGTTGAATGAAACATCTCCACTTATACCTAAAAGCCCATATGCAGCTTCTAAAGTATTCGCTCATAATATGACAAAACTTTACAGAGAGTCATATGACCTATTCTGCGTCAATGGAATACTATTTAATCACGAATCCCCATATAGAGGGCAAACATTCGTTACAAGAAAAATTACAAGAGCTGTAGGAAGAATTGTTAACAATCTACAATCAAAACTTACTCTAGGTAATCTAGATGCTTCTAGAGATTGGGGATTTGCAGGTGATTATGTAGAAGGAATGTGGTTAATGCTTCAACACGATACTCCCGATGACTGGGTTCTTGCTACAGGAGAAACACACACAGTTAAAGAATTTTTGCAGAAAGCTTTTGAATATGTTGATTTAGATTGGGAAAAGTATGTGCAAACCTCTGAAAAGTATTTTAGACCAAATGAAGTAGAGCACCTACTCGGAGACTCAACTAAAGCAAGAAAAGAATTAAATTGGTCTCCAAAAACTAGTTTTGATGAATTAGTAAAGTTGATGATAGACCACGATTTAGTTTTAGCTGAACAAGAAAAAGTTCTTATACAAAATAAGCTTATGACGCCTACTTGGGAAAATCCAATAATATAATTTTATAGATTATTTAAATACCATTTGTAAGTAAGCCTTAGTCCATTATCAAGGTCAACTTCAGGACTCCATCCAAGATTCTTGATTGTTGTTGAATCTAAAAGTTTTCTAGGGTTACCATCTGGCTTAGTGCTATCAAAGTCTAATTGACCATCAAAATCAACAACTTCTTTAATTTTTTTAGCTAAATCGTAAATTGTGATTTCAATGCCACTTCCGATATTTAGTAAAGATTCTTCAGGTTTATTAAAGATTAGATACTCAATTGCCTTGGATAGGTCATCAACATAAAGAAATTCCCTCAAAGGTTTTCCAGTTCCCCATATTTTAAATTCTTTAGCTTTTTGTTCTTTAGCTTTATGCATTTTTGCAATTAATCCTGGTATAACGTGACTATCATTTTCAGAAAAATTATCAAAAGGACCATATAAGTTTGTAGGCATAAGGTTTAGTACTTTATGACCATATTGATTTGATAAAGCATCTCCAATCTCTATAGCAGTTAATTTTGCCATCGCATAAGGAGAGTTTGTTGGTTCAAGCCTTCCTGACATCACACTCTCTTCTTTAATTGGATTCTCAGCTTCTAGAGGGTAGATACAACTACTACCTAAATTGATTATGTACATATTAGAAAACGGAATTGATGCTTCAAGAATGTTTACATTAATTTTGAGATTTTCCAAAATAAATTCTGTTCTTTTGGAGTTATTTGCATAAATTCCACCAACTTTTGCGGCAGCATTAATCATTATGTCTGGTTTTGAATTTTCAATTAATTCTTTTGTTTCCTCAAAATTAAATAAGTCGGCATCATTTCTTGTTGCGCAAATTAATTCTTTAATATTGGGATTTTTCTCTAGCACATTTTTTACTGATGTGCCCACAAGACCATTGCTTCCTAAAATTAAAACTTTCACTGAATTACATTCTAACTATTTCTTTTATAAAAAAAATATTAATCTTTTGCTTTATCAATACTAAAATTTGAAACCATAAAAAAGAACAAAATTAGTACAAATGAAGGTAAGTACAAGATTGAATCACCTTTTATAAAATTAATAACCAAATACAGAAATGGATAAAAAATAAATTTGTCTATATTTTTTCTTTTTATAATAATTCTGAAGATATAGATAGAAATAATTAAAACGCCTATTAAGCCAAAATATAAAAGCATATTTAATAAGGATGAATGAGGAAGTAAAAAAGTTTCTAGTGCGAAATTTTTTGTATCATTTCGAACTGCGTCATAATTACTTACACCAATTTCACTGTAATGCTTGGAGAGATTCAATGGACCAGTACCCAATAAAAACTCATATATTGACGGATTATATCTTGCAAAAAATAATCCCCACAAAATTGATCTATTTATATAAAAAGAAATAGTACTAATAAGACCAATAATTATTTTACTGACTGCTGAGTTCTCTCCTTGAATATGAGTTAAGAAGCTAGATTGCTGATAGTCATTTTTATAATAGAGAGCATCTTGAACAATTTTTGAGTTAGTAAACTCAAAAGAATAAATTGAACCTTGGAAGGCAAGGTAAATAATGAATAAAACTGAAATAAGTCCTGAAGACAATATTATTTGCTTTTGGTAGCGATTGTTTCTTGATAAATAATAAATTAATGAGAAAATTGCAAATAAAACAAAGGCACTTGCATTATTAGATTTTATTAAACCAAACAAAGTAACCGCAACAAACAAGATTTCTAATTTATTTATGCTGTTCTTATTTTTTAAGAAAAAAAACACAAATAATAATATTGCTAATCCATAAAATTCTCCTATTGTTTCTGCACTTGGAAAGAAACCTCTCCAAGCATTACCATCAACAACATTCAATGTATTCATGCCAGTTTTGTTTTGCCCGAAATAGTAGAAATTTAAAAAATTAAATAATGTTGCATTTGCACCAAGTAAACCAAAAACGACAACTAGAAAAGAGGTTATCAAAAAATTATTTTTTATTAGCTCTAAGTTAATATTTTGTAAGTTTTTCTTAATTAAAGTATGCAGACCATTAAAAGTTAGAAAAAAAATAATTGACCAATATGTAGTCGAATGAATATCCATTGAACTACTAGAAAAACCAACTATTTTATCTAAATCTAAAGTGTAATTATATTTGTTAGAGTTAGAAATCCAAAAGAAGGGACCTATAAATAATAAAGATAAGTAGATATATATATTTTTTTGTTTCTCAAAAAGGGAATAAACGCCAATGATCGTAAAGATAAAAGTGTAAATATGGAGATTCAATCCACCAATTACGGCTACAAACAAAAACATAAATGGAAAAAAGTTGATTATATTTTCAAATCTATTATTAACAAACTCTAAACATATAAAAGTAACAAAAAATATAAAAGCAAATAATATTAAGTAACTACTTAACTGTTCAAGATTTAAAAAGTACAAATTTTTTGAATAAAAGCGTTTTTCAGCATAAATACCATATGTCAAAATTATTGATGAAAGTAAAAGAATAGAATTATATTTTCTACTCAGAAAATTAATATGACTTTCATGCGTTTTGATTAGAGAAAAACAAAGTAATAATGCAAGAGACTTCAAAATAATTCCAATAAGCGCATTGGTGCCTACCGCAATAAAAAAAGTATTGCCAATCCTGTCAATTCCGGTAACTGTACCAAAGCATTGGTATGAGGAATAATGATTTGGTCGAATTTTAAAGTGTTTTTGATACGCAACTTTTGGATTTTTAATTAATATTTCCATGAGTGAAAATTCACATGTGTTTATTTGATAAAAACTCAAGTCATCTGTTATTTCCTGGGCCTTTAAATCATCAGAGCTGTTGTTAATAGTCCATGGGAGCACCACAATTAATAAAAGTAATATTAGTTTTAAGGTAAGATTTTTATTTTTAGTGATGGAAATTAATTGATTCATAAATATTTACTCTTTTTAAGCAGTGAGTATATAAGTACACTTAAAGTCAGCAATATTGATGTAGTATTGTAGAAATTTAATTCATTTGTTCCATATAGAGTGTTATCCCATCCGCCAAGAACATAGTGTTCACATTCTGTAAATGAGTTAACAGTAACTACATTTCCATCTTCATCATAAAGCTGAACACCTTGAAACGCTGGATCATTTTCGAATATAAAATTAGGATTACTGGCAATATTTGGTGTTACATGGCTGTTTGGATAATTCCCACAGAATATTTCTACAATTGAATTTTTTTCCATATCTAGTCAGCCTATTATAATTCTATAATTAAAATTGCTTCAGGTGTTAAATTTACTATATTGTTTTGATTCAAATTATAATTTTCAAGCATTTACTTCTATTTTTTCATTTTTAGAAAAATCTAGTGAAAAAATATGTCTCAATGTAATTCATAAAGATACATCAAAAAAAGACATTTTTCCAGAAAATATTTTAAAACATAGTAATTTAAAAGAATTAAATATATATAAATTTGATAGAAAATTTAATACATTTCCTAAAGTTGAAAACTCCCATGTTTCAGAAGCTACTTATTACAGACTTTTTTTTAACGACTATATAGAGAACATTGAAGATTTTGAATCTATTACTTATGTAGATTGTGACATGATATGTTTGAAAGACCCATCTATTGAAATATCTGAACATTCCAAAAATCTTATAGAAAGTGAATACATACTTGCTGCTAGAAAAGAGAAGTTTGAAAAAATTGAAATGGAAAAAATAATAAAAAATCTTCAGCTAAGTTCTTCTAATTACATGAATGCTGGATTGCTAATAATTGATGTAAATAAATGGATAAATGGAAATTTGACACAAAAACTATGTGAAAAACTCTTACAAATTGAAAATAATATTATTTATTGGGATCAAGATGTATTTAACGCTTATTTAGACGGTAAATTTTATGAACTCCCAGAATCCTTAAATTGTTATACAAATCTTGAAGATAATTTAATAGTTCGTGAGGAAATAAAAATAGTTCATTTTTATGGAAGTAAAAAACCTTGGACAACTAAAGGTATATTAAATAAAAAGTCAACATATTATCAGGATATGTACAGAGAGCTTGGTTTAGGTAGCTACCACATCACACACAAGAGAAGAAGAGAGTCAGTTAAGCACCTGATTAGCGGTATTTTTAATTTAAAAATTATTTATATAAAAAAGCCTATTTCTTTTTTAAAAGATTTCTTAACCTCTTTGTCTAAGAAGCCAAATATAATCTGAAAACTCTTTGTCAGATACTTTACTCAGTGAGTAATTCTTTGAAATATGCAAAGCTGCATTTTCAGAAATTACCCCGCTAATTTTATCTTTAATATATTTGTTAAATAAATTAATTAATTCACCTTCATTTAAATTAAACAAAATTCCTGTTTTCTCGTGAGTAATAATTTCTGAATTATTTTCAATATCTGTTGCAAAAACTAAACATCCAGCGGCCAGAGCTTCTAAGAGGACTTTCGAATTACCTTCGTATAAAGATGTTGAAATAAAATATTTAGTTGAACTTAGAATATTCATTAACTCATGATGAGGAAGATTTCCTAAAAAATTAATATTCGAATTTAAAGTTTTAGCCATATTTTCTAATTTTGTCTTTTCAGGACCATCTCCAACTATGTCAATCGTATAATTTGATTCAGAGAATTCTTTGATTAGGAATTCGTAGTTTTTTTGCTTAACAAGCCTACCAACTGTAATTATTCTTAAATTTTCTCTATTTTCAAATTTCATATTAGGATTTGTATCAACCCAATTGGGTCTAATTTTAATTTTCGACTTATCAAACAAATAATTTTTTACAATAAATTCAAAGTCATTTTTGCTTGTGACTGTATAAAGGTCTGAAAAAATTAACGAAATTTGAGTTAATACATAGTAAAAAATTTTTTTTAAGATTGATTTTTTGTCTTTAATGCTAAATATGAATGCATCATAACCAGTTCTAATAAGCAATGGTTTTTTTATTATTAACTTAAGTAAAATTGCAATCCAAGAACCATTGAGCTGGTTAGTTTTAATTAGAGATATCTCATCAAGTTGATCTTTAACTAAAAATGGTAATTTTAAAGTTCTGAAAAATAATTTAAAGCTATTGTTTGATTTCTTAATATATTCATAAATAGGAATTACTGATAAGTTTTGATAGTCTTTTAAATATTGATATTCTTTATCATCACCAAATGTTAGAAATGTGTATTCAATACCATTTTTTTTAGACATATTTTTGTAGTAACTTAGCTCTCTATCAATGATTCCAGAGCTTTTCCATGTACCTAAGGAATTTTTATAAGTAAATAAAACTAATATTTTCAATTTGTCTTCAAGTTTAAATATAGTCTAATAGTTAGTATTAACTTAGATTATTCTATTTATATGAGTCTCTACAGCATAAAGGCACCATTTTGAAAACCTTTACTAAAAATTATTATTTTAAAATATTTCTTTTAGTGGTTTTACTGCTACTTTTAACAAAAATTGATTTCAGGATAAATAGTTACCATAATTCTAGTTCAGTTGACGACGCAAGCTATATGTATCATGCGTATACAATCGGCCACGATTTTGATTTAGACTATTCAAATCAAATTCAAATTACTGATGATTACACAAAATTAGGTTTTTATTTTAATGGAAAACAGTATGTTCCAAAACACCCCATAGGACCAGGTATTTTTGCAGCACCATTTGCATTTATTGGCAAGATTTTACAAAGAGTCAATTCAAACATAAATTTTTCTGAAAACAATATAACTTTTTTTATATATTCATTATCTTCAATTTTTTATTTCTTCACATCTATTTTGCTTATCTCAAAAGTTATAAACAATAGTCCAAAATTTAATAAAACATCACCAATATCAATACTTTATTTATTTCTTGGCTCAGGTTTTGCATACTATTCATTTGAAAGATTTAGCATGACACATACTTATGAAGTTTTTTCTGTAGCAATTTTGTTTTATATTGCTTTTAAAAACCCAAATGGTGACAAAGCATATATAAACACATTAATCGGGTTTCTTCCCGCACTATTTTTACTAATTCGCTGGGTAAATATATTTATTTTTCTAATCCCTTTTCTCTACTATTTTTTAACTGAACAAAAGGAGTCTATTTACAACATCATTAAATCAAAGTTTTATTATGTTGGCTTAATTCTTGGAGGACTATTTTTTTTAGGACATACAAAAATTTTATATAACGTTTACACTTTGAATCCTAAGCTTATTTACAGGGATAATTCACCAATAGGATTTTTAGAGTACACAAATTTAGACTCATATTTTAGTTTTGATTTTATAATTTTAACATTCAAGTCTTTAGCAATAATTATTTTTTCAACTGAATTTGGGTTGTTGCTTTTTTCTCCAGTTCTATTCTTTATGTTTTTTACCCTGTTTAAATTACTTAATAAAAAAGAATTTTCTTTACTTACTATTTTATTTCCAATTATTGGTATTCCCTTTGCGATTGTTATCATATGGCAAGCAAGTGGGTCTTCTTATGGGTTTCGATACTTAACAGTACTTATTCCAGTTGCAATATTTTTAATTTACCGCTATTTGGATAGCAAAATTATAAAATATCTTTATGCCCTGAATGCAATTGGTGTTTATCTTTTTATAAAATTTGAGACAAATGAACTTACATCATTAAATAAAGCAGAAAATTTATTTGGCAGATTTCATGAGTATTCTGGGAGATATTATATCGAGGGCGTTATTGACGGTGCTCTCAATATAAATACTTATTTAGTTTGGATAATGACATCTTTTTTTGCTGTTTTTTGCTTTAAGTTACTAATTTCAGTTTTTTCTTATTCATTTGTTGAAGAGCAAATTATTAATTTTGGTTATATGAATGGAGATGTAGAGAAATTTTTACAATTCACTGAAAAAACTTCTTTTATTGAGATTTTGATACTTATTATTTTATTTACTTTTTTTTCTACTAGATTATTAAAAAGGAATAAATAAAATCAATGAAAAAATTAGTTGCAGTGCCTTGTTTTAATGAAGAGGATAATATAGATAGCTGTATAGAATCACTTCTTATTCTGAAAAATGAAAAAATTGAAGAATTTGATATTTTAGTAGTCAATGATGGAAGTAAAGATAATACGCATAAAAAGTTAAGCCAATTTGGTAATTTAATTAAAGTAATTTCTAGTAAACAAAACTTTGGACTTTCAGAAGTATTCAATAGCATTTTACATTTCTCTAAAGAAGAAAATTATGATCAATTAGTAATTTTTGATTCAGATAATCAATATCCTTATGAAGATATCCCAAAATTGTTTGAGAAAATTACTTCTGAAGAATTAGATATAGTTATTGGTTCTAGAGATTTCAAAACATTAGACCATTTTTCAAATTCAAAAAAGTTTTTTCAAAGAATGGGTGCATTTCTTGTTGGTTTAAGTTTAAGAATGAATCTAAATGATGTTACTTCTGGATTTAGAGCGTATTCCAGTCAAGCAATAGGTTCATTGTTTGTAACGAATACATTTACTTATACATTAGAAACCTTATATCAAGCTAAAAGGAGCAAGTTAAAAATTTCTGATATAGAAATTAGCTATACAAATCAAACAAGGGATTCAAGACTTTTCGACTCTAATTTTGAGTACATTTCAAAATCAATAAAAATAATTGTTAAGTCGTTATTAATTTATAGATCTAAGTTAACAATTTCAATTTTAACCTTATTTCTATCTGCTCCTGGTTTAGCCCTTATTTCTAGATTTTTTATAAAATTTATTCAAGAAGGATCTAATTCTGGAAACGTACAGTCCTTAATTGTTGGAGTTGGATATTTCAATATCTTGTTTATAAGTATTGTTTTATTTTCAATAGTCATAAATAATTACAAAAACAAAAACTTTCTACTTATCAATTTATATAAGCCAAAACATTATTAGTTTTTGTTTTTCAAGAGCATTACTGAATACAAATAGCTTAAAAAATCAGAAATAATGAATAGAATTCTTAACTCAATTAGTAAATTTAAAAAAAAGGTACTATCCAATATTCCGTTACTTACGTATATAAAAATAGACTCTTTTACCCCAAGTCCAGCTGGAATTACCGACATAACAATTGAAATTGCTGATGAAAATAAATAAATACCCGCAAAGTATAAATATTCATCAAAACCTGCACTATTGAAATATAGCGATAGAGCACCAAATTGTAAGAATACTGTCGCTATGTAAAAGCTAAAAGTTTTAATTTCAATTGAATTTCTTATTTTTTTGTTGATAAATTTGTTAAATAGATATATGAACAAAAAATTTAATATGACTACTAAAACAATTATTAAAACAGCATTGCTTGCCGATAATACATAAAATATGCCAAAAGAAATTCCAAAAATTACAAGTACTGATTGCTCGAGTACAGCTTTTGCCAAGAAATCTTTTTTCTTAGTTTGTTCATAATTTTGGGAAAGCCTGATAAAGAAGTTACCAAACTTAACGAAAGAATACTTTCCAATATGAGACTTCATTGCAAATAGGTAAGTATCTCTATAGTTAAAACCTTGCTCTTTGGTGTATAAATTTGACCAACCAAAAGAATGAAAATTATTTACCAAAAAAAATAATATAATTACCAATAAAGAATTGGTTTCAAATTTTAAATTTAGTTCAGAAGTATTTACTTCATTTCTGAAGAAATTATACAAGTAATAGAAAGCCAGTGAGGTAACAATTACCTGTATTAGTTTGAAGTATCTATTGTTCATAATTATTTAAAGTATATCTTTAATCTACCTTTTAAATAAGAACTAAAATAATTGTTATGAACTCTCATTTATTTACCTTTACAAATTATAAAACAGAGAGAAATAGCAATTTTTATAACCTTTATAGTAAAGTCGATAAAACATGTTTAAATCTAATGGGTAAAAATAAGTTAAATACAATGTTTTACACAAATTTAATTTATCCTGTATTTTTCACAATCCTCACGCCTCTTTTGTTGTTAAATTTAATTAAAAATAAGAATGTTAAAAACTATGTAGTTTTATTTCCTGGAATTTTAGAAATCATATTTTTAAAAATATTTCAACCATTATTCAGTTATAAAATTACATATGACACATTTACTTCTTTACATTTAACTCTTGTTGATGATAGAAAGTTGATTAAAGAAAATTCAATTTTTGCAAAAATAATTAAATTTTTAGATAAGTTATTTTTTACACTTCCAGATAACTTAATATTCGAAACTAATGAGATGAAAAACTATCTTGAAGACTTTTTAAATAAAAAAAAAGAAGATAGTTTAGTCTTAACATCATATAGAGAGCTTCCAAAAAATCTTAAATTTTTTGAAAGTAGTAAGAGTAATAAAATAAATATCACTTTTTGGGGTTCATTTGAAAGGATGCACGGACTTGACACAATTATTGATTCAGCAATTGAACTAGGAGTTGATTATCAGTTCAATTTGATTGGTAGTGGCTCCTACTTTAGTCACATAGAAAATAGGGTTAAACAAGAGAATATTCAAAATGTAGTTTTACCTGGATATATAGGTAAAGACATACTGAATGAGGAAAATTTATATACATATATTTCAAACTCTGATATTTGTCTTGGGGCCTTCTCAGACTCTAAAAAAAACAATCTAGTGATTCCAGGAAAGGTGGTCGAAGCATTTCTTTTAGAAAAACCAGTGATTACTGTTAGAACCGAATACATTAAAAATAATTGTCTAGAGTCTGTTTTTTCTATTGAGCCCGAAGATTCAAAAGAGTTAAGCAAGGCTATTAAATTACTAGCAAAAGACAGAGAACTTAAAAAAAGTGTTATAGAAAATTCAAAAAAATACTTCGTATCACACCATACAAAAGATTATTTTAAAAAAGAATTAATAAAATTTTTCAGTGAAAACTAAATAATTCATTTATTAATATGTTTATTAGTGAATTATCTATATAGAAAAATAAGATCAATTTTTTACTTACTTCTTAATATTGTTATATTTTTATTTCTGTTCCCATTTAAAAAAAAATCTAATCTAGAAATAAGAAGGCATCTAAAAAGAGATGAAGTGATTAATTATCTACTAAATGAAAAGTTTCAAAAAAATGGTAAATATTTAGAAATAGGGTGCGATCTAAATCAAACATTTTCAAAAATTAGTAATAATAACAAAACAGGAATTGATCCTGTACGCGGTGGAAACCTTAAATTGTCATCAAAAGAATTTTTTGAAAATCATAATAAAGAATTTTTTGATGTTGTATTCATTGATGGCTCACATTTAATTGAAGATGTTTACTATGACACTGTTCAAGCAATAAAAAATTTAAATTTAGGTGGATATGTATTATTAGATGATGTCCTGCCAAATAATAATTTAAACACATTTAGAAAAAGATTGACTTTACATTCTTTCCAAGATGCATATAAAATCTTATTTTTTATTTCTAGTCTGTCATTTGTAGATTTATACCTCTTGCCCTGT
>Ga0160423_10001188_pt1 | contig 21797 bp, 16 predicted proteins | sample CRUFie14St8metaG_FD_108191 | JGI IMG/M metagenome (GOLD analysis project Ga0160423, IMG submission 108191) | Marine microbial communities from the Costa Rica Dome - CRUD Field 142mm St8 metaG | ecosystem: Environmental > Aquatic > Marine > Oceanic > Photic zone | place: Costa Rica: the Eastern...
CCCGCGGCGGCCCCCTCGGGGCTCCGGGAATCCTGACGCCACCCCCCCCCCCCCCACACACACACATCACCCCCCCCAATACAACCAACGACCTCCAACCCCTTCCTATTAGTTCGCTCCGTGCTCGCCGCGGACGAGTACGAGGCCGACTTCGAGAAGCTTCTGGGACGGCGGAAGTGCCTGGGCCTGACGCAGGCCTGGTCGCCATTCACCAAGGCAGGGGCCAAGGTGCCGAAGGGGCGGCGGCTGAGCGTCGCGCGGGAGGAGAATGGAACGCGACTGGTGGAGCGCTGGCACCGCGCTGGCGCGGCGGGGGAGGACGGGGTTGTGGCCGAGACGGGCGCGCGGGGTCTGCTGAGGAGCCGCAACCGGTACCACATCCCGCAGAGGTGGCAGCGGCCCCTCACTGGCCGGTGCAGGGACGAGGGCAAGATCAGGAAGAACGTCAAGCCGGACCAAAAGCCGGTTGTGGACTGCCTGCTGTCTGACACGGAGAGGTGCCCTGTGGGAGAGGAGCAGGCTCTGAGAGTCTTGCACGCCACGGACTCAGTGAAGCAGCTGATGGTGTACGAGACGCCGTGCGTGACGATCAACAAAGGGCTGAAGAGGTGCGCCACGACTCAGGGCAACCCGGAGACCATGAGGATGGGTAGCGTTCCTTCCAGCAAGTACTCTGAGGAGGACGTGGAAAGAAACTACACGAGCTGCGCTCTAATCGGCAACGGCCCTGGCCTGTTCAAGCAGAACAAGGCTGGCGTGATCGACCAGCACGACGCCATCTTCAGGTTCAACTCCTTGCACAACTTGCAGTACCAGGGAAGGAAGACGACGTTTAGAATTCTGAACAACAAGCGCGTCGAGGGGATCACGAAGAAGAGGGTTAAGATCAAGGAGCAGACCCCGGGCGAGGCGTGGATCATGTGGCACTACTTCAGCCTCAAGAAGTACGCGGAGCTGAAAAAAATCAACGAGAACAGCAGGATTATGGCGCCAGACTTCCTCAAGTTCGAGCTCAGGGCCTACTTTGGAGTGAGGAAGGACCTCAAGAGGTTTGGCAACACCATGCGGTGTCCCATGAACCTGAACTCCGGGATGCACGGCATCCTGATGGCGCTGAAGATCTGCGACGAGGTGAACCTGTTCGGCTTCTCGTACCAGAAGAACACTGTGAACAACTCCAGGAGGAACACGGGGAGCAAGGCCTTCCAGAGCACCGTGGTCAGCCCGCGGCTGAGCAAGCACCACGACTGGCACACGGACGCCCTGGTCGTCAAGGTGAGTCGGCGCACCTATTCCCTCAGGGCGGGACGAATACGACGCTAACCCACTCTCACTCTCTCTCTCTCTCTCTCTCTCTCTGCCTCTCTAGTACCTTGCCATGGCGGGCTTGCTCAACATCTGCTGAGCATTCCTCCTCCATTTTGTAATTCATTTCCAAAGAAAATGATCAGCCTTGTCAATCTTTACACCGACCCCCAGCTGTACGACGGAGCGGGAGGCAAGGAGCGAGGCGAGGTAGCCCTGTCCCGCGAACCATGGCGTCGTCCCCCTCGTTGAGCTTCGTCAACAGGGCCGGCATCGGAGAGGCTTCTCCAGGTAGGTTGCAACAAATAATCCGGCTTTAGGGGTGGGGACAAACTTTGTTCATGCAATCCGGTGTCTGCCGCCCAAACTCTTGACTGACCAGTGCCCCGCCTTGCGTCCAACAAAGCAGCCGTGCACGCGCCCGAGACCCCCAACAAGGCCCGGATAAAGCTGCTGAGCGCCCGCATAGCTGGTGTGCACAATGAGAGGGAGGCCGAACGGCAATTGAGGCACGAGTCCATCTTGGGCAAGGTGAAGGCCACGGAGGACTTCTTGGCGCGGACCCAGATCAACTCGGAGGGGAATGACAAGCTAGCGAGGGATCGGATTGGCAAGCTTGGAAACACGATCGCGGCCCAGGGCACCGCGCTGGACGCCTTGGACGACAGGCGAAGTAAGGAGCTTGAGGTCTTCGAGTCGTCCTTGGCGGTGGACCGCGCTGCGGAGAGGGACGAGCGGAGGGAGAACGAGCTCAAGTTCGAAAAGATCATCGTGGACCGGCTGGAGGCGATCCAGCAGGAGCTGGTTCAGGAATGCCAGCGCAGGGAGCTCGAGGAAGCGACGCGGGTGAATCAGCTCAGGGAGGAGGTGGGCAAGATGAGGGCCAAGTTCGAGGCGGAAAGGAAGCGGATCGAGGCGCTGGACAGCAGACTGCACGGCAGGACAGCCCAGGAGGTTCGGGCGGTGGAGGAGCTGCTGAGGGCGGAGATTCGAGTCAGGGAAGAGACCGAGAAGACCATGCTGAAGATAATTGAGGAGTCCAGCAACAAGCTCCACATCGAGACGCAGGCCAACAAGAGGAGCCGGGAGGAGACCCACGAGGCCCTGATCCGGATCATGGAGCAGACCTGCCAGAGCGTGGAGCAGAACATCGACAAGCCCAACTGATCGGTCGCCGTTTGACGTCAATTTTTTTTCATCTCCTAAAATCTCCTTCCGAACAAAAACAACCACCTCACTTGCCCTTGAGCAGGGTGGCGAGGAGTGCCATCCTTATGTACAGCCCGTTCTTCGCCTGCCTGAAGTACGCCGCCCTGGGGTCCGCGTCGACCTGCGGGGTGATCTCCCCGACGCGTGGCAGCGGGTGCATCACCACCGCGTCCTGCTTCATCAATCGCATCAAATCCTCATCCACGATGAACTTGCCCTGGGCCTTCTCGTAGTCCTCCGGCCTGTCCCCGTACCTCTCCTTCTGGATTCGGGTCTGGTACAGCACATCGACCTCGCTGGCGACGCTCTGAAGGTTGTCGACCTCCTCCCACTCGCACCCGCACTCCGTGAGGTGCTCCTTGATGTCCTCGTTGATTCTAGCGACGTCCGGGGCCACAAAGTAGAGCTTGACGTTTCGGAACTTGGACAAGATGTAGGCGAGTGACCTCGCGGTTCGGCCGTTGGCGAGGTCACCCACGAGGGCCACCTTGGTGTCGTCCACCCGACCGATCTCCTTTTGAATGGTGTAGATGTCCAGCAGGGCCTGGGTGGGGTGCTGGCCTGGGCCGTCCCCCGCGCTGATCAGCGGGACCGAGGCGGCATCCGCCGCGATCCTGGCGGACCCAGCCTGAAAGTGGCGCAACACGACGACGTCGACGTACTGCTCCAGGGTGCGGATGGTGTCCTCCAGCGTCTCGCCCTTTGCAACCGAGGAGAACTCCCTGGCGTTTTCCGTCGACACGACCTTCCCCCCCAGCCGACACATTGCGGTCTCGAAGCTCAGCCGAGTTCGCGTCGAGGGCTCGTAAAAAAGGGTTCCCATCACCTTGCCCGCCAAGATCTTGCACTCGGCCCCGTTTTCCGTGATGCGCTCCATCTCCCTCGCCACCTCAAAGAGCTCCTCCAGCATGGGCCGGTCGAACTGCTGGGACTCCACGACCGAGGCGAGGGACGAGAGGCCGCCGGCGGCGACGAGGCCCGCGCCGGAGCGGCGGCTTGGCCTCCGGTGCGTCGGGCGGGAGAACCCGCGCGCCGACGGATTGCATCCCTTGCAAGCCACCACCCTCTGCATCGGTGTCCCACGCCCCAATCGCGCTCCTCCCCAGACGAGCGGGGCCATTTTTCCTCTGCGACTCCATCCTAAAATCTTTTTCGCGCTCGTTTTTGAGATATTTTTTTGGCCGTTTCGTTCAGAAAAGGGGGGAAAGAAGAATCCTTGATTGATTGCTCGCCTTTCTTCCTTCGCCATTCCGCACTCCTATGACGATGATGATGTAGTACAATGGATATAAAAACCTAGTTACCTCCGTTCCCCGGCCGCAATCCTTTTGCCCCCGAACGTAAACTTCCGGCCGGCTCAGTACTTGCAGGGCCTGACCCTCCTTCCCTCGGCCTGGGCCTTGTTGAGGGCCTTGGTGATCTCGTCGTAGTCGCCCTTGGGCAGCAGGCCCATCACCAGCCTGTAGTACTTGAACATCTTGAGCTTCAGGGCTCCCTTAAAGTGCAGGACGTGCGCCTTCCTTGGTACCCGGCAAAACTGCAGCGGCGAGAAATTCCAGTGGTCGATGTGGACGAACATCAGCCGCACACCGTTGGGGTCCGTCACGTGCTGGAACGGCACCTTCTTGTCCATCTTGACGCTGAGAGCAAAAGAAGAGGGAAAACGGCATCAGCCACTGGCAACAAAAAAAGGGTGGGGATTGAAGAGCGACCGCGCGCTTGTGCCTGCCACGTGTGGATGAGGCTCCCGTCGATTCTCTCTTTCGCTCTCACCTGTTACCAAGCCTCGCGAGCACGTCGTTCATCACCATTTGGTCTCCGAGCATCTTCTTAGGGTGCCCATTTCTCGAGTATGTCTCCACCACGTCCTTCATGAAGGTCTCGCCGCTGAGGAGGCCGCGCGCAGAAAAGTACATCACCCCGGTGTTCACCGGAAATTTTGGCATCATGCGGTACGTCAGCCCCACGTCGAATTGCTCGGGCCCCCCGACCCTGAAGAATCTAAAGACCTCTCTGATGAACACGATGTCAGAGTCTATGAAGACGATGTGTCTCCTCTCGCGCTCAGGCTTTGAGGCCTCGGCCTCCAGTACCCTACGATAACCCTCGAACCTCCCCAGCGTGTTGAAGCCCAAGGACTCCCCTTTCTTCTCATCCTCATACCTCCAGATGTCGTCGTGCCGGTGGTACTCAAGCCTGGACATGATCTCCGCCGCGGGGCTCTTGCCGGCCGCGGGAACCAGAGAGCTCGCCCTGGGGCTGATGGTCACGTTCGTCGTCCCGTCGGTGATCACCCCAAAGCAAATCTTCATCCGGCCGTGGCTGCTGTGGACGAGGTAGGCCGAGGAGAACGCCATGCTGAGCTCGATCAGCAGGCTCTCGCGCTTTGCCTCGTCCTCGGGCAGGAGCATCGCGGACGCCATGAGCATGGTGCAGCCGTTGGCGTCCCCGGCGGGCGACCATCCCCTCCTCCTCCTCACCCTCTCCTTGGTTGCCGCGGCGGACCCTTCGTCGCCCCCCGACAACCTCCGGCTCTCCGACCTCTTCTTCTTCTTCGACTCGACCTCCGCGACGGCCCCTGTCGTCGCACCACCAGTGTCGGGAACGCTCCCCCTCTCCGTAGCTCCTGGCGCGCTTTGGACAGGCACGTCCGGGTCAGCCTTGGCGGCAGCACTGACCACCTCAGCGGAGGGCCTCAAGGCCACCGTCACCACGAGCAGGAAGACGAAGAGCAGGAGGTAGGTCGCCACCCGGGCCTGCTGGGTTTCGGACTTTGGGTAGGCGAACATGGCTCCCCCCCCCCCCTCTCCTCAAGTCGCTCACGAGGCTTTCCTTTCCTCCTCCCTTTGTTGCATCGCCTAGGTCGTGGCCACCTTGGCGCTCCAGACGACACCCCGGCTCCCGTCCTCCAGGCCCCTCCCGCTCCCGATCGATCGACCCGGCTTGCGCTCTCGATCGAGTCGGTTGTGATCGCACTCCCACCCCAGCACTTCACCCCACACTTTTCTGGAAAACGAGCGGCCGAAACCGATTCGTGATTCTTCTCCAGCCCAAGATGCAATCTTGGAAGATCCAAACGAGACGAGACGAGGAGGATGGCGGTCCGCGGGGACCGCGAGCGGAGGGGTGACGGGCGGGGTGCGAGAGCTTGAAGCCCACGACGAAAGAGGCCGGCCCCTGACCTCATCACGGACTTGGCGTGGGCCGGTGCTCGTTGGAGACAGGAGGCTGGAACACAAAACCGCGAGCAAACCGACAGGCACCACACCCAGGACAGGGGGGATTCGAATGCTGGCTCGACGGTGGCTCTTGTGCGCCCTCGTGGCGTTCTTGGTGCTCGCCACCGGGCATGCGGGTAAGGACTCTCGTCGACGAGATCTCACTCGCCGCGCACCTACCTTGGCCGGCACTGACGCCTCCGCCCTTCCCACACGGACAGAAGCGAGACGAACGCCCGGCCCAACGAAGGGGCGGGGTGGACCGCGGGGTGGACCGGGCGTGCTTGCCCGGCCGCAGAACCACACGAGGAACCTGCTGTCCTACGTGGACTCGGCGTACTCGTCGTCGGCTGGTTCGGTCTTCTCCACTGGGGGGTCTCCCTCTCCGTCGGCCCCGCTCGCTCCGATCGTCCTTATTGGCAACGGACCGGTGAGTCTCATTAGGCTGGCACCCTCTCGTTCTCGTTCTCGCCTACCGAGCCCTCCCCTCGCTGACCACCGTCTTCGCCTCCACCAGAGCGTGCTCAAGCCCACGTCATCAACGGCTCCTCCCTCGGGGCTCTCGTAGACCAGTACCAGGACGTGGGAAGGTTCAACCTACACAAGACCAAGGGCTTCGAGAAGCTCGTGGGCAGCAAGACGACGATCTGCTTCATGGGACAGATGAAGCGGCCCCAGAAGAAGAAGCCCTTCTGCCCGACTTACATAGTGCCCGTGGTGGCCGTCGCCAAGACGAAGAACCACAAGAAGATCGACAGGGGGACCATCAAGAAGTCGGTCAAGAGGTTTTACGGCAGGAAGGGCCTGGGTAACAAGCTCGAGATCATGACGGACCACGTGCAAAAAGTTCTGAAGAACAAGTACGGGCTGAAGAAGGGCCCCAGCACGGGAATTCAGGCCATCCTGTACTGCGCCCAAAAGTACAAGAAGTTAGCCATCGCTGGGTTTGACTTCCTTCACGGGGACCACATGCACTACTTTGAGAAGAAGAGGAAGAAGAGTACAACCCACGACATGAAGGGGGAGGCGAAGATCATCCTGCAGCTTGAGGCGGAGGGGAAGTTGTTCCGGCTTTACTAGGTAGCCGTAAAAAAAAATTATTTAGTCTATCATCTTACAGCTTTTTGAGGAACTTTTTATTCGCGTCGATGGCCATTTGGGTGCCCTTGCTCGAGTGGAACCCGCTGAACATGGTGTAAAAGTACTGGTTGTTCCTGATCTCCGTCCTTCTTCTCTTGTTCCAGATCTTCGAGTTTGCCCTCGTGCCTGCTTTGGCCCCGTGAGACCGCATGAAGTCAGAGTACATGAGCGCCACCTGAAAGTTGTTGTACCACAGCCTCATCGAGTACTCAAAGTCAAATCCGATTCCAGGCTCGCCAGGGCACGACAGGTTCTTGTTAAACCCGCCGAGCTCGAGGAAGACGTCCCTCTTGAGCACCAGGGGCGCCGCATTCACCTTGTACATGAACATCATGGTCATCTTCGTCTTTGGGTCCTTCATGTTGATGTCCTTGAACTTGTGCCCCTTTCGAGAGGGCGTGCCATACTTCTCGCCCATGATCTGGCCCGTGGCCTTGTCGAACGTGTGGCCCACGTCGAGCCTGCCCCTGTGACCGCCCACCATCCCAATGCCGGGGTAGGCCTCAAAGGCTTTGTACATGTCGTAGAGCCACTTGCTCGTCTTTGGCTTGTCATCGTCCTGCAGCAGAACGAGGTAGTCCCCTCTCGCGTAGTGACCGAGCCTGGTGTACCCGCGAATCTCGTGGATGTTCGGCGAGTGGATGATGTGAAATCTGTCGTCAGCCCACCTCATGAAGGAGTTGTGAGCGGTGTCGCCGTCATTGTTGATCAGAATCTCCGCGTCAAACTTCTTCATCCTGGTCATCAGCTGCTGCACCATGTGGTCCCGGCGGAAGAACTGCACGATCAGGGTGGTCTTCACATCCTTGCCGCCGTGGCCCTTACGGCAGTCGGGCGAAAAGTCGCAGATCTGGGTGGGCCCTGCCGCGCAAGACCCAGTCTTGTCAACAACGGCGTGCTTGGATCCCTCGGCGTAGGAGTCCAGCCCGGCCGTCCTAGACGCGAAGAGGAGCCCCTGGGCGATGCCGCACCGCGAGAAGCACCACCGGTGCTCCCCAACACCGCCCCTCGTGTACACTTCCCTGCGGTTCACGATGAAGGGCCCTCCCAAGCCATCCTGGGCACCGTCCGTCACGGCAAATGAGCCCGAGCCCCTGTGGGCGAGGAAGATGCCGCCTCCCGCCCGGCGCAGCCTGTCGTACGAGGACTTGAGCCACGCGACGCTCTGCTCTGTGATCGAGAAGTCTTTGTTGAGGTACACGGAGTAGTGGGCGTTCGTGACCTTCACCAGCCTCTCAAAGGCCTCCACCTCTCCCATCTCCCTCTTGGTGAAGACCAGAAAGTCGTTCGCGCCGTTGAGTTTGCCGCGCCACTCCTTGTAGTTCGCCCCGGAACTCGAGCCGTCCCACAGCGCGACAAACTCGGCCCCAGCGAAGGCGCTCTTGAGCAGACTCATCTTGTTCGACTTGCCGGGCCGCCATAGCAGGACGCTCACCTCCGGGTAGTCCCGGTACTGGCTTGAGCACTGGTTGCGCAGGTAGGCCTTCTCCCTCGGCTCCCACAGCCTGCTCTTCAGGACGCAGCTTGTGTTCGACACCCGCGGCTCGGTGCCCGTGATTGGAGGGGGGTTGGGCGGGTGGTTGAGCCGCTTTGGTATACTGCCGCCACCCTTACCACCGCGACTTCCCCTTCCCCTGCTCCTCCTGCCGCTCTTCGCCCAGACCGCGGAGGGCGACGACACCAGGAGGAGTAGGACGACGACCAGGACGAGGAGTACTCGCAAGTGCGTCATCATGAACCAACCTGAGTTCTTTCCACCAAAGATCCCGTCTTTGTCTCTCTCTCTGTTGTTGTTGTTGTTGTTGTTGTTGTTGCGCAGTCCTCGGCCCTAAAACCCTTCAAACGGGCATGGGGCCCCGCGCTCCTCGACAGAAAGGATTGATTGTGGACTGCAGACCGCCCTCGCGCCAGTTGAGAAGGACGCGGAGGGTCAGCACCGCAGCGCCCCCGTGCCCTCGGGGTCCACCTTCGAGCACAGCCGTTGATCTGCAAAACCAGGATCTCTCTCTCGAGCTCCCTCCCAGTCCAGAAATGAGAGACATGGGGAACAGGGATTCTGCGGAGAGGAAGAGTGGCGTGTGGTGAACGAGACCAACAGCAACGACACAAGAAGCCTTTTGATGACTAAAGGCAGGCGGCATCCCCCCGCCGCCCCCAACACTACTTTACACGGTTTTTTTTTATTTGCCGTCTGGAAATTCTATGGCACACACGCCCTCCTCCCTCGTCACGTGATGGGCGCGAGCTCGCCCTGGCTGGCGTAGAGCGACGAGAAGTTACTTGTCTCTTCGTTGGAGTCCAGCTTAGGCAGGCTCGTCTCGAATGAGTGCTCGGGAAGCCTGGAGAAGCTCGCCTGCTGGGTCTGCGAGTTGATCTTGGAGAACAGGAGCCTCAGAATTCTCTCCCGGTCCTCCCAGCTCAGGTCCGCAATGTCGATCTTGGCGCCGGTGGGCAGGCCCCGCTCCTGCGTCAGCGAAGGGAAGAGCCCCTGCTCTTTCTTGATGTGGTCCTTCACCGTGGTGAGGCTCGAGATCAAAAAGTTCTCCACGTTGCTCCGCTGAGTCAGCACCTCCCTGGCCAGCTTTCGAATGTTCTTCAGCTCCCTTGTCTTCAGCTTGAGAGCCCTCCTCGACATCTCGAGCTCGGCCTGCAGCTCTCTCCGCTCCCTCTCCCCCTTCTTCCTGAGCTGATCCTTCTCGCCCTTCATCTCCTCCACGCTCTGGCTCAGCGACTTCTCCAGCATCTGAATCTTCTTGGACGTGTCCTTGAGCTCCTGCGCTTGCTTCAGACCCCTCTTGGCGTACTCCTGCTCCGCCTCGTTCTTGATGTCCAGCTCCCTGGTCAGCACCTTGTTGTCCTCCTCGAGCTTCTTCTTATCCCTTTGTAACACGCTGGTCTCCTGTACGTGCATGTGGAGCTCCTCCGCGAGCTTCCTGTTCTGCTGAAGAATTCTCTTCATGCTCGCGTCCAGCCTCTCGTCGATGTCCGCCTCGGCGTTCCTCTTCAGGTGCTCGATCTTCTGCTCGAACTCGACCTTCTGCTTGTTGTTCTGCTCGATGAACTTCCTCTCCAGCTCCCTCAGCCGGTGGTCCTCTCCCTGCTTCAGCTCCCTGATCTCATCCCGCAGAGCCTCCTTCTCCTCCTCGTACTGAATCTTAGTGTTCTTAAAGGTCTGGATCGCCAGCAACTCCGTCGTCAGCTGGTCCACCTCCTTGTCCTTCTCCTTAAGCCTGTCGTCCCACTTGTTCTCCAAGTCCTCGATCTGGTTGCTGTGGTGCTTCTCCATGTTGGCCTTCATCTCCTCCGTCTCCATGTCCTTCTTCTCGATCAGAGCCTCCAGCTTGATGATCTTGTCGGTCTTGAACGCCAGCTCCTTACGCAGGTGTTCTGCCACCTCATACGACTCCTTCTTCTCCGCCTCCCGCTCCTCGTGGAGCTCTCGGTGGGCCTTGCTCAGCGCATCGTACTTGGCCTTAAGCGTGGCGAGGGTCTTCTTCTTGCGGTCGTTCTCCGCGATGATCACGTACTGACCGGCCGTGTAGCTCTCGGGCATCTTGGCAACACTTGCAACGCGAGAAAATGCGACAAGACAGGTTCCACGGCTTCCTTCAAGTCAAAGGCGCGACGCGGCCGTGAGGTCGCTTTGCTCCCGCTCCCGCTCCGTGGTCAGCGTCGCTCGGCGTCTCCTTGCCGCGACTCGGTCTCTCACCCGAGCGATCCACCTGGTGTTGGACGCAACCTCCCCTCCCAAGTGGCGGATTGGGTCCACAGATGCGCTTCCTAGTGGGCCAATTCCGCACTCCGGTCTCCGTCCTGGCGCGCCGCACAAGGCCAAGTTCGCTTGTGCTTCCGTCCAAGATCAAGGTTTTGAAACCCCCCCGAGTGACCCCTCGCGTCGCTCGTGCACGACCGATGGATGCCTTCGCAGTATCCTCGAAAGCTGTGCGCTTTCGCCTCCCTGCGCTTCGCTCTGCTCCCTGTTCCCCCCGCCTCTACACCTCCGCGGGTTTCTCTTTGACCGGTTTTCGTACACAACTTTTCCGAAAACATTTCCGAAAATCTCTGTCCCAGAGATCCTCCTGCAACAACATCAACGGCTGGAGCGAGCGAGAGGGTCCGGGGCGAGGAGGATGAGGCTGTGGGCGGTATGGAGGCTCTGGGCGGCCATGGCGCTGGTTCTTCTCGCCTCCTCCTCGATCCTCAGCATGGTTGCCGGCGCCAGAACAGCCAACCGCACCCTCTCACGTCTCGCGTGGACTCCAAGGCGGGAGCTTGGAGACGTGGTTCCCCTGCGAACTTTGGGCAGGGGACTCCTCAAGTCGAAAAAGAAGAAGCACGGCGGGGACGCGAGCAGCCTTGCCAGGCGCCTCGCTTACAAGCGCGGCGAGTTCAATCTTCGGAGGTACCCTCAAGAGAAGCTCTACCCCTCCTCGTCCGCCGGTCAGCCGATGTTTCCAGGGCTTCCCAACCTCGCCATCATGAAACGGGTGGTGCAGTCCTCGTACCAACCCGGGAACGTTCCTCTGGCTGCAGTAGACGGCGACCAGTACGCCTTCTATGAGGAGTCGAGGAGCCACGGAGCCACAAAACTGGAACGGAATCCATGGATCCACGTCGACCTATCGGACAAGCCCGTTTCGGTAACCTACGTGGAGGTTTGGTTTCCCGTCAGAAAGTGCGAAACGTACTTGAAAAACCTCTCGCTGAGCGAAAAGGACAAGTGGCTCGCAGCGGTCAAGGCTGGGACGACGCACAAGCTCCCTTGGAAGTGCAGGCCGGAAGGGCGGAGGAAGGGACTGTACTACCAGCCCTCGAGGGTCGCGCCACTCGAGCTGGTGCTCAAGGTTGGGGAGGAGGTCGTGGCAAGGAAAACGTTCACGAGGCCGACCAGCGTGGTCCACTGGGCCGTCGAGACCGAGGTCGCTGAGGGAAAGGGGAAGGAAAAGGGGAAGGGGGTTGGGGCCACCTCGGTGCTGGTGCGGGTCAAGGGGAACGCGCAGCTCTCCGTGGCGGAAATCAAAATATTTGGGGCGAGGGGATCCGTTCCTTGCGGCCTGGCGACGTGTAGGCACGGCTCGTGCAAGAGGTCGGGGAGGTGCGAGTGCCACAAGGACTGGATCGGCCAGGACTGCAGCGTTAACGTGCGGGGGAACGTCAAATACCTGCCGGAGGGGCCCGACGGGTCTTGGTGGGACGAGCGGCGAACGCGTTCCTTCAACGAGACGTATGAGAGGATCCAGGGTGAGGATCACTGCGAGGGTTCCCTGTCGCCGCACTTGCTGCCCGGCCCAGCCGGCCTAGGAGCGGGGCTTGGGTCAACCATGTACTACAGGGCGGGCGACCTGACCCTGGCGATGAAGGCCGGTCGGGGATATAACTTTGCTGGGCACTTCAACTACGCCAGGAACTCCTACTGCAAGGGCAAGGGAAAGTTCGGGACTTCTCGTGCTACTTTCGGGAGAACCCGAGGTGCGACGGGTTCGTGGAGAAGAAGAGGCGTGGCATCAAGTTTCCGGCGCTGACGCAGAAGAACGCCAAGGGGCAGGATTGCCTTCTGCCTCACCAGGAGTGCAAGATGCGAGAGAACTTCAACGAGGTTCCGGAAAAGTGGCAGAGCAAGGACATCTTCTGGTGGAGGACCCACCAGATCTCCAAGCTCTTCCGTTTGAACGACGAGGCCGCACAGATCGTGGACCTTGAGGGCATCAAGGAGCGAATCGGGTTCCGGCACCCCATCATTGGGGTTCACATGCGCAGCGGTGATGGGTGCCGCCACGGGGTCCGGTCTAGGCTCTTCGACTGCAGGACACTGAGGGAGTATCTTCCGAAGGTGAACGCCCTCTCTGCCAAGTATGGGACTAAGAACGTGTTCGCGGCCACGGACAACCCTGAGATCTTGTCGGAGATCGAGTTGACCCGCAAACACACGGACCTCAATTTCGTTGTGATTCCGTCAGAGTCGAGAGCACAGCTCAAGTCGGACACCAAGATCGAGCAGAGGATGACTGGCGAGGACGACGGGTTCGACTCGCACGCCGCCATCGTGACCGCCTTTCAGGACATCTTCCTCCTGTCTGAGTGCGACTACCTTGTCACCCACCAAGCGAGCACCATGTCCCGGGTCGCGCTCAACTTGGCGACCATGAGAATGAAAGCCGTGCCGCCGTACATCTCGCTCGATGGGCCGTGGTGCCCGCAGTGGCGCATGTGCTGCGAGCCGAGGCACGACGACGGCCGGTTCCTGGTGTGCTGAACCCATGGCTTTGGCGAGTAACGCTCTGTGTAACGATACTTTTTTTCTTTGTGGACGATACTAAATTCTTGCCTTCCCGCGCAAAATTCTGCTGCTGCTGAAATAACCGGCAGACCCAACTGACAGGAGAGCCAGGACCAAAGGAGAGGGAGTGCAATCAAGGATGCAGAGCCGGTGCAGGAGGGGGGCGAGCCCCGTACGGCTCGAGACGGTCCTGGTCCATCGCGAGATGGTCGCCACGCTCCTTGGGTTTACCCGGTGCGCCTGCGCTGGCCCTCGAGCCGTGGAGGAGGACCGTGCCCACTTGCAAGCCAGGGACTTAAGGAGCCAGCTCGCTCACGCGAGGCGGAGCTTGGCGGCCTCCGAGGCGGACAGGCAAACCCTAATGATGGCGCTGAGGGCGAGGAGCGGCGAGGCCTCCCCTTCAACGTCGTCGGCGCCTCAAAGGCGGCGTCTTTCCAGAAAAATGGAACGCGTCCGGCCAAACGGGTTTGCGAGGAACAACGACGACGCGTGTTATTACGAGGGCGACGAAGGGGAGGAGGCGGCGCGCCGCGAGGCGCCGGGGAGGCGGAGGAAATCCGAGGTCGGGAGGTCCCGCCCGCGCGCGCGGCAGTTCAGGAACTCGTAGGTTCTGGAGCACTACCAGGAGGGAGGAGGGGAAGAAGGAGACCAGTTGAGGGATCGGGTGAAGTACCTCGAGCTACAGGTGTCCCAGCTGCGGGACGCCCTCCGCGACCGGGACCGGGACCGGGGTCGGTCGGTGGCGGCGTCGGCGGCCCAAAAGGAGAACGCCATGCCCAAACTCGCGCCGAGGCCACCGAGGGCTCCCACCGTTAGGCTTGGCGTGCCGAGGCTGGCTCCGCGAGGGGACCTCGAGGCCATTCAAAGGAAGCAGGACGGCATCATGTCGGAGATCGTGGGCAGCACTAGCCGGATGGAGAGGGATGTCCTCGCTCTCGTGGACAAGTGGAGCCGGAAGCGGTGACGCGCCAGCACGTCGGCAGCAGGACTTTTGTGCGCTCACGTGTGCGTGTGTCGAGAGGGAAAGCCCTCGGATCCAAAGGATGCTCACGCGTGTAATTCTAGATGATTAGTTATACGAAAGGGCTCAGCCCACCATGCTTCTCTTCCTCCCTCTCATCCTGACCTCAGAGTACCTTTTGAAGGTGCTCTTCCACTGGTTGGTCTTTTGAGAGTACGCCTCCAGCGCCTTGTCGAAGAGCCCAGGCTTGTCGGCGTGGGCGTTCAGGAAAGCCCTCTCCATGACGTACAGGTCGACGCCCTTGTCCTCCGGGCCGTTCTGCGCAACGGTGTTGAAGCTCAGACCAAAGTCGATGAAGGTGAGCTCCAAGCTCGGCTCTCTGATGATGATGTTCGAGGTGGTGAGGTCGCCGTGGACGAGGCTCCCGTCGTGCATCGCGGCCACCTGCGTGCCGATCGCGGAAAGGACCCTGCCCAGCTCCTCCTCGGTGTACTTGCCTTTCCTAAGCCAGTCCTTCACCGTGATGCCCTCCACGCGGTCCATGATAATGCTGTTCGTCTCCGTGTCCACCAGGAGCACGGTCGGCGTCCTGATCCCGAGCTTGCGCGCCTTCATCATCCCCTTGACCTCCATCCCAAGCCTCTGCCTCGTCAGCTTCTTGTTCAGTGTCGGGTGCCGGTACATCTTATCAAAGCGCTGCTTCAGTATGGCCCGCTTCTTGAAGTACCTGGTTTCGAAAACCCTCTGCCAACGAGGTGGAGTGTAAAGGAGCAGGCGGGCGGGGTCAGCGGTGATCAGCTTGCCGTAAAGCGGGAAGAGGGAGGGAGGGAGGCGGGGTGACGACGACGACGACGACGACGACGGCGACTAGCGGCCCTGCCTGTCGGCGGGCGGGGGGCCAAGGTCCGGAGGGTAATGCCCGCCCGCCGAGGTGGGCGCGGGTGGGGAGAAGCGAGAGTGGGGTCGGTCGGGGAGGGAGGCCGTAGCGTCGGACTTACCCCCTCGGCGCCCTGGCACACGAGCTTGCACTTGGGCACGAGGCCCACAACTTGTTCCTCCTCGGTCATCACGTTTAGACTGGACGGAAAGCGCCGGGCGGCTCCGGGCTTTTTGTCCTAGAAATCAGCATCAGCAAAAATCCGGATCGGTTACGGGGCACTTCGGGGCGGCTTGGGTGAACAGAGCTCTGGGCAAGATTGCCTACACTTTCGTAATTTTATCTACAGCTCCCTGTCCAGCAGGTCGAGAACCCCAAGGGCGTCGTGCCCGCGCTGTAATTCCTTCAGCCCTCGGCCCTCGAGTCTCCCCGCCTGCGCCCACAGCCGCCGAAACTCCCTGATGTTGGTCTCGCACTCCCGCACCGGGTCCTCGGCCTCCGGTCCGGGGAAGGTGTCAAAGTAGAAGGTCCCGTTGAACCCCGCCCTACGGAGCCACAACACCGCCTCCAGGCTCGCCCTCGGGTTCGCGGAGCCGAAAACCAGGCCGTCCTCAGCTCCCAGCCGTGAGGGACCGTCCCCCAACTGAATTCCAAAGAGCTTACCCGACCTCGCCGCCGCGGCGATCGACTGGCCCGGGTTCTCTCCGGCCATCACCAGGTGCCCAAAGTCCAAGGTCAAGCCGAAGTTCTCCCTGTCGACCTCCTGGGCCAGCAGGAGCGCCGCACCCGTGGAGGGCACCGCAGAGTACCTCGCCAGCGGATCCGTTGGCTTGAATTCCAAGCTCACCCTGACCCCGAACCTGCCGCAGAGGTCGCTCAGCCGCCGGTAGCAGTCCACCTGGCGTTCCCACACCTCGACGTAATCGACCTGGAGGTTGTAATTAAAACCATCGGTCTGGGGCCACACGATGAGGTCCGGGGCTCCGAGAGACTGCGCGAATTGGCACGCCCTCCCGGCCAATTCGACGGCTTCCCCTCGCACCGCCTCGTCCGGGTTTGTAAAGGCTCCCAGCGCGAACTTGTCCGGCGGAAACCGGGTGCAGACGGCGCCCGCCCGCAGGCCGGCCTCCCCGAGCGCCCGCGAGACCTCCTCTTCCCGCAGCCCCTCCAGGTGCTGAGGGTAGTTCAGCAGGACGTCCGTCACCCCCCGACACTGCTGTCCTTGCCTCTTCAACATCTCTAGGGTCCCGCCGCCCCTCGACCGCATGGAGTTGAGCCTGCAGGCGAACCGGAACCCTTTCGACTTACGGGCCCTGCGCGAAGATCCCTTTTGACGTGTCGACGCGGCCCACCATTCCTTCACTATCTCCATGGCCGCCCAAGGCCTTGGACCTTGCAGAAGCTTTTTGACCTCCCCCCTTGATGGGATGGAGGGCACGGCGCCCACGCCGGAGACGGCGATCGCCCCGGCCGCCGCGGCGCGACGTAGGCATTCCTCCGAACTGAGACCCTCCAGGATCGCCACCGCAAAGGCAGCACGGGCGGCGTCACCAGCGGCCGTCGCGTCGACCACGACCCCACCTGGTGGCGGCAAGGCCTCTTGCCATATAACCCTGCCGCCCTCCTCCACGAGCACCATACCGCGGCCGCCCAAGGTGACCAAGACGCTCCTGGCGCCCCTGCGCTGCAGCGCCCTCGCGGCCTCCACCACTCCCTCTTCCGTGTCGGTGCTGATGCCCTCGGCGGAGATCCTCCGCAGTTCGCTCTCGTTGGGGGCAATGAAGGCCGCGAGCCTCAACACCTCGTCGTCGATTGGCGAGTCCCGCCCACCGACATCCAGCAGGAGAGGAACCCCCGTCAACGCCGCGGCGCGCAAAACGATCAGGTTGACGCTCTCTGGCACTTCGCGTTGTAGCATCACAAGCGAGGCCTCGCTTACGATGGCGGACAGGTGTCGCTCGGCTCGGTCGGCGCTCCCCCAGTCCCCGTTCGAGCCCTCCACCACGACCGACGTCGCGGCGCCCTCGGCGTCGAGTAGGACAAACCCCTGGCCCGATCCCCTCGCGCTCCGCAGGCTGCGGTCGATCCGAACGCCAGCGGACTTTAGCTCCAACTCCAGGCCCTCGGCGAATGAATCGCTTCCGAAGACGAACACGCCCTCCGCGCCGACTCCATCGCCCGCGAGCTTTGCCGACGCGATCGCCTGGTTTGCCCCCTTGCCTCCCGTCGCCATTGTTGTGGTTGGGGTGAGGGCCGTGATCGTCTCGTCTCTGACTGGCAAGCGCTCGATAGCGATAGTGTGGTCCACGTTCACAGATCCCACGACCAACACCGTCCGCAGCGTCTTTGTGGCGGATGCCGAGCTCGACGCCAGCACCAAAAGCAGCAGCGCGACACCGAGGGCGATCATGGTCATGGTTCCCATTGCCCTCGCCACAAGGGAAATGGGGCCCGACTGGCGGCAATTGGGAGCTGCCTGAGGCGGCCTGAACAGGTTCGAGGACCGAGCATCCTGGACAGATGGCCGGGTACGAGTACCTCCCGGCGGACCCCGCCACGGGCGGGATCTGCGTTCGCACTCCCAGGGGGTTCTCATACTTTTCTCACGGCGTTCTGGGTATGAGCGCGTACTCTGTGGTGTGCATCGGTTTTTCTGCCTTCGCGCTCTTCTCGTGCAACGCAGCCTTCTCGCTGCTGAGCCTGAACTCGATCTTCTCCCTGCTTAGCGCCAACTCCATGTTCTCCGTCGCCAGCCTCAACTCCAAGTTCGCCATCGGGTGCATCAACAGGGAGTTCGAGGTGTGCTTCTAAATCAACAGACAGAGACAGAGAGAGAGAGAGAGAGAGAGAGAGAGAGGAATTGTGAATTGTATTTTCAAGACTTACGACTGGACTTGCATCCTCGTCGCCATCCCGCGGTCCATCACCCCAAGCAGCTGGTCCTCCTTGTCGTACATCCCGAGCAGCCCACCCGTGTGAAGGAAGAGCACCCTCCTACCCCTCCAGGCCTCTGGGTCCGCCTCCACGTCACCCATGAACGCGTGGAGGGCCTTGCCCGAGTATACCGGGTCCAGCACCACCCCCGTCGACTCTGCGACCTACCGCACCCTCGCGAGCTCCTCGGACGTGCTGATGGCGTACCCGGCCCCCTTGGCCTGGACGCAGGTGAAGAGGTCTCTCGCAGACTTGCCGCCCAGCGCGGCGGCGGTCGCGCCCATGCCGTCCAAGATCTCCTGGCAGTACGAGTAAAAGTACTCCTCGTCGTCGCACACGATGTACGCCCGGACCTTTGCGCTTAGGCCGGCCAGGTGGCAGCCCAACGCGATTCCCGCGGTGGTGCCGCCACTGCCGCAGGCCATGACGATGTCGGTGAACTCGCCGCCCTGTCGCGAGAGCTCCTCCACAAAGTTGAGGTAGCCCCAGGTGCCCAACGCGTTGCTTCCGCCGACAGGGATGACGTAGGGCCGCTTCCCCTCCTCCCTGAGCTGCCGCTCCAGCTGCTCGCACAGCGCCACGCTGCCGACCTTGGTGTACTCCTCCTTGGTCACCTGGTGGATCCTCGCGCCCACCAGCCTCTCCACCAGCAGGTTGCCGGTCAGGCCAGGGTCGGAGTCCGCCTTTGCCCTGGAGTTCCTCAATATGAGGTGTGGTTCCAGGCCAAGGTACCGCGAGGCCACCGCGGTGGCCCGGCAGTGGTTGGACTGGATCCCTCCAACCGTGATCACCGAGTCGAAGTCCTCCTCCTTGGCCTGCGCCAGCAGGAACTCCAGCTTTCTCACCTTGTTCCCGCTGAGCTGCATCCCCGTGAGATCGTCCCGCTTGACGTAAACCTCGCAAGGGAGAGGTCCGCCAGGGAGGTCCCACCGGTGGACCGGCGTGGGGAACTGGCCAAGGCGCACGCGCCCCGAAGCGGGCTGGGCGAGAAAATCGGCCAGTTTGAGCCAAGGGGGCGAGTCATAGGGCGACTCGTGCTCGAACATGGCGAGGGCGCGGGTCCTCTGGCGCGTGGGGCGGCTCGCGATGCGGCCCTTCGAGGGCTGGCTTGTCCACGTCGCGGCGCGTCGCATCGCCGAGTACAAAGTTATTATCGCGATATCGTGATGATGCTCTTTTTCTGGGAGCCCGATTTTGAACCTGAATGGGTCACTTTTGCGAAAATTGGGATTTTCATTCAGCAAAATGAATCAATTCTGCGAATTGCGGGCCGTTTTTCTGGACAGAGCGAGTGGTAACCGCCAGGGCAGGCGGGAGGAGAGGGGACGAAAGAAAAGAAATAGGCAAGCGCGAAAGAAAGAAAGACGGGAGGACGGGGAGTCGAGCGAGCGGGCGAACAAAACTAACTTTATTTTTACACAAAGGGCGAACCCCTTTGTACTCTGCAAAACTTTTTATTTCAAAATCCTTGACAGCAGGCCCGTGAAGCTCCCCTTGGGGGAGTTCCCCTTGGCGACCTGCGCCGCCGCCGATGCCTCGCCGCCGCTCTCCCCCTCGATTGCGGCCTGCAGGAGCATCCTCAACTTGTCCCAAGAGGGCCTGGCCTCCGGGGATGCCTCCCAGCAGGACTCCATGATCCTCGCGATGTCCATGGGAACGTTCGAGGGAATCTTGGGCCTCAGGCCGTGCTTGGCCACCCCGATCGCGGCCTGGATGGGGCTGAGCAGCTCGTAGGGCGACTTCCCCCCGGTGAAGATCTCCCACATCAGCACCCCAAAGGAGTACACGTCCGCGGAGGTGTTGTAGGCGCGGTGCTCGATGACCTCGGGCGCCATCCACCTGTACGTTCCCGTCTCCGCGGTCATCTCCCCGTCGCCCCTCGGCAACAGCCTCGCGACGCCAAAGTCTCCAATCTTGATGTTCCCGTCCCCGTCCAGCAGGATGTTCGCGGCCTTCAGGTCCCTGTGCACGATGTTCTTGCTCGCCACGAACTCCATCCCCTCCGCGATGTCCGCCGCCATCTGCAGCCTCCTCTCCCTCGTCAGCTTGGGGGTCTTCTGCAAAAAGTGCTTCAGGTTTCCCCCCTCGCAGAAGCTGTACATGATGCAGACGCGCTCGCCCTTGGTGCAAGCGCCCATGAACCTGACGATCCTGTCGTGCGTGAGGCCCGAGATGATCGAGATCTCCTGGGCGAACTCCTTGATGTACTCGAACTCCTTCTGAAAGTCGCTCTTGACCATCTTGATGGCGCAGAGCTCGCCGTTCAGCGTTCCCTTGTGGATTGCCCCAAAGGCGCCCTGGCCCACCTTCTCGCTCAGGATCAGGTCGTTCGGGTCGACCTCCCACTCCGCGACCGAGGCCTGCTGGATGTCCAGCTTGGCCTTCCACAGGTTCAGGAAGGACGACCCGCGCCGCATCCCCTTGCCCGCGGGCTGGGCGCCGGCCTGGCCCTCCCCGTCGGACCCGCCGGCGCCCCCCTCCGTCCGCCGCGGTCCCCCTCCTTCCCCCGCGCCGCGCGAGCGGGGCTGGTCGCCCCCGCCCGCCCTGCCCGAGGGGGCGGCGTGCGCGTGCTCCCCTCCCGGCGTGCCCCTCAGGTCCAGAGAGAACCTCGCGTGGAGCAAGTTGTCCAAAGCGGTGAGGTGCTCCGACGTCACCCTGCCGTTGTCCTCGAGCACGAACCAGTACAGGTAGTACCCGTCGTTCGTGGTGAACCCGTGGGTCTCCGCGACGTTCAGGCCCGTCGCCCCGATGGTCGTGTACACGGTGCCGAGGGAGGCGGGAGCGCAGGGCATGGCCACCGTGAGCTCGTAGCAGTCCTGAAGCGCGATGCCGTGGTTCGTCGAGCTGTTCGAGTCCAGGCTGCCGTGCTTGGGCGAGCAGCTCCCGGGGTCGCCCAGGAAGGACTCCTTCACGGGAGTCGCGGACACGATCCTGTGCGGGCTGAAGTGGGTCTTCTCGATGGGGATGTAGACCGGAGGGTCCCTGTTGTCCGTGGGGGACCTGGGCGACGCGTCGTTGTACCCCCCCGTGACGTCCCTGCTGGGGTCCTTGGTCGGTAGGTTCGCCACCACCGCCCTCAGGCAGTGCGCGATCTGCCCGTTCCTCTGCCGAGAGTCCTCCAGCAGCGAGATGTGCATCAGGATCTCGGACAGGGCGTCCTTGACGGCGATGCCGTACCGCTTGGGCAAGGACCTGAAGTGGTCGCACACCAGCCTCTCGTTCTCCTTGGAGACCTCGATCCCGCTCTCGCGCAGGCGCTCCACCACTCGAGTTCCCATCACGACTCTTTCGTCCTTCAACGAGTAGGTCGACGAGGACGACGCTTGGTTGTGCTGCTTCAAAGTTCGCTCGGCTTGGAGTCCCTCGGGCCACGAATCCGCGCCCGACCCTCTGTGGCCTCCCTTCCCCTCCCCCTCCCCCACCAGCAGTCCGACGGGCTGGATGGAACCCACGATGGCTGAACTTCGGGAGCCGACGACGCGCGCGCGGCTCGCTGCTGCTGCCCTGTTCTCCTCCTCCTCCACCTCGCGCGCTGTGGTTGGCCGCCGAGACCTTAAACACCACACCACACGCGTCCCGCTCCCGTTCCCGCTCCCGTTCCCGCTCCCGCTCCCGTCGCCGACCTACCGCCTCGAGTGCTATGTCGTCGTCGACACTGACTCCTTTGCCTTCTACCTCGAAGGTGCGCTCGCCGCCACTACTAGCTTCTTATCGTCGTTTCGCCCACCAGCAGCAGCAATGGCGCCACCTCCTGTTGTTCCTGTTGTTGGCTTCAAGGAAGATCCGCCCCTTCAGCATGTTGAACGAGCGTTTTCGGGCCAACAACGTGTTGATTTTCCATGTTCGAGATGTGAATATACCTAGGATTTTTTTTCA
>Ga0160423_10001189_pt1 | contig 21773 bp, 9 predicted proteins | sample CRUFie14St8metaG_FD_108191 | JGI IMG/M metagenome (GOLD analysis project Ga0160423, IMG submission 108191) | Marine microbial communities from the Costa Rica Dome - CRUD Field 142mm St8 metaG | ecosystem: Environmental > Aquatic > Marine > Oceanic > Photic zone | place: Costa Rica: the Eastern...
CCAAAAACTACATGTATATGTTCATTTAAAGTTGTAGATAAGGACATTCCTTCAAAATCTGCTTTAATCGGATATCTATTATGATTTCGATTTATTAAAACTAAAGTTGATAAATTAATTAAAGGAACAGAAAGAAATTCAGATACGGCATACATTAATGTTTTTCCTGAGTTTAAAACATCATCAACTAATATTACTACTTTATCTTTTATTTCAATAGGTGATAAGTTACATATAACTTTAGAGTTATAAGGATTGTCTTTGTTTAAACTAACATTTGCATTTATAATTTTCATATTTGAAATACTTTGTAAAACTTGTGAAATTCTTAAAGAAAGTTCTACTCCTCTCTTTTCAATACCAACAATTACAATCTCATTTTCAGTATAATTCCTTTCAAAAATCTGCCAGGCTAACCTATTTACTTTCTGTTGAAGCTGTATCTCATCTAAAATTTTTACTTTTTTCACTTTAATATTCAATATTGTTAAAAACTCCCTCTGTTACCCATATATTTGAAAAAATATTTGGATCTATGTTTTTTGCCTTGAAACTAAACTCTCCTGACAATAATTCCCCGTCCTTAGTTGTAAAAATAATTTGACCATCATATGGTGGTCCATCATAAGAGTTAGAGTAAACCTGATTATTTTGTGTTACAACTCCCCTATTTGGACTTGAAAATAGATACACTTCATTTTGATCGAGATTGTCAAAATTTGCTATATTTAACCTAAGTGTATTATCCCCATTAAATAACTCAATAGACATTGTATTATTATCATCAATTTGAATCTCAGGTGTATTATCTGAGAAAATAACTCCATCAATCTTACAACTAAAAGTAGTCTGAGAAACTGAATCATTGATGTTTTCATCCTCTATACATGAAGATAAAATTAACAAAATTAGAAACAAAATAAAATATAGGTTTTTCATGTTTTTCTACAATTATACAACTATTCTATTAAAACAAATCCTGATTTTTCACGAAACTGACCAGATTTATCTATTATATTAATTAAATAAGAATAAACGCCGGCAACACCTTCTCCTCCATCCCAACATATATCTATATTATCGGATGAAAATACTTCTTCTCCCCATCTGTTATATATGAATATTTTATAGTCAGATATTCCAACACCTTTTGGTTGAAAATAATCATTTTTTCCATCTCCGTTTGGGGTGAAGGTATTTGGCACATAAAGAGAATAATAAGAATTTATATTAACTTCGGTGAAAGCAGTATCAACACAGGGACCATTTTGAGCTATCAACATAATTGGATATATATTGTCTTCTTGATATAAATGTACAGGTTCAAACTCAGTAGAATTAGGAGTATTATCACCAAAGCTCCACAAATAAGTATTTGAAAAAATACTGTTATTAACAAAACTAATTTCAGGGTCTAACATATTAGCATCTTTGGGATTATAATCAATACTAGCCTGTGGTCTATTTAAAACATCTATGAATTCAGAACCAACCCCAACATTACTACAAGAATTTGCATCAATAATATATGGAATTGTGTACGTTCCCTCTAAAACAGAGTAGATTATAGTTGGATCATTATAACTTGTTATTACGCTAACAGCCCCGTCAATAGAATAAGAAATATCCCAGGGCGGATTTCCAGTAACTTCTACTAAAAGAGCAGCTGAATCACCAGAACAAATAGATCCACCTCCAGATACTATCTCAGCAGTTGGAACTGGAATAACACTAAGATCAAATGTAATAGTATCTTTACAATTTTCGGAATCAGATCCTATTAATTGATAAGTTGTAGAAATATTAGCAGAAGAAACAACAGAGGAACCTATAGAAGAACTTAGATTGAGAGAGGGACTCCATAAATAATCATTTGAGCCCTCAGCCGTTAATGTTATACTCTCTCCTTCACAAATAACAGGAGATATAGGAGATACTGATATTTGTGGAGGAGCTTGTACATCTAAAACAAAATTTATAGAATCCTTACAAAAATTATCATCAATTCCAACAATCTTATATGTAACACTTGTTTGAGGATTAGCTGTAACAACATTAGTATTTATAGAACTTAATCCAATGGATGGAGACCAAGAATATGAATTAGCTCCAAATACTTCAATATTAATGCTGTCGCCTTTACAAATTACTGAGGAGCTTGGGTCTAAACTTAAGGAAGGAGAAGAATTAACAATAATATTTGATGAAATATTTTCAGAGCATCCATTTGTATCAGTTCCACTAATTGTATAGAGAGTTGAAGTATTTGGCGATGCAATTACACTAGTTCCTATAGAAGTATTTAACCCATAAGATGGTGACCAAACATATGAATCAGCTCCAGACATAATTAATGATATAGATTCACCTTCACAAATAGTTGATAAGTTATTATTTATATTAAGAACTGGTAAAGGATTCACTTGAATACTAATTGTATCCCAAGATGAACATAGATTGATGTCAGTTCCCATCAACATGTATGTTGTATTGGATGAAGGATTTGCCAAAACTGTACTTCCATTTGAAGAACTCAATGTAGAATTTGGAAACCAACTATATTGAATACCACCTGCAGCTGATAATAAAGTATTATCCCCTATACATATCTCAGGATTTAAACTACTTGCAACAATATTTGGTAAATTATTGACATTTACATTAATATTAATATTAGAAACACAACCTAAATCATCAATTCCTGATACAGAGTAACTGGTAGAATTTATTGGAAAGGCAAAAGTGGTATCTGAATTATTATTGGATAAACTATAAGATGGTGACCATACATAATTACTTGCACCATAAACAATTAACATAGTTGTGTCGCCTACACAAATATCTGAACTTATTGTATTAGTTGACAGGTTTGGATTAGAATTTACACTCACTACTGTAGAAATAGTATCAGAACATCCGTTATTTAATGTTCCAATCACTGAATATGAAGTTGAGACAGAGGGATTAGCTGTAACTGTACTTCCAATTATTGAGTTTAATCCACTTGTAGGAAACCAAATATAATTATCTGCACCACTAACCACTAATGGTGTTGATTCACCTTCACAAATTGATGGATTATTTGTAAGGTTTAAACTAGGTTTAATGAGTACATCAACAGTAATAAAAGTTGTATCAGAGCATCCAAAGTTATCAGTTCCAATGACCATGTAATTTGTAGAATTATTAGGACTTGCTATAACATTAGCTGAGCTTGGGTTATTCAAACCAGTATTTGGATACCATGAGAAAGAGGAAGCCCCAATTACAGTAATATTTATTTCTTCCCCTTGACATACTGTTGGATTAGATGGAATACTGCTCATTTGTAAGGATTGAATTACTGATACAGTAACAGTATCTGTATTACTACATCCCTGCAAATCAGTTCCTAATAAAATATAATCAATTGTTGTATTTGGTGTAGATATCACATTTGCACCATTGTTTGTGTTTAACCATAGTGATGGTGACCAACTATAATTGACAGCACCACTAGCTTGCAAATTTATACTTCCACCAATACAAACATTAGTGCTAGTGTTAGAGATATTTACAGGTACAGGTGGTGGTTCTGAAATAGTTTCTGAAGTGGTGTCGATACAGTTATTTGCATCAGTAACAGTTAACAAATAAGTTCCAGATGGTAGAAAAACAGCATTTGAATTATTTTGCACAGGAATTGTATTCCAACTATATGTATAATTTGGAGTTCCTCCAGTAACTACAACATTCAACTGTCCGTCAGAATATGAGTTGCAAGAAGTTGGTATACTTGAAGTTATCATTGTTAATTGCGACGGTTCTGATACACTAAAAGTATCTGTTATTGTACAATTATCATCATCTGTAATTTCTAATATATAGTTAGAGGCCTGTAAATTTTCAATTGAGTCAATAAGATTATATGAGTTAGAATTTACGGAGATTAACTGTGAATTGTTATCATACCAACTATAAGAATAAGGAGCCTCACCTCCACTTAAAAAAACATTTATCTTTCCATCACTGAACGAGTTACAACTAGCATCAGTTATAGAAGATGTGACAATAAATGAAGATGTAGGATCTTCAGAAACTAATAGGGTGAATGTACCTAATTCAGAGGGAGATATAGCATCAATAATTATATAATATGTGCCAGTATCACAAAGCGCGACACTTATTTCAGATTGATTGGAACAATAATCATCATTTTCAGCTAGAGCAACAGTATTTGTATCCTTTACTAAATATAAATAACTATCGAATTGAGCTCCATTTGCCCCACATAGAGAAATATTAACACCAGTTGGATTATTTACGTTAAAAGAATATATAACATCATTTCCTGAAGTTTGTTGGTAATAGTTCGAGTAACACTCGTTACTATTAAAATGAGTAATCACACTAGAATTCAAATTTCCTAAATTTATTGCATTTGCAAATGATGTTCCCTTTGTATACTTCCAAAAGGTTTCAATATGAGGTTTATAATATCCATCTGTGTTAGGTGCTCCAGATTGAGTTGAAGGATTAACACAACCACTTCCGTTTAAATATCCATGAGAATACCATTGACATGGAGGGCCGCTTCTGTAGGAAAGCCCTTGGTAAAAAGGATTCGCTTCACATCTATAATCATCTCCAGTCTCAATTCCCACACATAACCCAAACAAATACACGCCACAACACTCTTTATCTTCCCAACTACATTGAGTACCGGTATTACAAAATCCAATTAAATTGTCTGAGGGAAGATCATCTTCCCAAGCATCAATTCTAAAGTTTAAATACTGTGGGACGACCATATTAGGGAAATTAAAATTAGCGAAAGTTGTATTAAAATCAATAGAATTTCCTCCCCCTACTATTGGAGTGAAATTAAAATCCTGCAAACAACTTCCTCCAGTCCAAGGGTAAGTTGATAAATTATCTTGTGTCCAAATCTTAAACACTAATTCATCAGGAGCAAACCCGATTCCTAACAATGACTCATCAGTTGCTGCAAAATTTCCCTGAACTTCTCTGAGTTTTACATCAATCGAAATAGGCCCGTCATTAAAAGATTGTGATTGTGAAAATATAGAAACACATAGACTAAATAACAGAAAAAATATATATTTAAAATTCATAATTTTTTATCTGATTAACTTGACTTGATCGCGATATTCAAAAATTTCTCCATATATATTCTCAATATAAACCGTGTAAGTATAAATACCCACAGGGCATAGATTATCATTGTTTTGATAAGTACCATTCCAACCAATATCTAAATCATTTGTTTGAAATACTAATTCACCCCATCTTGAAAATATTTTTAATTCATATTTTTTTATTCCAAAACCATATCCCTTAAAAATAGAATTTTCCTTGTTTTCACTTGAAGGTATTAATGAGTTTGGGATGTAAAAACTATACTCATCTACTATTACTTTTTTACTAATTGTATCAATACAATTATATTCGGTTTCAATTTGTAGATTAACAGTATATATACCGCTTTCGTTGTATGAATGTGATACAATAGAATCAAAGGCATAATTATTGTCACCAAAACTCCAATTCCAGTTCTTTACATTTGACATATTCGATATAGTCAAATCAACAAAATAAAAGGGATTATTAAGTTGATCAAAAAATCGTTTACTGTAAGGGTAAGCCTCAAAGTCTGCTATTGGTCCTTTAATGTTTTCTATAAAAAAAGTATCTATTTTAACACAGGTGTTTTCATCAGATACTTCAACGAAATATTCTCCTTCAAATAAATTATCAACAGAAAAATCTATAGAACTATTAGACCAAACTGCATTATATGGGGGAACACCACCCGTTGCTATGAATTCTGCTTTTCCTACACCTCTGTTGCAAGTATCAGTAAAATAGTATAAGTCAAAAAATAATTCATTTGGTTGAACAAGAGTTATTGAATCAATTGCCAAACATCCATTGTTATCGTAAACAAAAACTTCATAATAACCAGCATATAGATTAGAAATTGATTTAACATTTTGATTTGTACTCCACAAATATGTGTATGGTGATATTCCTTGAGAAGGATTTACGGTTACAGAACCATCACTATTTCCAAAACAACTAATATTATATCCATTGTAATCGGAAGTAGATACAACATCAGCAGATACATATGAGTTAGGTTCATATAAATTTACGCTCAAATTTTCTTTACAACCAAGAGAGTCTGTGATTTCCACAGAGTATACCCCCGAATAAAGTCCAAAAATGCTATCTGTTTGATTCCCGTTATCCCATAAATAAGAATGAGGACCGTATCCTCCTGAAACATTTAACTGAATCCATCCAGAGTTCTCTCCTTGACATCTGATATGATATCCTGAGTAATTTGAGGTATTAATATTTGTTATTTGATTTAATTGTAACGGCTGATCTACAAATAACTGTAATTGCTGAGTACAATTATTATTATCTGTGACAGTTAATATATAATATCCTGATTCTAAATTGTAAATATCTTCAGAGTTAGAGTAGAAATTATTTGGACCTGACCAATTATAATTATATGGTGGATTTCCGGATCCTTGAGATATTTGCACCTCAATTGAACCCGTAAAATCTCCATGACATTTAATATCAATAACACTACAGGAAATTTCCATCGAATCATTTTGTAAGATCTCTACAGAATCAGTATACTTACAATTATTTATATCAGTAACTGTATAAGTATGAAATCCAGCCCACATAGAGTTTGTGTCGGTAATTCCCCAATCCAATATGTAAGGGGGAGTACCTCCATTTATTTGCAAATTAACTGTTCCATTACTATCACCATAACATAATATATGTGAAATATTTGTGACAGCCGCTAGCTGTTGAGGTGATGTAATAATTATATCTCTAGATATTGTACAATTAGTTGAATCTGTTATGTTCACAGTATATACTGCAGAAGATAAATTTGTTAAATCTTGAGTTGTAGAACCATTACTCCAATTATATATAAAAGGAGGATTTCCACCATTAACTTCTAAATCAACACTTCCATCTGAACCACCAAAACAAGTAACATTAGTTATTAATCTTGTAGTATCGAATAGATACAAAGAAACGTTAAATGTATCGGAGATAATGCAATTATTTTCATCAACAACATTCAAAATATAGTCTCCATTTAATAAGTTTGAGTTTATTGGGTTATTTGATCCATTACTCCATATGTATGTATAATTTGGTGTCCCTCCCAACACGGAAACTTGAATTTCACCGTCCAAATATCCATCACAACTTTCATTGATTATCATTGCATTTAACTCCAAAACGCTTGGTTCTGACATAGAAATATTCAATTGTGTAGGACAATTTGAGGAGTCATTTACTATTACAGAATAGTTTCCAGGAGATAAATTAAAAATTTGTGAATTTGTAGAAGTAAATCCGTTAGGCCCATTCCATAAAAATGTCGGATTAGTGGAATTCTGGGCTAAAATTACAATATTACCGTCGCTACTTCCATTACAACTAATATGATTAATAAAAGTATCAAGTAAAATTATATTACCTATATTTATAGTCTCAGTAATTTGAATTTGACAACTATTAGAGTCAGTAATTACTAAATTATAGTTACCAGCAGCCAAATTAGATATGTCTAATGATGATGAACTATAACCATTAGGACCTATCCAATCATAAGTGTAAATAGAGTTTGGCAGTATTGTTACATCAATTGAACCATCTTCATCTCCGTAACAGGTCTCATTTGAAACAATTGCATTTGCCTGAATTTCTGAAGGTTGATTCACTAATACTGGAGAATTATTTACAGTTGGTGAACAACCATTTGCATCAATGATACTATAATTGTAAAACCCTGATATTAAACTAAATGCGTCTTCTGATATATTAAAATATCCATTTGGACTGTTCCATATTGTAGTATAATTACCTACACCCCCAGTTATTGTCAAATTAATACTTCCATCATTAAGTCCAAAACAGCTTACATCGTTAATTAAGTGAGAAACAAAAATATCTGAAGGTTCAGTTATGATAAAATTAGCTGATGGACCTAGACATCCAATACTGTCTGTAACACTAACCGAATAACTTCCCGGTTCTAAATTAGAAATATCCTTTATGTTTGATACAAATCCATTTGGCCCGATCCAATTATAACTGAGGTTAGAGTTATTAGTAACAAGATTGATGCTTCCGTCATTTAATCCAAAACAACTTACGTTGTTTACAACACCAAATAAGGTAATCTCAGGTGGTTCGGTAATAGAAATAACTTCGTTTATTGGTCCGCAGTTGTTCGCATCAGTGATAGTAGCGGTATATACATCAGGATACAAATTTGATATTATTTCACCAGTGTCTGTATACCCAGATAATGAACTCCATGAAACAGTATATGGTTGGACGCCACCGGATATAAATAAACTTATATATCCGTCATTTAATCCAAAACAACTTACATTGTTGAATATTGAACTGTCTTCTAAAGCAGATGGTTCAACGATAGTCACTGAAATTGGGGATGTTGGACATAAATTTGAATCAGTAATTATACAATGATAATTTCCCTCAGATAAATTTATTAAGTCTTCACTATTTGAGTTATATCCTGAAACAGAGTCAATCCAAAAAAAGTTATACGGTGGAGTTCCTCCAGTGACAGAAAGATCAATTGAACCGTCAACTTGCCCGAAACAAGATATTTGATTTACTGAGATATTTTTTTGAATAATTGTTTGATTAAATATCGTTACTGTATCGGAAGATAATGAACAACTTCCATTGTTAGCAGTGTAAAAATATTGACCAGGACCAACAAAAATAGATGTAGAAGTATCTCCAGTATTCCATAGTACCGAGTAATTTGAATTTGATATACCGGCTTCCAAATACAAAGACGAATCTATACACTCAACAAATAATGTATCAGATATAATGCTTACAGCATTTGTATCAATACTCACAGAGGTAGCGGTAAAACTATTAGCTTCAAGAAAAACCCCTGAGTCTAAAAAATCATCAGAACCATCCGCTATAGCAAGTCTTATGTGATAAGTTTGACAAGGTTGTACTATAGCTATCGCTGTAAAAACATCAGTATATCCATTGTACGAGACAGTTGTGTTTCCGCTATTATAATAATTACCATTATATCCAGGATGAATTGAACTTATAGTAATTGGTATTGGAGGGTTGGTATTTGGTACAATAGCAATATTCTGAGAACCATTTGGAAACCCAGGAGGACTAGAATATGGACCTGTTATTCCAGGACCACTAATAAAAAATCCAAAAACATCATTATATGAAGAGTTAACCCAATTTAAATATTCTTCAGAGCCAAAACTATAATTAAACATAATAGTGTCTGATTCTGGTATAAAATCAAACTCTAAAACACATAAATCATTGATAGAACTAACAGAAAATGACTGACCAACCAATGGAGGAACAGAGTTTGCTACAGTGTATAAATCATTACAAATTGTATTTGGAATATTATTACATTGATTACCAGTATTTGGAGTATTATTAGACGCGGGATTCCCCCCCAAATCAGCGTCTATTGCATGTCCTGAGGACATGACGATTCCACTTGACATACCAATACTATTACCATTTGAAAAATATCCTATTTGCTGATTATTTCCAGAAAATTGAATATTACTTACTGTAACCCCACCACCGATCAAAATATTATTAATTAAATGATTAGGATCATTGTTAGGTGCATTATTTGTTATTCCAATCTGCGCATCTACATGTCTAATAGTGATTAAAAAAAATAGTAGTATGACGACTCTAAAATTCATAAACATAAAGTTACACATGCAAAGATAGTTAAAAATGATAAATATATTTTACCTCTTTATTACGCTAGACAAATCTAAGTTATTTTGAGCATTCACTCTGAATCCTGAAATATTTTTATGAGTAAAACGAACTATTTGATCGTAATAGAGTGGTATCACTGGCATATCATCAAATAGAATTTCATTTAATCTTTGATAAATTTCAATTCTTTTATCAAGGTCTGACTCTTGAGTTGAAAGTTCATATAATCTATCAAATTCTTCATCACTGAAATGAGTATAATTAGGCCCATTAGGTGTGAAGTTTTTAGAGTAAAATAAAGATAAGTAATTTTCCGAATCAGGGTAATCCGCTATCCAGCTACCTCTAAAAAAATTAAGTTTTGATGTAGCTACCATCTGTCTATGAGAAGATGGAGTATTTACGTCAATTTTTAATTCAATTCCAATTTTCTTCAATTCAGATTGTATATACTCACATAAATCTAAATAAGACGAGGTAGTATTTAAAATAAGCTGACCTAACCCTTTACCTTCTGGAAACCCAGCCAATTCTAAATATTTCTTCGCTTGATTTAAATCATAATGACCATTTATCATTTCTTTTGAAAAAGCTGGAAGACCAACAGGTAAAAATCCATGATTAGCAGGAATACCAATATTATTTCTTAAATACTTTAACATCTTTTCTTTATCTATAGCGAAATATATTGACTTCCTCAAGTATTTATTTTTTGAAAATTCAGAATCTGAGTCCATCAAAAATCCAAGGTATTCAGTATTTAGAAAAGGATAACTTTCAAAGTTTATAATATTTTGATATTTTTCATTTAATAATCCTTGATTATCCAAAATTTCTTTGTTGTATGAAGGATCTGTTCCTGAGATAAAATCTAGTTCTCCTTTAATAAAACTTAAAAATTCAGATTGTTTGTCTCTGATAAAAGTTATTGCTACAGCGTCAAGATATGGTAATTTTTCTCCTTTCTCTTTTTCAAAATACAATGAGTTTTTTCTTAACACTAATTTTACTCCTTCTTTCCAAAACTGGAATTTAAATGGACCTGTTCCAATCGGATAAGAACGAAATTCCTGTAATTCCGCACATTCATTTGGAACGACAGAACAATATTGCATACTTAACAAAGATAAAAAAGGAGGAAATACTTTTTTTAATTTTATTTGTAATGTAGAATCATTCAAAGAACGATAAGAAGAAACATTATTTAAGACCCAAGCTCCAGGTGATGCTAACTTAGGATTTAATAATCTATCAAAAGAGTATACAAAATCAGAGGCGACTACTCTCCTCCCCTTACCATTTTTAAATGATTTATGATCGTGAAAAAAAACATCGTTTCGTAAGAAGAATATATACTCTAAACCATCTTGAGAAATTTTCCAATTTGATGAAATTGAAGGAACCACATTTAAGTCTTCATCCATTTTTACGAGAGAATTAAAAATTTGAGATGTCGCCCATATTGTAGCTTTGTCTTTAGCAAATGCGGGATCAAGTGTAGAGATTCCATTAGCCTCATTATACTTAAATATCTTTAAACTTGAGTTATCAAATTTATTTGCACAAGAAAACTGAAAAACAATAAAAAGACACAAGTAAAGCTTTAATTTCATAAACAAAAAATTCCTACGGCTATATTAAGAAAAATTTGTTATTTTATTAGGTTAACCTCTCCATTGTAAATCCAGGGCTTGTTATTAACATCTGTAACTCTTATGTTGAAAAAATATGTTCCCATCTCAAGATACTTTCCAAAATATTTTGAGTATCCATCCCATCCTAATTTTTTATTATTTGATAAGAAAACAAGCTCACCAAATCTATTAAATATCTTCATTTCAAAACTATGTACACCGTTTGTTGTTGGAACAAATATATCATTCATACCATCATTATTCGGAGTAAATGCTTTAGGAACAAACACTGAAAAGATTTCCTCAACAATAACTTGATGAGTTACTTCATCATAACACTTGTTTTCATTTTCTACATACAAAGTAACATCATACACTCCTGATTCTTCAAAAGTTACTGATATATCTTTAGATTCGTAATCAATTAATCCATTGTCAAAATTCCATTCGAAATACAAGTCTGAATTTGAAGTATTTGTAAAAATAATTTCAGAATCAAGTAAACTAACTTTATTATCAGACATATTAAATTTAGAAGTTGGATTATCATATACATTTATTAAATTTCTACGTTCCTGTTCTCTCATACATCCATTTTCAGTAACTACCAATAAAGAGATATCATAAGTACCCGAATTACTATAAGTGTGTTTTGGGTTTTTTAAATTAGAACTGTTACCTTCTCCAAAATTCCATATGTAATCTATAATTTTATCCTCTGATTTAGTTAAATTGATAAATTTAATCTCATCTGATTCACAAATATTTGTGTCTACCAAATAGTCTATTTGAGGTAAAGAAAAAATCTGAATGTCTTTAACTTCACTAGATTGACAACCCATGGTAGATGTCACAGTCAAACTCACAGGATATATTCCTGGGACTAAAAAAGAATTTGATGAGTTTTTAAAATTAGAATAATTTCCATCACCAAAACTCCAATCAAAATATTGCAAATACCCTTGATTAATATAAGAATGTGATGTAAATTTTGTTTCATCCAGAAAACACACTTGCTCAGTACTAAAATCAATTATTGGGTTAGGATACACTAAAACTTTTGTGACTTCTCTATCAAAACAACCATGATTTGATTCAACTATCAATTCAACATCGTATTGTCCATAATCATTATATGTGTGTGAAGGAGCTTCTAAATCAGAAGAAACACTCGAATCTCCAAAATCCCACTTCCAATTAGTTATGTAATCATTATCCAATAAGATTAATGAACTAAAATCAATTTCAGACTCTACACATGACTCATAATTTTCTAAAAAAACTTTTGGTTTATCAAAAACTATCACTTCTTTAGAAATTGAACTTGAACATCCTATTTCAGAATATACAACTAAAGTTGGATTAAAAATCCCAGATGATGTAAATAACAGTGTTGGGTGCAATTCTGATGAAGATTGATACTCATCCCCAAAATTCCAAATGAATGATGTAATACTTTCGCTTGATAGATTTATAAATTTTGTTTTTTCACCAAAACATACATTATCAGCTCTAAAGTTAGCATTTGGTGTTGGATAAACTTCTACAGTCTGATTAATATTTGCATCACAGTTATTGTCTAAATTAATTACATTTAAATTTACTTCAAATATCCCAACAGAATCAAACTTAAAATAATCTAATTGAGAATATAATTTTTCTTGTAAGATTGTCCATTCCCAAGAAAAAGAAGATGCATTTATTCCAGAATTCCCATAAAATTCCATACTATCCCCATAACAATTGTTGAAAGTGTAAAAACTAGGTTGAGGAATATTTGAATCGACAAATACGTAAATTGAATCCGATTTAAAACATACTCCATCAGTATTAGTTACATAAAACATTGTAGAATTATCTGGATAAACTAATGTGTTAGCACTATCATGATTTAAAATAAATGGAGAGTAATCCCAGGTGTACATCGTAGAATTTCCAATCGACTGTAATAAAATACTATCTCCTAAACACAAATTTTTATCAGGCCCTGCGTCTATATTAATTTCAACTACCAAGATTGAGTCTTGAGAATTTATAATAGTCTGACATCCATCAGAGTTTTCAATTATAAGTATAGGGTAAAATATATCTCCGTTACTATACCTATAACTGGGATTACTATCATTTGAATACGATCCATCACCAAAGTCCCAAAGGAAGAAATCTGTATTTTGGACATTTGATAAAAATTCTACAGAGTCATAATCACATAATTTATTAGTGGAGAAAGTAAAACTTCCAGTGGGACCATAAATTGAAATAAGTTCTGTGTATTTAATTGTATCTGAACACAAAAAATTATCAGTAACAATTAAGCCAATATCAAATAATCCCGAATTAACAAATAAATGAGACGGATTAATTTGATTTGAATATGTTCCATCTCCAAAATCCCAAGTATACTCAAGCATGTTTCCAACAGAATTATTTACAAAAGTTGAAATTAGTGGTGGACATGAAGAAGTTATTATGTCAGATGTAAAATCTGCAATAACTTCTTGAGCGAATATTGTATCCGAGTTTTTTGACAAACTACAACCAAATGTATCAGTTACAGTTAAAGAAATTGGAAAAGTTCCTTCAGAAACTGCATTAAATATTGGATCTTTCAAAATAGAAATAATACCATTTCCAAAATCCCAGTCATATTCTAAACCAATTCCCTCAGATAAATTTGTAAAATACACGCTATCACCAACGCATATTTTATATTTATTTAAATTAAAATCTATTGTTGGGTATTTAAATTTCACATATTCTTTTCTTGTAAGTGTATCTTTACATCCGTCTACTGATATAGAATATAAAGTTACATCATAAACTCCTTCTGCTGTGTATATATGTAGTGGATTATTATTTATAGAACTATTTCCATCTCCAAAATCCCAATAAACTGTTGAGTTAACTGATGATAAATCTACAAACTCAACATTAATAGAATCACATCCAGACATGCTAGAGATTGAAAAATCAGTATCTACATTTGTAACTCTAAACATTTCATATTTGGTTAGTGTATCTTTACATCCATTAATATCAGTGATCATTAATGAAACATCATAAATACCAGGGTGAGCATACAAATGATCACTTCTATTAATTCCTAAATATCCATCTCCCCAGTCAATTCGATAGTTTCTTACGTTAGATGATAAAATACTTAAATGAGATTTCTTTTTCGGCAAACAAACTACAGAATCTTCAAACGAATTATTAGCATTGATTAGATAAGTAAAGTCTGCTAATGGAACATTTATAATAATACTTTGTGTATACTCATGTGTACATAACGTAACATTATTTAGGACACTTAATCTGACCAAGTATGTACCTGTGTCAGAGTATAAATGTGCGGGACTATAGTCTGATGAAAAATTTCCATCTCCAAAATCCCATTCTACTTCATCAGCTCCCATTGACAAATTATCAAAATTAACAATAAAAGGATTGTCACAGCTATGTTTAGTATCAAAGTAAGAATAAGGTTCAATTACTTCTATAAGATTTTCTTTGACTATAGTATCAATACAATTTCCTTCACCCGTAACTAATGAAACCGAATAAGTTCCTGTACTATTGTATTGATGTATAGGATTTTGAGATGTAGAAAAATTATCGTCTCCAAAATCCCAGTACCAAATATTTATTGACGCTAATGACGAGCTTAAATCCGAAAACTGTATGTCATCTCCAGCACAACTAATTAATTTATTTGAATGAAAATCTGAATTTGGAGGACCAACAGTTTTAATAAAATCATTTAAATACAATTCTTTTGTACATCCTTTTTCGTTTTCAATATTTAAAGAAATATCAAACATATCAATACTATTGAATTGATGCCGGGGATTAATAAAATTTGATGAACTACCATCTCCAAAGTTCCATAAATACGATACGATTGGACTGCTAGATATTGACATATCATAAAATGAAATCGTGTCTGACTCACAAATTATAGAATCTGACACAGTGAAACTTGGAACTAATAAGTCTGTGGTAATAAAATCAAGTTCTGTCACTGAGGATACACAACCATTATAATCAACTACACTTAATTTTACATCAAATTCACCGTAAGAACTGTAGTCAATGTTCGGGTTTTGCAAATTTGATGAGTCTCCATTACCAAAATCCCAAAACCATTCTGAGGCACCTGGAGTATTATCATTGAAACTAACATTAAAAGGTAAATTACAACTATACAGTTGACTTGAGGAAAATACAATATTAGGTTCATCAAATACCTGCACTAAATTAGCCTTTTCAATTGTGTTAACACACTCACCATTGATAGATCCAGTTAAACTTACAGTGTAAAATCCTGATTCTTGATAATAATGAGTGGGATTTTGAGTTGTTGAATTTGCTCCATCACCAAAATCCCAAAGCCATGAATCAAAATTATAATTTGAGGACTCTGTAAACTGAATATCTGACAACTTACAAATTGAATTAGTGTCTGCAATTATATCTAATACAGCTGTAGCTCCAACTTCAATCATATCAGTTTGAATCAAAGTATCACTGCAGACACCATTGTCAACAATAAGTGCTACTGAGTATAAACCCGCAGAGTAATTATGAACGGGAGACGATTGATTGGAGAAATTACCATCTCCAAAATCCCACATAAAATTTATTCCATTTTGAGAGTTGTTAAGAAAAGTAATTTCCTTTACTGAATCACATGTGATAGATATATTTGATGAAAAATTTGACTCAGGAGTTTCCTTGGATTCAATTAAATTATTTCGAATGTATATATTCTCACAGCCTTTGTCATCCAATACATTTAATGTAACCGTAAATATCCCACTGTTTTGATACACATAACTTGGATTTTGATTAGTGCTGTTACCACCATCACCAAAATCCCATTGCCAACTTATAATGTTATTTCCGCCAGGAGATATGTCTGTAAAGTTAACTTCATATGGTTTACAGAAAATATTTTTATCTTCAGTAAAATTTACTATTGGTTTCGAATAAACAGTAATGTAATCAACTTGAGTGTGGATATCCTGACTAACTGCATTTGAAGTTGTTAATTTAACAGTGTAAGTACCAGGACTTGAATAAAATGTAATTGGGTTTTGAACATTTGAGGTGTTACCATTTCCAAAATCCCAAAACCAGGTATCAGGATTACCAGTAGTTAAGTCTTCAAATTCAACTATAAGTGATCCGCATCCAGTATTTGAATTTATAGTCGTAAAGTCAGAAACAAGTTGTGAGTGAACATTGATACTGAATAACAAGACAATGAGAAAAAGGAAATAGTAAAAAAACCTCAATTTTATATTTGATCTATTAGTATACACAGAATTTAATCTTTATTTCAATAATTTAATTACTTTTTACTCAAGAAATATTAATAACCTTTTTTTAGAAAACGATAAAAAAATAAAATAGGTTTCAAATAATTTAAAGATTTACTTTTAATACATTTGTAAAATGTTTAATACAAAAACAGTAGCTTTTTATACTTTAGGATGCAAACTAAACTTTTCAGAAACTTCCACTATTGCGAGACAATTAGCTGAGATCGGATTTACCAAAACTGAATTTAAAAATGGTGCAGATATGTTCTTAATTAACACATGTTCAGTTACAGAAAATGCAAATAAAGAATGTAAAAGATTAATTAGAAAAGCAAAAAAAATTTCTCCAAATAGTTTTATTGTAATTACTGGATGTTTTGCTCAATTAAAACCCAAATTAATCTCTGAAATAGATGGTGTTGACATGGTTTTAGGTGCAAATGACAAATTTAACTTACCAATCTTACTTAAAGACCTAAATAATAAAAAAACAGCAGAAATTCATGGATGTGAAATTAATAACTTAAATTATACATCATCATTTTCTCTCACAGAAAGAACCAGATCCTTTTTAAAGATTCAAGATGGTTGTGACTACCCGTGCACCTACTGCACAATACCGCTTGCGCGAGGAAAAAGCAGATCTGACAGTATAAAAAATATTCTAAAAAATGCTAAAAAAATTTCTGAATCCGGAATAAAGGAAATTGTAATTACAGGTGTCAATATTGGAGATTTTAAGGAAGATGATAAAGGTTTTATTGACCTAATTAAAGAGCTTGATAAGGTCAAAGGAATTGAACGGTACAGAATTTCATCCATTGAACCAAATTTGATTACCGACGATATCATTGACACTGTAAAAAATTCTAATAAGTTTATGCCTCATTTTCATATTCCTTTACAATCAGGAAATGATAAAATTTTAGCTAAAATGAAAAGAAGGTATAGAACTTCCCTATACAAAGAAAAATTAATGAAAATAAAAAAAGCGATTCCTAATGTTTGCATTGGAGCTGATGTGATTGTTGGTTTTCCTGGTGAGACAGATGAATTATTTAACTCAACTGTAAATTTTATCAAAGAATTACCAATATCTTATTTACATGTTTTTAGTTACTCAGAAAGAGAAAATACTTTAGCTGCTTCTTTTGAAGGAGTCGTTGAAAAACAAAAAAGAGCTGATAGAAGTAAAGTTCTAAGAATATTATCTACCAAATTACAAAGATTATATTACCAGAAATATATTGGAAGTATTCAGACTACATTACTTGAAAAAGAAAATAAAAATGGATTTTTATACGGATTCACTGACAATTACATTAAAGTAAAAATTCCTTTTTCAAAAGATTTAATGCAAAAAAAAATTAATCTAAAATTACTATCATTTGATGAGAATGGTAATATTTTATCAAAAATTAAAGAAAAGACATGTATCCCACAATCAGTTATTTAATTAAAGATTTATTTGGAATAGAAATTCCTCTCCCTATTCAAACATTTGGATTTTTCGTAGCCCTATCTTTTATCACAGGAGCCTATTTCATTACCTTAGAGTTCAAAAGAAAGGAAAAAGAAGGATTAATTAATAAAATAAAACAAAAGAAACTTATTGGAGAAGGAGTGACTAGAAGTGAATGGATTAGTTCAATTCTAGGAGGCTTTATTATTGGTTTTAAATTAGTTGAAGCAATATTTGATTATGAAAGTTTAGTATTAAATCCACAAGATTTTATTATTTCAACCAAAGGAAGCTATATTGGGGGAGTTTTTGTTGCTGCTATTTCAGCTTTCTCAAAATACAAAGAAAAAGAAAAAACAAAACTTCCTAATCCAAAATGGATAGACAAAGATATTCATCCATATCAATTAGTTGGAAATATGATAATGATAGCTGCGATAAGTGGTATAATTGGAGCTAAAATATTTGCTAGTCTTGAAAACTGGGATGACTTTTTGAATGATCCAATTGGACAATTACTTTCTTTTAGTGGACTAACATTTTATGGAGGATTAATTTTTGGAGCTATTTCTGTTTGCTATTACGCGAAAAAATATGATATAAAGTTATTATATTTAATAGATTCTTTTGCTCCATCTCTAATACTATCGTATGGAATTGGAAGGGCAGGATGTCATTTTAGTGGAGATGGAGACTGGGGAATAATTGCAGCAAAACAACCTGACTGGTGGTTTCTACCAGATTGGATGTGGGGATATAATTATCCAAACAATGTAATAAATGCTGGTATTCCAATTCCAGGTTGCGAGGGTAATTTTTGTTATCAGCTACCTCAGAATGTTTACCCTACTCCGTTGTATGAAATAATATTATCATTAATCATATTTTTATTTTTATGGAAGATTAGAAAAAAAATAAATATTCCTGGAATGTTATTCTTTATTTATCTAATATTTAATGGTTTAGAAAGATTCTTTATCGAAAAAATTAGAGTAAACATAAAGTATGATATTTTTGGAGGAACAACCCAGGCTGAGATTATTTCATCAATTTTAATTTTAATTGGAATTGTTGGAACCTTTGTTTTGATAAAAAGAAAAGAAAATTATCACCAATAGTATTTGCCTTTTCTAATTATATCCATTCCTATAAACGAAATTAATCCATTTACAATTAGTAATTCAAAACCTAAGTTCAAATAAATATTTAGAATGTAACAGATTATTGGGGAAATTATAGAAATCAATGGAACATATTTATCAATTACTTTATACTTTGTAAATAACCCATAAGTATATATTCCTAATAATGGTCCATAAGTATAACCTGCTACAGTGAATAAGGACTTAATAACACTATCATCATTGATAAGATTAAAAATCATAATCACACAAAACAAAATAAACGACATAAGTAAATGTGATTTTTTTCTAAAACTTACTTGCTCAGACTTAGGTTTTTTTTCAAAATCCATAATATCAATACAAAATGATGTCGTAAGAGAAGTTAGAGCAGAGTCTGCACTTGAGTATGCAGCTGCGACAATTCCTAATAAAAAAATAATTCCGACAAATTGAGGTAACCCTGAGTTTAGAGCGATATTTGGGAATAACATATCTGGATTTTGTGGAATTATTAAACCAATCTCATTTGAATAAATTAGTAATAAAGCACCTAAAGATAGAAATAAAATGTCAACAACAATTAAAATTAAACTAAATGAAAACATATTTTTTTGAGCGTCCTTTAGATTTTTACAACTAAGATTTTTTTGCATTTGATCTTGATCCAATCCAGTCATTACTATTGCCATAAAAACTCCTGACAAGAACTGTTTCCAAAAATATTTTTTATCAGAAACATCATCAAAGAAAAAAATTCTAGAGTTAGGGGATTCTTTAATTTTGTAAAACATATCCAACAAACTAATTTCAAGATTTTTAGTTAAAAAATAACCAATAATAATTACAGATAATATCATTAGTGTAGTTTGTATAGCGTCTGTCCAAATAATTGTCTTAATGCCGCTTCTGTAAGTATATACCCAAATTAATATTATTGTTATCAGAACAGTGAGATAAAATGGAATATTGATACTATCAAAAATAGCAAATTGTAATACTGATGCTATTAAATATAATCTGAAAGAAGCTCCTATTGTTCTAGATATTAAAAACAAACTTGAACCAGTTTTATATGAAAAAACTCCAAATCTGTTTTTTAAATAGGTATAAATAGAAACTAATTCCATTTTATAATACAGAGGAAGCAAAACTCTAGATATAATAAAATATCCAACAAAAAAACCAAATACCATCTGCATATAAGAAAATTGACTACTGTTAACCCACCCCGGAACAGAAATAAATGTAATCCCAGATAATGTAGTCCCAATCATTCCATATGCAATAACATACCATGGTGCTTTTCTATTACCGAGAAAGAACGCATTATTTCCGTCATTACGACTTGTTACAAAGGAAATTAAATATAGTATTGTAAAATAGCTTACAATAATCAATAAAAAAATTGTTGTATTCATAATATTAAATTTTAACAAAATTATTAATAAATATTTAAATTTGCAACTATGAAGTTCCCCTCTAAATCCATCGAAAATGCCGTTAATCAGTTATCATCCTTGCCTGGAATAGGTAAAAAATCTGCATTAAGATTAGTTTTACACATTATAAAACAAGATAAAAAAAATATAAATCAATTTGGAAATGCTTTTATTGACCTTGTAAACCAAATTAATTATTGTAATGAATGTTACTCCATCACTGATGATTGTACCTGTGAAATATGTAGCAATCCACGCAGAGATAAAAAAACAATTTGTGTTGTTGAAGATATTAGAGTTATGATTGCTGTTGAAAACACAAATCAATTTAATGGAGTTTATCATGTACTGGGGGGGCTCATTTCTCCAATGGATGGTATAGGACCTACAGATATTAAAATAGAAGAATTAATTAAAAGAGTTGAAGAAAATCAAGTTAATGAAATCATCCTAACCTTAAGTACTACCATGGAAGGAGATACAACTAATTTCTATTTGTTTAGAAGATTAAAAGACATGAAAATAAATATTTCTTGTATTTCTAGAGGTATCTCTGTGGGAGATGAATTAGAATATGCAGACGAAATTACATTAGGAACAGCTATTAACAGTAGAATTCCTTATGAAAACTCATTGTCAAAATAGCATTTTGAATGTATTCTTTTATTATTTTTGTCAAAAATTTTAATAATGGCGAGAGTAGAGTTAATTATGCCCAAAATGGGAGAAAGCGTTTCAGAAGCAACAATAATTTCATGGACCAAAGAGATAGGTGAAACTATAGAATTGGATGAAACTGTTGTTGAGATAGCAACTGACAAAGTAGATTCTGAAGTTCCATCTACTCATGAAGGAAAATTAATTGAAAAATTATTTGAAGCCGATGAAGTTGTTCAGGTTGGTCAAGTATTCGCAATTCTTGAATCAGAAGACGGAGAGTCATCTTCTCAAGAAATAGATACAGCTGTTGCAGA
>Ga0160423_10001190_pt1 | contig 21771 bp, 14 predicted proteins | sample CRUFie14St8metaG_FD_108191 | JGI IMG/M metagenome (GOLD analysis project Ga0160423, IMG submission 108191) | Marine microbial communities from the Costa Rica Dome - CRUD Field 142mm St8 metaG | ecosystem: Environmental > Aquatic > Marine > Oceanic > Photic zone | place: Costa Rica: the Eastern...
CCTCGGCACGCCGCCGCCACCGCCGCCGCCCGACGTCGAACCGCTCTCACCCGACTTGCGCGGAACCACGACACTCAGAGACCAACTCGCCGCCCACCGGAACCAAGAAGCGTGCCGAAGTTGTCATCAAAAAATCGATCCGATGGGATTTCCGCTGGAAAATTTCGACCCGATCGGCCGCTGGCGCGATGATTACCCCAAGCTCGATAAGAAGGCCAGAAAGACTCTCCCTGTCGATTCCTCCTCTGTTCTCCCGAATGGTCGCGAAGTTCAGAATCTAACTGAATACAAAGCGATGCTCCTCGAACGCGAACCACAAGTGGTGCACTGCCTCACCGAAAAAATGCTCACCTACGCCACCGGTCGCTTGCTTGAAGTTGGTGATCGCGGTGAAATTAACCGCATCGTCTCGGAGATGGAGAAAAACGGGAACCGTCTCCGCGATCTTGTGCATCTTGTCGTTCGAAGCGATCTCTTTTTGAACAAGTAGTTGCCCGCGGGGCTTTGCCCTTTTCAAATTCGACACAATTCCTACTGTGACACGGTGAGTTCCCCGCGCCTGATAGTCTATCCGCTCACTCTTTTCTTATTCGTGGTCGCCTTTTCCCGGGAATCTCGTGCCGAGCGAGCTAGTGAGGCAGAGGCTTCCGACCGCAGGGTTGAAGTTCTTTTCCTCGGCAGTAAGAATCGATCCAATCACGATCCCCCAACCCGGTTCCGGGTTCTCAGAGAGGCGCTTGGCCCAAAAGCCGTGAACATCACCTACGCCCACACGCTTGATGCACTGACGCCAGAGAATCTCGCCAAGTATGATGTGCTCCTGATTTTTGCGAACCACTACACCATCGACAAGGAAACCCAGGGCAAGGCGCTACTTGATTTTGCACGAGGCGGTGGAGGATGTGTTCTGCTTCACTGTGCCGCGGGTTGTTTCCGTGATTCGCAATTCGACGAGTATGTTGATTTGCTCGGAGCGCAGTTTAAATCTCACGGCAAGGGCGTTTTCCGCGCCAAGATCGTCAACACCGAGCACCCCGTCATGAAGGGCTGGGATAGCTTCGAGTGCTGGGACGAAACCTATGAGCACAAACGTCAAGGGAAGGATCGCGTCATTCTCCAGATGCGGGACGAGGAACCCTGGACCTGGGTGAAGACCTACGGCAAGGGGAGGGTTTTCTACACCGCAAGCGGCCATGATCACCGGTGTTGGGATTTACCGGCCTTCCACGATCTCGTGCACCGCGCGATCCGTTGGACGGCGAACGACGAGGGCGTGAATTGGCTTTCCCCGGAGGAACTTCCCGAACTCGACTACCGTCCAGCCGCGGCCCCCAAGGATCCCGACGATCCCGTTGGGCCGCTCAACGAAATTCAGAAACCTCTCCCTCCGGAGGATTCTCTCAAGCTGGCTCAACTACCTCCGGGATTTGAAATCGAGCTATTTGCCTCCGAGCCAATGGTGATGAACCCCATCGCGATCAATTGGGATAGTCACGGTCGACTCTGGGTAGTGGAAGCGTTTGACTATCCTCACAAAATTGGAACGGAAGAACCAAGGGATCGTATCAAGATAATAGAGGATACCGACGGCGATGGGCGCGGTGACAAGGTAACGGTGTTTGCGGAGGGGCTCAACATCTGCACTTCGATTCTGCCTGTGAAGGGCGGTGCGATCACGACTGATGGTCCAAACATGGTGATGCTTCGCGACACGGATGGAACCGGCAAAGCTGACCGCAAGGAGGTCATCTGGTCGGGGATTGGTCTGCGGGACACCCACGCTTGCGTCTCAAATCTGAGGCACGGGTTCGATGGCTGGGTCTACGCTTCGGTCGGTTACAGTGGTCTCGATGTGACGCTCAATAATGTGCGTCACAAGTCCAGCCAGGGTGTGTTTCGCTTTCTGCCGGACGGCACGGGATTCGAAGTGCTGCAAAATACGAGCAACAACACCTGGGGGTTGTCTTTCACGGAAGAGGGCGACCTAGTGGGTTCCACGGCTAACGGCAATCCGAGTTGGTTCCTGAGCGTCCCTAACCGCTACTTTAAAATGGTGGGACGTGATCCACAGCAGGTGTCCAAAGCCGACAGGGGTGAAAAACTGGCACCGATCACCTGGGACTACTTCCAAAACAACCCGAAAGAACTCCACTCTTCGGCAGCCGGACACGCCGTATACACCAGCAACCGCTTCCCGGAAGAGTGGCAAAACAATCGGGTCTTCATTTGCGAACCTCCAATGCATCTCATCACCGCTCCCTCCATGAAGCGGCGTGGAGACCGCTTCGAGACAAGTGGATTCGAGCACAATCTCTACGCATCGGCCGATGCCTGGTCGGCGCCGGTCGCCGCTGAGGTCGGACCGGATGGGGCCGTCTGGATCGCTGATTGGTATAACCCGATCTGCAATCATAATCCCTACCGCAAGCACCTCGAACTCGGAACCGGCAATGCCTTCCGGAGCAATGACCGTGACCGCAGCCACGGACGGATTTACCGTGTTTTCCCTGCCGGAACAAAAGACGACCCTCTGCCCAACCTAGAATCGGAAGCCGACGCCCTCCAAGCCCTCGATCATCCGAACCTCTTCTGGCGACTGGCTGCGCAGCGCGTCCTCACGGAAGCTTTGAACCCCGAGCGCCTCGCTGCTCTTACAAAAGCGGAGAAAGATCCACGCGTTCGATTTCACCTGCTCTTGGCAGCATCAAACCAACAACTTGATCCCGTGCAGATTGCCGGATTGGCGCGCAGCAGCTCAGATTCACTGCCGACGAATTCCCTCAATGCCCATCTGGAATGTTTAAACGACCTTAGCCGGGATCCCCTGATTCGCAAAGCAGCGGCCCTGCGTTTGGTCGAGTCCACCCCGGATGCCATCATCGGAACGGAGCTTGCGAAACTTGTCTTGAGTGACAAGGGCCTGCAGGAGAATCATCATCTCGGCGACGCGGTCCGCCTAGCCATCATTCGCCACCCCGAAGGCTTCTTTCGGTTTTTACTGGAAACCAAACAAGAAGTGAAAGAACGATACACCGGGCGAATCGTCAAAGACAGCCTCACGCGCTTTCGCGCTTCACCGGATGTTCTCTCTGATGGGCTTGTGGCGCTTGCCCGGCTGAGCAATGGCGCAATCGCGAAAGCCCTAGTAAAGGCGGCCAAAAAGCCCGCTCCGCTCGTCCAGACGACAAGACAATCTCCAAGTGCGGCACGCGGAGAAAAAGCTTACCTGGCTTGTGTCGCCTGCCACCAACCTAACGGAAAAGGTCTGCTTGACACTTTCCCGCCACTGGCAGGATCGAAACGTCTTTTGGGCGATCCGGAACTCCCCATTAAGATCATCCTCAAAGGACTACAGGGAGAGCTCGAAGCTGGTGGGGAAAAATTTAACGGAGTCATGCCAGGACACGAGCTACTACTCAAGGACAAGGAGATCGCCGATGTGCTCAACTATGTAAGAAGCGCTTGGGGCAACCAAGCTCCGGAGATTACTGCTGCAAAAGTAAAAGAGGTTCGCGCCGAAACAGCTGATCGTAAAATTCCTTGGACAATAGATGCTCTAAAAACCAAACATTAAAAACTCCATGGAACTTTTGACCCAAATCCCCGACGCCCTCGAACTCTACATGGATGGCCTGAAGTCGCACGACATCAAAAAGATTGCTGCCAGTTTCGCCCCGCAAATTCAATTCGTGACGCCGGCCAAATCAATGGGGCACGATGACATCCTCGCCTTCCTCAGCGCCCTCTACCGGGGCTTCCCGGATTGGAGCTACCAGCACGAGCCTCCGGTCCGACGTGAAGACGGCGCGATCGGAGTGAAGTGGCGTCAGGGAGGAACGCACACCGCGACCCTCGAATTTCCAGGCTTCGATACCTATGCTGCCACCGGACGCGCAGTAGCCATCCCCGAGCACTATTTTTATTACCGAGTGGAAGAGCATGGACTCACTGAAATTCAGCCTGATCCCGTTCCAGGCGGGGCACCACGCGGGATCTTCGAACAGATCGGAGTGGAGCTTCCGCCCCTTTAAATTCTAAAAAACTTCATGACCTTTGCAATCATCACCAAAGATGCGGAAGGAAGCGCGATCATACGAGCCGCTCATCAAGACGCCCACAAGCGTTACCTCGACGACAATCGGGCTCACCTCGTTGCGGCCGGAGCGATGCTGCAGGACGATGGAGCCAACGCCCATGGCGGGATTCTATTGGTCGAATTCGAAACGCGCGAAGAAGTCGAAACCTTCGTCCACAACGATCCATTCTGGGATGCCGGAGTCTTCGGCGACATCACGATCACACGCTGGCGAAAGGCGTTTCTGAATGGAGAGCGCCTCGTATCCTTTTGAACGATACTTCACTGCACCCTCTTAAGGGACTCCATGACGGAGAATAATTTGACCACGAAATTTTCTTCTTTCGATCTACTCCACCGACAAGATTTTCCATGAAAAATACTTTTGCTCTGCTCACCATTCTCTTCTGCCAGACCTCTCAGGAGAGCTTCGCACAGGACGTCCCTCGCACCGTCACTGAGACCTGGGCGGACTACGATCCGCGCGCTGAGCCCCTGGAGGTAGAAGTGGTGCGCGAGGAATCTGACGGAGGAATCATCACCCGCTACGTTCGCTATGTCGTGGGAACCTTCGCCGGAAAGAAGACAAAGGTCGCGGCCTTCTATGCCTTTCCAGAAAAAGCCAAAGCCTTGCCCGGGATTATTCAGGTTCACGGTGGCGGTCAGTTCGCCCGCAAACAATCGGTGCAATTCTACGCGGCAAGGGGCTATGCCGCAGTCGCAGTGAATTGGGGCGAGAAAGTCATCGATCAGGCGAATGACCCCAACACCGAATGGCAAGGAATTCCTGCGGGATTTCTCGACCCAAAACATCACAACGGAGTCAAGGCGGGCGAAGGAACGATCCACAAAAAAGCCCACCCATGGAACAGCTCGTGGATTCTCTACGCGGCAGCGACACGGCGCGCGATCACTTTTCTGGAGCAGCAAGCAGAATGCGACGGCGAACGAATTGGCCTTCAGGGCCACAGCATGGGCGGACGCCTCACCGTGCTTACGGCAATTGATCCCCGAATCAAAGCCGCTTCACCATCAGTCGGCGGCAGTGGATTCCTCTACACCGACATCGCCGGAATTCCCAACTCGGCCCGACGGATGGCAGCTGGACCTGAACGCGACCTCTACCTGAAGACTCTCGCCTGCCAACACTACTGGCCGCTGGTTCGCTGCCCGGTGATGTTTCTTGGCGCAACCAACGACTTTAATTCACCGATGGAGTTTGTCCTTCGTGGGTTCAACTCCTTGCCTGAGGTCGCTCAGAGTCGCACTTCCTTCACTCCGCACATGAATCATCGCTTCACCGCCGACAACATGATGGCGCGTATTCGGTGGTTTGATACGCATCTGAAAAAAACGTTCGCCTTCCCCGCCACCGCTAAGGCCACTTTGGATTTGAATGCCCCCGACGGCATCCCGGTCTTCACGGTGCGACCTGATCTTTCCGGATCCCACAAACTTGAACGGGTGGAAATCTACTACGGTTATGACCGCGACCCGCGCTCGCGCTTTTGGCGTTCGGCGGAAGTCCGACGTGACGGCAACACCTTCTCAGCTCGCTGTCCAGTCATGACCACCGATGAACCTTTGTTCGCTTTTGCCAACGTCATTTACGAGACCAGTGAAAAGATAAAAATGCCACCGGGCTACCGCGACAATTCCCTGCTGACAATCACGAGCGAATACCGGAAGACTTATCCCCACCAACTTCAAAAAGCCGGGGTGAAAGCGACGGTAAAACGCCAGCGCCTCATCGAGGATTTTGCTCATGGATGGCGGGACTGGGCTCGGGTTTCGGAAAACAACCGAGAACACTGGAATTTCGAAACACACAAAATCAACGACCCTGCCTTTGTCGGCCCAAAAGGCGCCAAACTCGCCCTCGAAATCACCACCACGGAACCTGGCGAAACATTGGGTGTGGTCATTGATACCGACCGCTGGCGTGGCTACACCGGTCGCAAGCCCAATCAACATGTTGCCCTCGTAAAATTAGAAACGGCAGGCACACAATCCCTTGTTCTGACCATGAACCATTTCAAGTCAGAAGCTGGCGAGGCATTATCCAGCTATAATTTTGCAACTAGCCTCATTTTCACCCCTGGCCAAAAACTGCGCCCAAAAACTGTGAAGAAACCTTGGAAGGGACAAATTCCCAAATTTGCTAACCTACGCTGGGAGGGAGGCGAATTCATGCCACGTCCGCGACCTTATCTTAAGTCAGACTCAGCGGCAGCCGATGCAGATGCCGTTTTTCGCGATCAGTTTAACCGCGCCGTCGATGAATCCGTCGAACGCGAAGAACAAGATCGAGAGTAGTCTTGAGGATAAGGACAACCTTCCATCGAGTTGCACGGGCTCCACGGCCCCACCCTCGATAGACTCAAGCTTGGTTTGATCATCACGCGTGACCGCGATGTCGTCCTCAACCGCTACCCCGGAACAGCGGCTTAACTCATTTCTTGCGAACACGGGATCTCTCGGACTTGGTCTTGAACTCGGGAGCCGCTTTCTTCGGCAACCATTTGGAGAGACCACGCAGAGTGTTCCGGTGGGCGGGATCATTTGCGAGATTATGGAACTCATCCGGATCGGTTCGATGATCGTAGAGTTCCTTCGCGCCATCTTCATAGGAAATCAACCGCCAATCCCGTGAACGGATTGAATGATTCCCAAAGTAGGAAGAAGTGATCGCGGGGATTTTACGGGCTGCCGTTGCATCATCGAGCTGGGGTAAAAGAGAGACCCCTTCGAGATGGGAATTCGCAGGCAAGCCGCATAGCTGGACCAGCGTCGGATAGATATCAAGTAAGCTCGCGGGCTCCCGACAGGCCTTGCCCGGCTTAATTCCAGGCCCCGCAAAAAGAAGGGGAACTCTCGTTGATTCCTCCCAAAGCGTGCGCTTCGCCCAATGCTGTTTTTCGCCCAGATGGAACCCGTGATCACTCCACAAGACAATCAGAGTGTTATCGGCATGAGGACTGGATTTCAACGCTTCCAATACGGTGCCGACACAATGATCGACGAAACTCACTGATGCGAGATAAGCGTGGGTCAGGCTTCGCTGCTTTCCATTCTCAACCACTTCGACATGAGTCGGGGCAAGCGCGTAGTCGTTGATCCCAAGAAAGTTTTTCGGCAGATCGCCGAGATCCGTCATTGGATTCTTCGGAAGCTTCAAGGTATTTTCTTCGTAAAGCTCAAACCACTTGGGAGGAACGAAGAGAGGAACGTGAGGCCGGAAAAACCCAACCGACATAAAGAAGGGTTTCTCAAATTCCTCTTGGAGCACTTTGGCCGCATTCTCTGCCAGTTGGACGTCGGCCATTTCAGCATCCCTCTCCGGATAGGCGCCCCAATCCCAGGCCGCACTCCAGTCAGCGGGGCGACTCATTGGCCTCTTGGTTGTGGGACTCCTCTTGCGCCCAAGGGATCGATCGACCGCACCAGCCAGACGTCCACTGAAGTTCTGATGCAAAACCTTTCCCCCAGCCAGGGTCAGATACCCGTGATCCTTGAAGTAGCGCTGAATCGTGGGGACGTCTTTTAAGGCTGGTAACTGCTGGTAAGACGGTCCGATCTCGTAACTCCCGTGCGTCGTCGCCGCCACGCCCGACATCACGCTCACTCGCGAGCAGGAACAAACCGGAATCGCACAATGGGCGTTGGCGAAATTTCGCCCCCGTTTCGCAAGCGCATCCATGTGAGGGGTGAGCGCCCCGGGATGACCTCCAAGGAATCCGGTCCAATCGTTGAGATCATCGATGCAAATCATGAGGATATTGGGAGCAGATACATCCTGTGTTGATTCTGCGGCAAGGGCCTTGTGCACTGAGCAAGCGACAGCCTCACCTAGAAGTTTTTGTTCCTCTTCTTTGTAGAAATGGACATCGTTCCCCTTGCGCCATGAATTAACGAGAGCAGAACCCTCCACTACTCCATACAGGTCATTGATGATGATCTCAGGGTGCCTCTTCATGACTTCCAAGGCCGCGTCATTAAACTCCTTTGCCGCTCCCTTGCGACGAGCATACCTGCCTTTGTTGCTCTGTGGAATCGGTGTGGTCGAACACCAAATCAATTTCGCGCCTGTCTTCTTCAAGATCGCGATCTCCTTCTCAAGGTTCTCTTTGTAGGCCTCCAGTGGCACCGCATAATCACCAAATGTATCAGTCGCCTTATCGTAGCTTTGTTTCAAATCATGCAAGCCGTGGTTAAACTGAATCACGTCCCAGCCCATCCCCTTTTTATGGTAGTTCCCCAACCAAAGATCCAAATTTCGGACTCCTTGCACCGTTGAAAAACTATTCCCCTCGTCGCGATGATAATTGGCCACCCCCTTTAAGGCAGACTTCGCTGCTTCGTGATAATTCATGCTGATCGAATCACCCACCACCAGCACCCTGGGAAGTTTGGGATCATCCGTCTTGCGGGGATCCTCAATCGCTCTCACTTCCATTTCATGAACCACCAACCCTCCCTCTTCTTGCTCGCCTTGGATCGTCAATTTTCCAAACCCCTTCTCCAGGTCAGCCAGGGTCAAGGGTTCGTGCGCATAGATCCGGGCATGTCGCTGCCGCAAGTTCACTCTCACCGGCTTTCCATTCAGGTCGATCAATCCACTTTTGGGAGCCTCCCCGGCATCAGGAGTAAATAGACTGACAATCTTGCGATGACCTTCTACCGGGCCGCTTGCCTTGCCTCCACCAAGATGCACCACCGCCACGCGCGCCACTAAAGGCCGCCCCTCGGACATCGCTTTAGCATTGGCGTCATCGATCCCGTGAAAATCCGTCAATACAGGTCCTTCGAGACCACCGAAGCTCTCGCGCTCCTCGACTTTGAGAATGCGAACATCATCGGACCAACGCACTGTATAGCGCGACTGACCCAAATCCGATTTCGGGGCATACTCCGTTTCCCTGAGCAACTCGAAGGTCTTCGTCGTTGGATCGACCCCGTAGATCTTGCCCGTAGCTCCATCGAGTTCACCCTGAGACCAAACCGACAGAGTGAGAACAGCAGAGAGAAAAGTAATCAGGCGTTCCATGAGCAAGTTCCTAAAAAGTAATCGGCCCCACTCTCTCCGGAAAGCAGGAAAAAACTCTCACCAAGGCAGAACTCGTCGAGGGAGGAACAATCGGCCCCTACCCTCGATAAAAATAGCCCCGCGAATTGCTCACTTTCCCTGAAGCAATCTCACCATCGTCTCGCCCATCGCGAGGCCCACATCCATGTATGTTTGGGCATTGCCATTGTAGTGGCTGTTCGAAGCTCCGCCTTGGCTGAGCGGATGGGTGAAGACGGTGCCGACGTTCCACTTAAAGTCGGGGTATTTTCCAGCCGCTCCATCAACAGCAAGTTGGGCATCCAAAATGAGCTTCTCGTTAACGTCGGCGCTGTCCTTCGCGGTTTGTCCAAGAGTGGCGACAACGAACTTAGCTTTCGGCGCTTTGAATTCACGGCGTAATGTCTTGATGAGATGCACAAGATTCTCCTCATACTTTTTGGCGTGTGCGAGATTGTAGCGATCCTTGTCACCCTGCCACCAGGCGAAGCCGGCTATCTCGTAACCTCTTCCCTTCCAGTGTGGAAATTGCTCGTCAAAATTATCGAGCACCTCGTGGGCCGCTTTGAAGCATTCGTCGTATTGCTTTCCGGCATACCAATTGATCGGCTCCGGCTCGCTGCCTTTGTCCCAACTCAAGGGCGACTCTTTGTAACCTGCATAAATTTTCCCATCGTATTCATGCTGCTTGCTTCCGGGTGGGAGAAAATCCCATCCGAGGGAACGATTACCCTGTGAGGTTTTCAAAACGAGTACCGGCTCATCGATGGCTTCACCGACGGAATGGCCAAATCCCAACTCCGGTCCGATTCTTCCTCCGGCAACTCCCATCCAACGACTTCCGGTCGCGGTCACGACACCTCGATAGTAAACATCATCACGAGCCGTCCACTGACCTTTGTCATTCATCAAGTAGGGATACTTTCCATCAAACTTCACCAGTGTCTTCAGCGATCCCGGCACGTCCAGGCGAGCGGTCCAGCCCAAGCCATTGGCTTTGCCCGTGAAATAGGTAATCTTAAAAGGCACTTTTTTTCCTCCTTCTAATTTAACCTCAGAACGCACCGCCTCGCCGCCCGCTTCCTGACGGTGCACTTCCTTTCCGTCAACCTCCATGAGGCAGTTCGACGATCCACCATAACCCGGACGAAATTCATACATCCCCGTTTCCTTCAATTGCACAAAGCCTCTCGTCACTTGCACGCCCCCACCCGGATACGGCGTGGGCTTGGTGCCGCCAAAGCTCTCCAACTTTAAGGTCTTGCTCGGCTTCAGGGCGTCGTAATCAGCCTTGGGATCGTAGCTGCCGTCGTAAACCGAAACGACCGGATCGATCATCTCGTCACCCCAACGCTTTCCACCCCCATCGACTTTCCCGGCACCCACCATGTTGGACTGCCCGGAGAGGATGAAGACTTTGACCGGATTTTCTTCGGCATAGGAAAATACCGCCACGGCGAAAAGAAGCAGGGATGATTTGAAAAGAAGATTAGCTTTCATGAGCGAATTGAAAGGAGTCTTCACTGACTCCAAGGCAATGAAAGAAAGAAACCCGGCGCATCCTGCCTAATTTTGCACAAGTCCTCATTAATTCCTTGTCAGATCGCCCCACAATTCGCGTAGTCTTTCGTGCCATGATGAAAAAAGATTTCGCCTTCCCACTCGTCCTCGTAGCCTCTCTCCTCACTTCCGGATTTTCTTCCGCCCAGGAGAAGCGTGTTTCCCTCTTTAACGGAAAAGACCTCAAAGGATGGTCGATCCTCAAATGCGAAGCCGAAGTGAAGGATGGCAATATGTTCATCAAAAGCGGCAACGGCTTGGTCCAGACCGCGAAGAAGTATCAAAACTTCGTTCTCGAATACGAATGGAAGGCCCTCGGCGAGAACAAATGGGACAGCGGCGTATACTTCCGCTACACCTCCGTCCCCAAAGGTCGCCCCTGGCCCAAACGCTACCAAGCTAATCTCCTAAAAGGCAAAGAGGGTGACGTCGGCGGCATCGAAGGCGCCTCGAGCAAAGGTCTCCTCAAAGACCGCGAGTGGAATAAATTCAAGCTCACCGTGAACGGCTCAAAAATCTCTCTCCAGATCAACGGAAAGGATGCCTGGAAAGCCGACGGACTGGAAGACCTCGAAGCCGGCTTCATCGCCATACAAGCCGAAGTCCCCGGCGGCGGCCAGCACTACTTCCGCAATATTTTCATTACGGAGCTCTAGTTCCAACTGGGATTCGACCGCATCAGATCAAGAAGTTCGGGCGGCGGTCTGATCGAAGTCCACTTCTGATCATAGCAAGCTTTCTGGATCTTGAACTGAGCCACCGCTTTGGTCCGGGCCAAAAAATTTGTGTCCTCATTAAACAAGGGAAATGCTCAAATCAGGCCAAGGTCAACATGGATCAGAGAAATTGGTCCAACATCATTTGCAGGCGCGTTCGGCGTCCCGGAGCCTGCTTGTCGAGAGGGCTGACTTCCTTCGCTTGCCGAGGGTCGTTACGCAGATCATGAAAGTTTCCTTCCGTATCCAGAATGTGCTGCCAATCGCGTACCATCCGGAATTCCTCTGATTCAGAGAGAATCCAGTTCCTCTTTTCGAAGGGATCATCGCTCCCCGTCAAACTGGGCACCATCGACTTCCCATCAGATTGCAAGACATCGACCTTTGCGATTTTTGCTAGGCTCAGAAAGGTCGGCAGAATATCCGTGAAGTCGACAAGATCCTTGCTGACACGACCTTGCCCGACAAGGAACGGAGCCCTGACAATAAAAGGGACGCGAACTTCAAAATCAGTCTTCGCTCTCCCTCCCCCGCCCTCGCTAGTAAGCATCACCAGAGTGTTTTCTTTGAATTTGTTCTTTTCGACGGATGATATCAGCTTCCCGACTTGATGATCGACCTTAGCTCCTTCACTCCCGACAAAATGAATCATAAAAAATGGCTGACTTCCTTGGGCCTGCGCGAGGAAAGAGAGACTCTTCTGCAAATCAATGTTCATTCCTCCGTTCTGATAACCGGACTTTTCAAGTAAGGCTGACAGTGACGGCGCCTTCTCATAGTGACAAGGATAGCGCCCCGAGAAGAGCGTCTTTTTGCTGAGATTTTCATCAGGCATCCGCCATGCTGTTTCATAGCGAACCCCTTCTTTCGCCAGGCGATCGATATTCGGCGAAGGATGATTCCCACCGTAACACTCCAGATGCCCGCGAGTGAGATCCCGGGCGAGGATCAAAACCAGATTTGGACGTTCGTCGTCCCCGGCGAACGCCGGAGAGAGGAAAAAGGCCAAAAAGGGCATAATGATAAACAGAATTCTCATTTACTTTGGAATGTTTCGCTGGCCACGATTTTCTGAATTAGGTCCTGCAGGCCAAACCCCTGCTGCGACACCTCAAGAACAATTCTGTCGATATCTTCGCGATCAGTAAAACTGATACGACGTCCAAGGGCGTAGATGAACAACTTTTCAGAAAGGCAGTGAGTGAATTGATTCGTTCGCTTGAGCAAGTAATTGCGAATCGAATCCGGCCCGTCAATCGGGGTTCCATCGACCATTTTCCCCGATGGATCAATCAATGATTTCTTGGCATATCGCTCCCTCCAAACGCCGATATGATCAAAATTTTCCATCGCAAGACCGAGTGGATCAATTCGGCGATGACACTCAAAGCAGGTAGGATTATCACGATGCTTCTCCATCAACTCACGCATGGTATTGAGTCCGCGCGTATCGGGCTCGATCGGTTCGATATCTGGCGGTGGAGGTGGAGGCGGTGTTCCCAGGAGATTTTCCAGAATCCAAACTCCGCGCACTACCGGTTGGGTTTCGATGCCATTGGAAGTGGCGGTAAGAATACTGCCATGACCAAGCAGACCACCGCGATGGTGATCCGCCTTTAAGGTAACCATTTGAAACTCATCTGAATCAACCCCCGGAATCTCATAATGCCGGGCAAGGGCAGCATTAACGAAGGTGTAATCCGCATTGATAAATTCAAGTATACTCCGATTGCCATCGAGGATGTGCCGGAACAGTCGATGTGTTTCCTCACGCATTGCACTTTCCAAATCATCAGCGTAATAACCGCGATTTTTCTCCGGATCCGGCGGCATCTCCCCGAGCCTGCGCAGTCCAAGCCACTGGCCGGCGAAGTTCTCGACAAAGGCCGAGGACCTTGGATCCCGCAACATACGCCCGACTTGATTGCGCAGCACGTCTGGTTCTTCGAGCGAAGCCTCGAGCAACTCGGCATCCGGCATGGAGCTCCACAAAAAATAGGAGAGCCGCGTCGCAAGTTCATTGCGGGCGAGCTTCTTTGACCCCTCCTCCGCGAGGTAAATAAAGTTCGGAGAAGTGAGAATCGCACGCACGCCATACTTCGCCGCTGCCCAGAGGTCTTTATGCTTCCCGAAATGTCGATTTGCCAGAGCCAGATATGGTTGTAATTCAGCAGGGGACACGGGACGACGAAAGGCCCTCGCGGCGAGCCTAGACAATGAAGCGTCGAGGTAGTCAGAGTTCGGTTTTTTAGGCGGGTCCGGAAAATACCGGGCAAATCCCGCAGGAGGCCATTCATCATAAAACGGCCCCTCAATCTCGAGTTCATAAACGTGAAGCTCGGGGCCTGAGCCGATATACATTTCGGGTGGATTGCGCAGCGGATAAATCGCGTCGTCAGTGTATTTCGGCAACACCTTACGCATGATTCGCTTAAACGAACCGTTCGGACCGTTGGCCCAATGAAGGTTAAAATTAAATCCTCTGTCCAGCCATACGCGATGCTCAATCGTGGTGATCTCGTCATCCCTTATATCAAACTCACCAATCGTGCGATGAGCAGTTGCTCCAAGCTCCCGCGAATCAATACTGATCGAGAGGCGCATGGGCTCGTTGGAATTGTAGCGTAGATCCTCATCCTTGTAGCGGGACTTGCGTTGGTGAGCGAGTGCCTTGACCCGAATGACATATTCTCCGTCCGCCGGAACACCTCTCTTGCGAAGTTGTGACAGGTTGAGCGGCTGGCGAAGCTTAATAGTCATGCGCGCGACCTCGGAGCGGAATCCACGCATCGTTCCGCCAATCTCCTCGCCTTTGGAAATCAAATGAATCTTCTCCGGGCGGGGTCCGGGACGAATCGCTTTATCAGCGACCTTCCGGGCAGCTTCGAGATAGTTCTGTAAGAGGTAGTCTGAAGTGACTAATCCCTCACCGACATTGTCAAACCCTTCGACCGAGTCATCGGGCGGAAATCCAACGGTCGGATCGAAATCAACCATATTGAGTGCAAAGAGATCCCGGATCGTGTTGCGATACTCAGCTCGATTGAGCCTCCGCAACACAGCCCTACCGGAGTTCTCCCGTGCAGCGATGCGGGCACGCTGTAGAGTCTCGGTTAACTCGGCGACGATTTTTTTCAACTCTTTGGCAGAAGGCTGCTTTTCTTCCTCGGGAGGCATTTCACCCAGATTAAGTTGATCAAGAATTTCCTGAAGACTCTCAGCATCGTCGTGGTTTTTAAGATCGGCGCCGAGCAGATCAAAACGTCGATCCCCCTTTTGTTTTTCCGCCCCGTGACATTGAATACAGTAGCGCTCCAAAAAAGGTTTGAGCGCCATATCGGCCCGACAGGTCGAGGCCGCAACAGCCACGAAGAGCCCTATGACCACAATGATTTCTTTGATTCTCAAGTGAGCAGATCGTTGAGGTTGCTTTGGCTGGTCGAAAACTCCTCCCGCTCGACTCCAAGCTGTTGCAGCAATGTGACAAACAAGTCCGATAGCGGACGGCCATCGCGGCCTTTTCGTTCAAAGCGATGGTGCTTTCCGTGCTTCATTCCACCTCCTGCCGCAATGATTGGAAGGTTTCGGCTCGAGTGCGAACTGGCGTTGCCCATCCCGCTCCCGAACAAAACAGTCGTGGTATCAAGCAACGGACGTCCTTCGGCGTCTTTTGTCGATTTGAGTTTCGATAAGAAGCCCGCAAACTGCTGCGCGTAAAACCCTTCTATAATCGAAAGCTGCTTGACCAAATCCGGGCGTTTGCCGTGATGGGTGAGCGAGTGATAACCCAACGAAATTCCATCAAAGGGAAAGAGGCGGTTTCCTCCGGGATGACCGTATGTGATGACCCGGGTCGAGTTGGTCTGTAATGCCAGGATCATCAGGTCATAGAATACGGCAGTGTTGTAGGGATATGCCAGATCGACTTCCAACTCGTCATTGTCCCCTCCGGTAAGAACCGTGTTCTTTACCTTGGGCTTGTCGACATCCAACCAATCCTTCCGCCGCTGAAGTTTCAATTCCACCTCCCGAATCGAATTCAAATACTCACCCAGTTTGTCCTGATCATTTCTGGAGAGCCGCTTCTCCAGATGCTTGGCATCTTCGAGAACGACATCCAAAATACTGGCATCCTCATCGAGAAACTGACGGGTGCGGGCTTTCGTCTTTGTGGGTTCATTCAAAAATAATCTGGCAAAGACACGAGTAGGGTCTCCATCCGTGGGACGCTGGATCCCCGCACGTGACCAAGAGAATCCACCTGAGCCGAGCTGAAGGGAGGGAAAGCGTGTCTCCTGGCCCAACTCCTCGGCGAGGAGCTGGTCGAGGGATAACATCTGTTGCGGATCGCGTATGTCCTTGATCTCGCGACCATTGAGAAAGGTATTGCTGCAGCCGTGCCCACCGCCTACTCCGGGGTGGTCAAGATTGGTAAAGATCGTCAGATCCTCGCGATGCTCTTCGAGCGGCTCGAGTAACGATGGCATCAAGTAATCCGCTCCGATCTCCTGCGGAAAGAAGCCACCGGGATACATGCCATAATTCGGACTCACACAAACGAAACGTTGTGCCGTTGCGGATTGAGCCTCTGTTCTAATAGCTCGCAAGGATTCGAGTGAGGGAAGGGCCATCGTGACACCGAGGCCCCTGAGGAACTGTCGACGGTTTGGAATATTCATTTTAAATGGTGTTTTGAAGGAGGGGAGATTTATTGGTCCTCACTTCCAGTAATCTTTTTCTTCGGCTTCTTGCGTGCCTTCTCCAGCGAGAGTTCAAAGTCATTTTTTTGAGGAACCCCCGGAGTACTGCGACCGCTCTTCATATGCTTTTTCAGTGTCTGCGAAAGTGTTGCCACCAAATCCGCGTGACGAGAGGCCACATCGGTAGTTTCCCCGGGATCCTGCTCAAGATTAAACAGTTCGATTTTCTTACCGTCGTGATTGATCAGTTTCCACGGTCCCTCGCGAATGGAAAGCTCCCCGCGGGGCGCCTGGCTGATCACGGTTTTGGGTGCAACATGTTCCGGCTTCCCGAGCAACAGAGGAAGAATACTCACGCTGTCCTCGGCCACATTGTCAGGAAGCTTGCTATCGAGGAGGTCAGCGCAGGTGGCAAAGATATCGCAAAGATCGATGGCCTCATCACATTGCGATCCGGCTTTGATCCGGCCCGGCCAGCGGGCAACAAAGGGCTCCCGGTGTCCGCCCTCGTAAATGCTACCCTTGTTCTCGCGAAGCGGGGCGTAGGTCTTCCCTGCCGCGCCATTGTCGGCGGAAACCAGCACCAGCGTATTAGCCTCGGCGTCGGTTTCTTTCAAGGCCTCAAGCAAGCGGCCCAGCATGTGGTCACCCTGATAGATCCAATCGGCATAGTTCGCCCCTTTGCCCTCCGCTCGGCTTTTTCCCACGAACTCGGGGGCCGTGGCGTGGGGCTTGTGCGGCGGGCACATAGGGAAGTAGAGGAAGAAAGGCCCACCGGCCCGAGTTCGTTCGTGGATGTAGCCCACCGCGCGAGCTATCATCATGGGCTGATTCTCCACTGCATTCACGCTGGCCACGATCTTGTCCTGCTCGATGATTGTGCCGATGTTGCGGGCGTGGGTGAATCCGTAAAAGTAATCAAAACCGACCGCATTGGGGCCGCCAGCCATGTGGCTGCCGATCCTGAGTTCCGGCCATTTGCCATCGACCTTACCGCCCCCCCAATTCATGCCCAAGTGCCACTTGCCGATGCACGCGGTGTGATATCCCTGCGCTCTCAAAAATGAAGCCACCGTCATCCGCTCCGGCGGAATCAGGGGCTGAGAGTAGGTATTGAGTACACCGAATTGATTGATCCGAAATGGATAGCGGCCGGTAAGGAATCCATATCGGGAGGGAGTGCAGCAGGACGCGGGAGCGTGCGCGTCGGTAAAGCGCATCCCATCCCGGCCCAAGCGATTCAAATTGGGAGTTCGAAAGGGGCTCTCCGCCCGATAAATGGAGGGCTCGCCGTAGCCCATATCATCGAACAAGACGAAAATGATGTTCGGCTTCTCTGCAGCAAGGATCACACCAATAGCGGCCCCGAATAACAGAAGGTAGAGGAGTAGGTGATTCATCTATGATTATTGTCCTCTGGATTTATCGTCGCCTGAATACCTTACTGGCGGCGACCAGCGTTACGAGGTCACGCATTCCATAGCCTCGCCGTTTGACTTGTTCCGCAAGGCTCTCCAACTCGGCATGATCGACAAGCTGGGGCTCCCGGCCGGTCCCATAGGTGAGGAGTTGATGGAGAAGATTTTTCAGAAACTTGTCCTTGCGATCAAGGAGGGCTGCCCGGAGCTCGACCTCATCCGCTATTGATTTCCCAGATGGCAGGCTCGCCGAAAGATCAATCACGGGTCCTTTCCCCCTATTGCCCGATTTCGGATAACGGGTGCGCAACCCTCCAATGGGGCCATATGATTCGAGAGCAAATCCCCAAGGGTCAATCTTGTTATGGCAATCGGCACAGGCTGCCACATCGCGGTGTTTCGCCAGCTGATCTCGAATCGTCAAGGTGCCGCGCGTGTCGGGCTCAATCGGCGGCACATCGGGTGGCGGTGGTGGTGGTGGTGTCCCCAAAAGACTTTCCAAAACCCAAATGCCGCGCAACACCGGCGAAGTTTCGACTCCATTGGCTGATGCCGTCAACACACTGGCGTGACCAGTCAGACCGCGGCGACGAACCTCAGGAGGAAGTGACACTTTTCGAAAGCGTTCGCCGTTAACACCCGGAACCCCGTAATGCTCGGCCAGGTTGTCGTTGATGAAGGTGTAATCGGCATCGAGAAAATCGCTTATCGGCCGATTCTCCCCTACCAAATGGCTGACTAACATCTGCGTCTCGGTGCGCATCGCGTCCTCAAGTCGCCGCTTTAAATAGGTCGGAAATTGTTTCGGGCCGGGCGGCATTTTTCCAAGCTTATCGAGCCTCAGCCATCCGTCCGTAAAGTGGCGCGAGAAAGCTTCGGCCTTCGGATCGTCAAGCATCCGCTCCACCTGTGCGATGATGTCCTTGTATGCCACCAATCTCCCGCTGGCAGCGGCTTTCATTAAAGCCTCATCAGGCAGGGTGCTCCAAAAAAAATAGGAAAGCCGGCTCGCCAGTTGATAGGGAGAAAGATTTGCTCTTTGTTTAGGATCGCCTTCGTCCAAGTAGAGGAACTTCGGCGACGAAAGGAGGGCACTCAATCCAGACTTAATCGCTTCGACCTCGCTGTCTCCCGCCGCGATCGCCTGATAAACAAAAGCGATGTGGTGGGCGATCTCCCGTTCGGTCACCGGACGTCGAAAAGCCCGCTCCGCCAGCTGCCTCATGGAATGGGGAATATCAACCTCTGCCGCATCGGTCGTTGTTCCAACCAGAGAGGTGTGACTTGCAGGTGGCCAGGCATCCACCAACGGCCCTTCGATCTCGATGTCGAACAAGCGCATCCGTGGTCCCCGATACACCGAAGCCACCGTGACAAGTGAATTGTTGTGCTTCTCTACCTCCTCATCGGTGATTGCCTCCCCTCTCTCCCGCATGGCATCAACCTCGGTCATTGAAAGTCGATCCGCTTCCGGATGATACTCCCGGACGACGCGGCTCAGCGGCCCTTTGGCGGCTCCTGAACCGTTGATCCAGTTGAAAAATGGCACCGCCCCCTTCGGCATCCAAACCCTTGTCTCGAAGGAATCCGGCTCACCATCTTTCAAAGCAAACACCTCAACAAGGTTGCGCCCGCGCGTTGTCGTTTTTTCAAGAGACTTCCGCGTTGTCGCAAACCAGACACCCAGTTTGATAGGCTGACTGGTATCCACTTTAAGAACCTCCGGATCATAACCGTGATCAAGACGCCCCATTCCAGTCGCGCGAACACGGATGCGATACATCCCCGCACTTGGCAATCCCGCTAGAAGTGATTTCGGAGCATTCGGGCGTCGGTCGGCAGGCTCACCGTGGGCAATATCAACATAACTGCCATCGAGTGCTAGGGCTCGGTAGGCCACCTGCGTACTTCCGGTGGTGCTGGTCGTGAATTCAGACGGCTCAATTTTAAAGCTCTTCGTTTGAGGCCTCTCCAACCCAAAAACCAAGGCCTGATCGAGATAAGATCGTGCAGAGTTGAGATAGAGCCCAAGCTGGTGCTCCGAAATAACCTGGGATCCCCCCACCGTAGCAAACCCGTCATGCCTCTGATCTTCGGGAAACTCCGAGGTAGCGTCAGTGATCTCCGGATCAATCCCAAGGAGATCGCGAATTGTGTTCTTGTATTCGTAGCGCGTAAGACGCCGCAAGGGAGTATCGTCGGGAATCGTGGAGGCTCTGAGAGCAAGAAGGTAGCGCCTTATCTCTGCGGTAACTGCCCGCCGTTCCTGATCAGGTGGCTGGGTAACATTTTTCTTCTCAGGCGGCATCTCACCGAGATCCAGTTGATCTAATATCTCCTCAAGCATGAGGCTTTGTTCCAAACGATTGGGATCTGTGAGCAATGGAAGAAAATTACGATCGCCCTTGGTGACGTCGTTGTCATGGCAGTCGATACAATAATTCTCCACGAAAGTCGGAACGAGTGGGGCAAGTCTCTCCGCGGAGAACATCTGCCCGCAACCCAGGAGCCCGATGAGGGCGAGAATGGAAAAGCCAATTTTCACTTTAGGCAAGATCCAAGCCCGTCAGGGTTCCAGATGAATTGTTAAATTTATCGGTCTCAACCCCGAAGCGTTGAAGCATGGAGACGAACAGATTACAGGCCGGAGTCTCGATTCCTGCCGAGCGGTCTTTTTTAAAACGTAGATGTTGTCCATGCTTGAATCCGCCTCCTGCAAGCAACAGGGGAAGATCTTTATTGGAGTGGGAACTGGCGTTACCCATCCCGCTTCCAAACAGTGACATCGTATTGTCCAGGAGAGTTTTCCCGTTGGCTTCCTCGATCCCGGAAGCTTTCTCGAGAAATCCGGCAAAGGCTGAGGTGTGGACCTTTTCGATGAGCTTGAGCTCCTTGATATAACTCTCCACTCTCCCGTGGTGGGTGAGTTGGTGATAGCCCTTGGTCAGAGGAAGCCCGCCCGAATTGGTCCCGATCCCGGAAACCTCCAAGGAGATGACTCGTGTCGAATCAGTCTGCAAGGCCAAGGTGATCAAGTCGTAGTAAAGCGGCAAACGGTCGACGAAATCAAAATCATCGGCATCGTCCGGCAAAGAATATTCAACATCCGGCTTCTCCCGGTCGTGCCATTTCTGCGATTGAATCAAGCGATTCTCAAGTTCCCTGATTGAAGTGAAATATTGATCCAGCTTCTCCTGATCCGACCTACCAATCTTACGCTTCAAATGGTCAGCGTCCGTTTTAACGAGATCCAGAATACTGATGCGTCGTGCACTTGTCCGCTTGAAGACATCGACATTGGCCGGGTCTGTTTTTTGGAACAACATCGCAAATATCTTCGAGGGATCTTCGACCGGCGGAATCGCAACCCCTGACGCACTCCACGAAAGACGGTTCCCGCTACTGCTCCCGCAGGCCAACTGCAATGACGGATAACGGGTATCGGGGCCGACGTGCGCGGCCGCCTTTTGATCAAAGGTCACATTTCCCTCGGCGTATCCCTTCGAGTTTTTCGCAAGGACTCCCGAAAGAAAAGCATGCACTCCGCCATGTCCGCCAACACCTTCGGACCCGTGATCGAGCTGGGAGAAAATCGTGAACTGATCCCTGTAGGACGCCATCGACTCAAGCAGCTCGGGTATTTCGTAATCCGAACCTGTCTCAGTCGGGAAAAACAAGCTTGGCACAAAGCCGAAGTTGTTACCGACACAAAGCATCCTCATTGGAATCTCATCGAAAGGTTTATCGCCTGCGGCAGCAAGGGACTCGAGAATGGGCAGAGACATCAGCACACCTCCGGTACCTCGGAGAAAAGTTCGTCTATTGTAGGAAGTCGGAAACATTTTAGTTACGAGAAGTTGATAGGGGGTCACTGGCGACCAGAACGCGAATCTGATCAACAGATGTGCCGGCTGCGAAATTAAGAATGAACTTTTCCGGGAACAAGAAGAATATCCAGACCCCAATTTTCCGTAATCAACGACTGGAAAACAATTCCCGAAAATTCAAAAGCCGTCACACCGGAGGGTGTGGCGGCCTTTTAGAATAATGAGCGACCAGCCTTTACCTCACGGGCGTCAACTTGAATGACTTCACGGCGACTCCATACTGTGGTGGGAAGTCACGGAAGAGACGAATAACATTGCGTCCGCTCTTCAACTCCACGGTAATAGGCTGCGATTTCTGCCAACTTCCCTTTGTAAAGGGCAAGATCAAGGCGGTGGCCTCTTCAGCATCA
>Ga0160423_10001191_pt1 | contig 21757 bp, 18 predicted proteins | sample CRUFie14St8metaG_FD_108191 | JGI IMG/M metagenome (GOLD analysis project Ga0160423, IMG submission 108191) | Marine microbial communities from the Costa Rica Dome - CRUD Field 142mm St8 metaG | ecosystem: Environmental > Aquatic > Marine > Oceanic > Photic zone | place: Costa Rica: the Eastern...
ATCGATGGGCGGAGAACGGAGCGCCATGGGGGCTGCACGGGGCTGCGCTCCTTCGTCCGCGGTCGTGTGCTGGAGCGAGGGGCCACCGCCACTGCGTTTGCAACGACCTCTCCCGCGGTATTACTGACTCGCGAGGAGTCCAAGAACGACAAGCTTAGGGCGCTGCTGGAGGGTAGGGGCTACGAAACCTTTGAGCTGCCGCTGGTGGAGCACACGCGGAACGAGGGGGGAAGGGCGGACCTGGTGCACGAACTCGCAGGGGGCGAGGGTCGTGTCGATTGGTTCATCACCACGTCGCCGGAGGCCGCCGTGGTGTTCACGGTAAGCTCGCGTAAGCCCTCGGCTCGCTCCGCACTCAAACGCTCACGCGCTTCATCTCTCTCTTCTCCTCTGCGACACAACTCAGGAGTGCTGGCGGGAGGCTGGGAGCCCGCGCTGGCCCAGAGTCGCGTCGATTGGGAAGGGGACTACACGAGCCCTCGAGGAGAACGGCGCCGGAGGCCTGATCGGTTTCACCCCGTCCAAGGCCACCGGAAAAGTTCTCGCCCGGGAGCTTCCCTTTTCGGATGGGGGCGCCCCAATTGTCGTCTACCCGTCGAGCGAGCTCGCGAGTGGCGACGTCGAGGCCGGGCTGGGCTCCAGGGGTTTTCGGGTGCGGAGGATCAACACCTATGGAACCAGACCGGTGGAGTCTCTGACGGAAGCCCAGGTTCAGGCCGCGAGTGCGGCGGAAGGTGAGAGCCACCAAGGCCAAAAGCAGGCTAGGATCGAAGCAAAGATCGTAGAAAGAAAGAGAGAGAGCTGACGACATTCCCTTCACCTCCGCTGCGCCAACATCACCGCAGTCGTCACCTTCGGCTCGCCCTCTGCGATCCGGGCGTGGAAGCATTTGACGGGACGGACGGACGTGTACAGCTGCTGCATTGGCGGGACCTCCCACGAAGCTTGCCTGAAGAATGGGTTCGAGGAAGCCAAGGTCTACTCGCCGAGCAAGCCGGGGCTCGAGGGGTGGACCGACGTGGTCACCGAGGTGATGGACCTGCTGGCGACCGAGGAAGGTCGGGGCTGACTAGATTCGTTGTGGTGCTGCTGAAAAAAGTACACCAATCCTCTGCGAGTGTCTAAATCTAAAATCACAAGTCTATGTTTTTTACATCCTTGCCGAAGGGTTGCAGCGGCCTTCAGCCCAGCGTTGTCACGGCCTGCTTCATCTGCTCTCCGATCTCATTCGCGTCCTTGACCGCCAGAGCCACCTCCTTTATGATCTCGTTGTGTAGGACGACCTTGACCCAGTTGTTGGCATTGTTGAGGCCAACACCACTGTGGCTCACGGCGTTGAAGATGATGCTGTTAACCTCCGCCGCGGCGGTGTGGTCGTGCGTCCTCCCCGCCACAACCTCGCCCTGCTCTATGCTTACCCTCTGCTGCCTGCAAGCAAAGCTGTCGTCAAGCTTAGGGGGCAAGGGGTTGCTCACAGACCTCGGAACGGCGCCCTGGGAGTAGCGGCTCCTCTTGACGGGCGGCGCTTTCTGCACGTTCGTGCCGTATGCCTGGTTGTAGTCCTCGAATCTCTTGGGCGAGTGGACCTGCCTCTTGCCCCTCTCCCTCCTCTTCCTGCCGGGTGCCGGCGGTATGTTCTCGTCATTCGTGATTCCGGCGGCAGCCATCCCCTCTCGGTACGCCGCACAAGGCTGGAAGTGAGGGTAAGGCTCCTTCTGCCCGCCCTCCACGAAGCCCACACTGTACAGCAGCTTTCCGGTCTGTGGGTCGGTCTGCGCAACGACGAGGGTGGGTGAAAGAAAAAGAGAAAGAAAAGGGGTCAGGTCTCTGCCGAGAAGTACAGGAAAATGAAAAATGGATGGCTCACCTCTCTCCTCATGTAGAAGCCGCACAGGGTCATGTTGACGAGGACCTTGATTGTGTAGTCGAGGAGCCCAGTGTCGCCCACGTAGGCCCTGGCCGCGTTCCTGAGCTCGATTCTTGTGAGCCCCCTGGGAGCAGCGTGCAGCACGCCGAAGATGGCAGCCACCGACTTCTTCAGCCTGGCGTGGGTCCAGCTAGTGACGTTCCTGTTTCCCCTGACGAGGACGTTGAGGAAGTCATAGTACTCGGTCTCCTCCTCGTCCGTTGCCGGAACCCATGGCCCCTTGAGCGGGAAGCCCACCGTGGAGGGGTCAAAGGTGGAGGGCTGGTACCCGCCCCGCTTCTTCGCCGGCTGGGGCTTCCTGGTCGCCACCAAAGCCGGCGCGGCCTGCGAGGAAGCCTTCGTCTTGAGCTCCTCTTCCTCCTTGGTGAACTTAAGGTCCTGCAGGATCACCGCCGCAATCTCCTCCTCGCTGCTGCCCTGCCCTCCCTCGGACGCGTCCTCCTCGTCACCCGCCTCCGCCACCACAGTGGACTCCGACGAGTACGTAACGCCGCCGGAGTTGCCGGAGTTGCTCCGGGTCACCTTCAGGCCCTTCAAGTGCCTCCTGAGGTCGGCCTGGTAGCCGAGGTCCTCGATCCTCACGCCGGTCTCGATGAGGTCCAAAACTTGGCCTATGCTGCCGTGCTTCCCGTCGATTTTCACAAAGGTGCCGGAGTTCGGGACCGTGTACACGAGGTTGGCCATCTTGAGAAACTCGAGGGTGTTCCTCCACACCGTGAACCCGGACACCTTTTTCCCGATCGAGTGGAAGTTGGAGCGCATCACTTGAAGGATCTTGTCACGGCCAGGGAGCTGGGCGGAGGACCTGCCAGCAACCTCGCAAGCCGTACTGACGGCCTGGTAGATCCCCTCCATGAACTCGGCGTCGCCTCTCTTGACGACCATCACCCCCGCGTCGGCCTCGGCGTCAGCGTCGAGCGCGTCGGTCGCGAGAGGCGCGGCGGGGCTCGGGAGGTCGACCTCCGCGGCCTGCGCGCCATCGTTCATCGGCGGAGCGTTCTCCATAGCGGACTTTGCGAAAGATCCAGACAGGTCGTCAAGAGTCGCATGCGTGCGCAGGCGCATCCCGGTCGTCGAGCGGGAGGGAGAGGGCGGGGGCGAATCGTGCCGTCAGCAGTCACTCGCTGGAGAAAGGGCAGCGCGTCGATGCGACGTTCTTGTCCCACCTCTCGTTTCCGAAAACGAAGGGGTCAGTCTCTTTGCCTCTCTCTCTGGCGTGCGCTCGCGCTCCCCGGAGCGGCGGAGAGGTCGCTTAGCTCGTCGCCAGGGCGGCCGGACGTACCGATGCGCTTCGCCCGCTTCCGTCGCGATCGGCGCGCGGCCTCTGGGGTCCAAACGCGCGGCGGTCAAAGGCGGTTTTCCTCCTCCTACCTTTGTTTGCTCCGGAACACCGGCCGAGCGTTTCACCTGCACGGTTCCGTTATGAAAAAGTCTTTTCGAATTCCCAAAGTAGAAATCCCGTTGTGGAGGGCATTCCCCTTTCGCGCCTTGGGAATCTCGAAGAAGGTGCTGTCATTTTGTTTGATGGATCCTGGCTGGCGAGATGGAGCAAAGTTTTCGTTTTTTTTTTTTTCAAGTTTGACATCAGAAACTTGAAATCAAAATTGCGTTCATTGAGGGACCGGGCGGTTACCAGGTAGAACCGTGAGGTGTTCGGGGAACAAAGACGAGAACTTTTGGTTGCAAAGAATGAAGGCTTACTCGTCGTCCTCGTCGTTTCCGCCGGACAGCAGGAGCTGGAAGGGGGCAAAGGTGGCGAGAGCGGTGGTGCCTCCGAGAAGCACCGCGACCCCTGCGGCGAAGAGGGCCCCCTTGCCGTCCAGCGAGGTCACCGCGCCCGCGACCTTGGCGATCGAGTCCTTGGCCACGTCGATCGCGAGCCTGGTGTTGCCGCCGTCGGTGGACCCCAACACCTCCTGGCCCGCCAGGTACGCGAAGGCCAGCATGGCGATCCTGCCGTTCAGCCTCTCCGCGGCGGCCCTGAAGGGCCCCAGGTCCGCGTGCTTGATTTCGACGCCCTTGATCAGCGGCACGAGGCTGGAGGAGGTGACGAGCGCGAAGACGAGGGCCACCCCGAGGTACTGGTCCGCGATCTGCTGCGCGATGGGCTTGGCGTTCACCGCCTCCTCCCCCAGGCTGGCCACCAAGCCGAGCATCGCCAGCCGGCCGTTGACGGCCTCCGGCGCGGATCCCCGGAATCCCATCGTCCGGGCGAGCGTCGCCAGCTTGGTGGGCTCGTACGCGTACCTCGACGTGTACCAGTCGGGGGTGCCCTCGATGGTGGCGTCTCCCGCCGCGGAAATTTTGGAAATGTCTCCCAACACGCTCACGTCGTACTCCACAAACTCGGGCGCCTCGTCGTCCTTCCTCTTCTTCTTCATCTCCGCGCGCTCCGCGGTCACGACCTCCAGGACCTTGTTCGCGCTGACCTGCCTGTTCAAAACGCACTCCCTGACGCACCACGAGACTTGGGTTCTGGAGACCTGCCCTCCAAACTGGGTGTCCTGCGGCTTCACGACCATCTTGTTCTCCTTGTAGTAGTCGTCCCCCGGGCGCTCCATGCCGCCAGGGCGCACGATCGTGTACTCGAGGCCGCTCCGGATGAGATGATCCTCCGCCCTTCTCTTGTGGTACAACACCCCGAAGAAGAGGTTGAGGATGGACGCGGGCCAGCCAAACCTGCCCGTGCCGAGAGAGGTGACGAGGACGAAGTGCTTGACGGTGCCGCTGGCCTTGGCCGCGTCAATCAGCGCGATGGTCCCGTCGCCGTCGATCCTCTTGGGGTTGTCAAGCTTGAACTCGTCCTCGGGGGCGCCGAGGCAGCACACGACCACGTCTGCGCCGCTCACGCCGCGGTTCAGCGTGGACGCGTCCTCCAGGCTTGCCCTCTCGCAAGTCAGCCTCTTCCCCTTTTCTCCGTCCTGAAGGAGGGGCTTGAAGGTCTCTTCGAACTTCTCTTGGCTCCTCACACCCGCCCGGACCGCCATACCGGTCTCCACGAGCTCACGCACCACCCTCTGACCGGTTCGGCCGGTGGCTCCCGCGACGTAGACGGACGAGACCGACGGGTCAGCGGCATCCGACTCCACCACCACGGAGGGCGAGGACGACGACGACGGGGTGGTCGGGGGTATCGCCGAACGGCGGGCGGTGTGTCGTGCGAGTGGTTGCCTCCTTGAGGCCTCTCGAGAACTCGAGGTAGGCCTCGTCGTTGTCCCCAAAAGCTGCACGGCCGCGGCCGACCTCTTCGCTCGCTGCGCCGCTTTCGCGGTCGAAAGTCTCATCGGTGCGGTGCGTTTCTCGCAAGCCTCGCAAGCCCTGCAGGGTCTCTCCACCACGCCCGCGATGGAAGATCTTCCCTTCAGCCAACAAAAAAAACTCCTGGCTCTCCGCGACCGGCAGTGGAAGCAGATCTTGTCGAACTGGATAGAGCGCAATCGGCAATCGAGGTGCGGGGGTACCTTGTGCGAGGTCGTTATGCGAGGGACGGTGCTCAAGTCGGGGCGGGGGGGGTGTCGGGGGGCCATCCACAGGGCGAGGTCAGGCGGACGGAACGAGCCCAGCACCTCGTCCGCGTGCTCCGACGAACGCAACGCTGTCAAGTTCTCGCGTCGGGCATCCCTCGGACTCTCTGCGTTCGGCGCTGTCCTGCGGGGCAGTGACCGGCCTGAATCCGAGGCGTTTGGGGCGGAGATCATCTACGACAAGGGGACGACCCTACAGGGCAAGACGCTGAGCACGCGGGCCATGGCGCCGGCCGGTGCCGAGGGGGTCGCCGCGGAGTCGCAGGAAACAAGTGAAATCTTTGCCTCTCTTGTCGTGCCGCTGAGGTGGCGGTGTGGCGAAGTCCGTGAGGAGGCCGTCGACGCGGGGTCGCGTTACGTTTGGTCGGGTTTCACCGACCCGGTGGACGGCCAGGGGATCCTCGACAGGGCCGAGGTTGCCATATTGGACTATCCGCGGGCACTGGAGGCCGGGTATCTGGACAGGGTCTACAAGTCCGGCACGATTGAGGCGCTGGGCGGGGGCCTCCCGGGGGGCGTGCTGAAGGAAAACTTGCGCCGGGCGGACATTTTCCGGGCCAGCACCCGGCAAGACGCGGTGGGAACGACCTACTACGATTGGGAGCTCGCGGCCAGCCCACAGGCGTGCACCGAGGAGGAGAGAAAGATGTTGGGGATTTGCCCGTACGAGAGCGTGACCCTCCTGGCGGTCGCCGCAAAGGATGACAAGCTGGTCACCCTCACAATAGAGTCGAAGATCGCTTCCTTCCAGCGGTACACCAAGGACATCAGGAACGCGATGAGGTCCTTCAAGCTGGACGCGGGAACTTAACTGACGAGGCAAAAAGAGGGACAGACAGAAGAGAGGATAGGTCCTGTTACAATAGAATGAAGCCTTCGCCTCACGCGTCCACCGGCCTGGACTTCTTTCCCTTCGGCTTCTTCAGCGGCACCGCGTCGATGTCCTGAGGCTTGAGCCAGATCCTTCCCACAGTGCCGTCCATCACGTCGTCGCTCACGTTCTTCACCTTCTTCCTCTTGATGGCCTCGTCCACCTTCTTTACCGCCTCCTTCTCCACGTCCACCGGGGCCGCCCTCGACCTCCGGAAGCACAGGTCCATGCTAGGGCCGATGTCAAGCAGCTCAACCCTCGGGACCCGAGTTCCAGACTTCTTCAGCTTGATCGCATAGTGGCGCAGCAGAACTCTCTTCTTCGCGCCTTCCCCCTGCCCAGATGATGGTGCCGGGGTGCACATGATCACCCGGTCGACTCCCTTGAGGTTGATGCTCTCCACGACCCTCCCCCGGAAGGAGTCCAGCAAGACGGACTTCAGCTGCTTAAAGTCCGCGTCGTTCTCGAACTCCTCCCCCGCGAACGCGAAGCAGGGCTTGGGTGAGAAGACTTGCTTGGCCTCCGACGCAACCGCTTTTCGAAAATTCTCCACTCCCATCTCGAGCAGGTCGTACACCTTCTCGTCGTACACCCGGCCGAAGATCAAGTTGTTCGGCCGTTTCTTTGAATGCGACCCAACCACGAAACACCCGCTGTGCGTCTTGCCGCACAAAAACTCGAGGCTCGTCTCGCCTCCGATCTCGAAAGGCACGACGTTCTCGTTTTTTCTCGTCAAGTGGGTGCACTCCATCCGGTCCCTCATATGTTTCAGTTCCACCAGCACGTCCTTTACGGTCTGGCTCGTTTTACGGCCGTACAACAACAAGAGCCTCTTTACGTACTCCACTTGCTGCGCCGCCCGGCTCTCCAAAAACCGCTTGCCCTTCTTCGTCTTCGCCTCGAACTTGGTCGTACGCGTCACCCCGAGGCGGGGGTCCTTTCCTTTCTTCGCCATCTCGTCTCCTCGCCGCCGTCTGGCCGCCTCGCTTTGGCAACTGTCTGCTGGTTTTTCTCCATCGGACCCCGCTGTGACGCGTTCTGTGAGAGACATTTGTTTTACCCAAAACTAACGTCTATCATTGAAATATGAATCTTCGATCGATCGCTGCTGAGGGCCCCAGAGCAGGGGGAGGGGGGGCGGCCCGTGATCGAGTTGTCAAGGTGGTTTGTCGATCATGTCGCAGGAGGCGCTCGCGCCGCTTCAAGAGGAGGGAAAGGAGGGACACCTCGCGGTAATAGACGACGAGATGGACGACGGCGACGGAGACCGGGAGCACCTGGCCGTCCCGGAGGCGGGCGCGGGACCGGGGGCCGAGGCGGAGGCCGAGCCTTCAAGCGTCGAGCTATCGCTGCGAGACATCATGAACCATGACAGGAAGGAAGCTGGGGATGATCAAGTTGGGGACGAGCAGGTGGTGCAGGAGGAGGTGGAGGAGCTGACGTATAGCATGGCGGCCTCGAACCCCTTCGGGAACGCGGACGACGACGACGATGACCTGTTCGGGGGGGGCGGCACGGCCCCAGCGCCACACCAACCTCAGCAAGGTCCGGCCACGACGTCGGGCGCCTTCGGGATCACGGGGAAGCTGGCGAGCGCGGTCGACGACCCAGCGGGGGCCTCCTTCTTCGACAGCTACGGCGCGAGCCCTCCCAACCCACCCGCGCAGGAGGCGCCGCGGGAAGCAGAGCCCGCCAGGCAGCCAGAGGCCTCGAGCAACGAGGTGCTCGCGCGCCACTCGTCGGACTACCTTCACGCCGAGGACGAGGTGGCCGCTTTCAACCCACAGGTGCAGCAGACGTACCAGGAGGTCCAGACTCCGCCTTCGTACGCCTCGAGCGATGCCTTTGGACAGCAGGGCCAGCAAGACAGCGGTGCCGACTTCTTCGACAATTACGACTCCTCTGCCCAGCAAGAGCAGCAGCACCAGGCCTACTCCGGCGATACCGGGTCGCAGTACAGCCACTCACACCAGCCGAGCTACGGGGGGAGCGAGAGCTACCAGTACAGCCACTCACACCAGCCTAGTTTGGGAGGGAGCGATGGGAGCGCGGTCAACTACGATTACACAACAACTTCGTCGTACGCTTACTCTGAGCAGCAGCAGCAGCAGCAGCAGGCGAACCCTTACCAGATTGATGCGTACCAGCAGGAATCACACCACCAGCAGAATCAGCCGGAGCAAAAGGTCTTCCAGCCACAAGAGGCGTACCAACAGGCGCCCCAGGAGTCCTACGCGCCGCCGCCACAGGGGGCGTTTAGCGGCAGTAATGGCAACGGTTCCTACTCCGCCCACGAGGACTACGGGGGTTACGGGTACTCGGGTGCCGACTACTCCCATCAGCACCAGCCTAGCGCTTACCAGCAGCAGCAGCAGCAGCAACAGCAGCAGCAGCCGACGATGATGGTGCCGGTGCCGCTTAGCGGAGCCTCCTCGGCGGCGGCGAGCCAGGCGGCGCCGGCTCTCATGACGCCCCAGTTCGAGCCGACCCCGGCCCCCGCCCCGCCTGCGCAGCCGGCGGCCTCTGGAGCCTGGGACTCTTACTCTTCGGGATACAACAACCCCTACGCCATTGCCGAGCCCGCGGCCGCGGAGGCCCCACAGCCTCCCGCCCAGATGTTTCAGCCCTCTCAGGGTGCGGGCGGGGTTTCGCACCAGGATTACGGCTTCGCTGCATACCAGCAGCAGCAGCCTCAGCCCCAGCTGCAGGCGGGGGGATCAAGCACCTACGGCAGGCCCGCTTGCTCGTTGGTCGCCTTTGGATTTGGAGGCAAGCTGTGCCACTACTCGACTCAGCTTCAGCAGGTCAAGGTGACTGGGATGGCCGAATTTGTCACTGGAGAGGCCGCGGGGGTGGGAACCACCTCCGGGTTCTCCAGAGAGAAGGCGCTGATGGACGCGTTCTCTGGACCATTGTCCGCGCTGCGCCAAGGCCAGGTCAAGTCGGCCCTGCAGAAGGTCTTCAAGGAGCATCACGAGGTCTCAAGCAACCCTGCGGAGTTGGCGTGCGCCAGAATCCTGGGCATTCTCGTGCAGAACTGCGACAAGCTCTCCAAGCTCCCGAGCCAGGAGCTGTCCAAGCTGATCGCGTCAGCACTACTGCCGGCAGAAGGCCAGGCCGAGCAGGCCGGCAATGGGTACTACTCTGGTGGTGGCGCCACGGACACTCCGTTGAGGACGAGCTTCCAGCAGGTGGACCCCAGCGAGGCGGCGTCCCAGATGCAGACGCTGCTATGCGAGGGGAGGTCCCAGGAGGCCCTACAGGCCGCCCTGCAAGGGCAGCTGTGGGGGCCGGCGCTGGTCCTCGCGCAGTCCATGGGCCAGGACAAGTTCTGCGAGGCGGCCTCCGCCATGGCGGCCACCTGCCTCGTGAAGAACTCTCCCCTGGAGCGGCTGGTGACGAGCGCGGCCGAGTCGAGCGCCATGATGCGCAACGCTTCCTCCTCGTCGCTAAACAGCCTGAACGGAGGAGACCAGGGCCACCAGAGGACCAGTAGCGGGATCTTTGGTGGGGAGGGGGTGTCCGGGTTCCTGAACAGCGCGAAGAGGGACGGAGGTGGCGCCGCCATGGCGTCCGCCGAGGCATCCCCGTCCCCCTACTCGGCCTACGCCGATCAGGGCTCCTCCTTGACCTCCCCGGTGTGGGAGAGGGCCTTGTGCATCTTGGCCAACAACCGCAGGGAGTGGAAGAACTTAGGGATCAAGAAGCTCGGCGATGACCTTTTCGCTGTGGGCAACACCTGGGCGGCACACCTCTGCTACGTACTGGCATTGTACGAGCTCGAGCCTTGGACGGACCAGTCGAGGATGTGCATCGTTGGGGCGACCTTGAGGAGTTTGGGGAGCCCCCCCACAAAGAGCCTGCATCTCACCGAGGTCTACGAGTGGCTCATCGCCCAGCACAGCAAGGACCACGTCTCCTTCGCTTTCCAGCCCTACAAGCTGCTTTACGCGTTCAGGCTGGTGGACTTTGGCAGCCTCGGGTGTGCCGCCAAGTACTGCCAGGCTGTTCTGGGCAAGCTCGGCCCGGGAAAGCTGTCCCCTGAGCTCACGCTGTGCAAGTACAGGGCGGAGATGCTTCTGGAGAGGCTTCAGAACTCTGGCGGGAACCTGGGCGGCGCGGGAAACATCGGGAACAAGATCCTGGGCTGGCTGGACCGGGGGATCACCTCGCTCGTCATGGGTGACGGGCCTGGATCCTCTGGACCAGGGTCGCCTCATCCCTACCAGACCCCCCAAGTCAATCAACAACCTCATCAACTTCAACAGCAGCAGCAGCAGCCCCAGGCGGCCCAACAGCAGCCGCAAGCCGCACAGCAGCAGCAGCAGCAGCAGCCAGAGGCCAAGGGTAGCGAGACGAAGCAGGAGAACGGAGGCGGCGGGGCAAGGAGCATGGCGAGGGCAAACTCCGGTGGCAACCTGCTTCGAGGCGCCTTCTCTTCCTTTGGCAACCTGATCCGCAGCAGCGTGAGCGACCCGTCCAAGGAGGCCAAGCTCGGCCAGGAGGAGAACACATTCTTCTTCGACAAGGAGCTCGGGATCTGGAGGGAGAAGGGGAAGGACCCGCCCAAAGCGGGAGGCGCTCTGCCTCCACCGCCAACGGCAGCCTCCCTGGCGGCACCGGAGGCCGCGGGGGAGCCCTCGGCCATGGGGGGCGCGCCGCCTCCGGCGCCGGAGCCCTCCCAGCCCAGGACCCGCGGGTCCCTGCGGTCCGTCCGGTCGAGGTACGTCGACACCTTCAACGCTGGTGGCGGCGGCGGCGGCGGGGCCAAGGCCTCGGCGGGCGCTCCCAAGCCCCTTGTTCCCCCAGCGGCGGCCATGTTCACCCCCCCCTCGGCCTCGGCCTCGCCGGGGATGTTCGTGCCGCCCGCCGAGTCAGGGGGCGACGGTTCGTCTGGGCCGTCGCCCGCCGTCTTCATGCCGCCCGCGGATGCCTCCGCAGACGCTGGGTTTGGACTCCAGCCTCAGCCCCTGGAGCCTCTGCCCATGATACCGGAGCCCGCGCCGGTGGCCTTTGGCGCGGCCGCCAACGCCGCGGCCGCCGATCCGCCGCAGGAGACGAAGGCGGAGGCGTCGGAGGACGTCGGCCAGGCGGCAGCGGGAGGGGACGACGGCTGGAGCTTTCCCTCCACGGAGGACAAGAACGAGTACGAGGACATCAACTTTTGAAGAAAGCGGGTGTAAGTCGTTTTCAGTTTTGCTTTGTAATTTATCTTTTTTTTTTTTTTTCTCTGGCGGAGGGGGGGGGTCTACGCCATCAATCCGTTCCTCCTATCGCGCGAGCGGCAGCAGCCTTCCTCGCTCACCGACGCGGGTCGCGCGGCAAAGGGTAGGAGAGGAACCCCAAAAGGCGGGCCTGACCTACGCAGACTCCTCGGAGGGGCCTCCGGCGCCGGGCGCGGCGCCGTCAACGTCCATCGGGGTTCCGCGTCCCCTACCCCTTCCCCTTCCCCTACCTCTCCGCGGGCGGGGGGCGTTCGGGTCCCTCGGCTTGGCCGGCGCCACGGTGATCTGCCTGCCCCAGACCTCCTTGTCGTGGAGCTCGTCCACTGCCTTCTGCCTTCCCTCCTCGGTCTCGAAGCTCACGAACCCGAAGCCCCTGGACCGACCGTTGTAGCGGTTCACGGTCACGTTCGCGCCCACGATGCCGTACTTCTCGAACTCCTCCTTGAGCTGCTCGTCGGTCACTGCCCACGCCAGGCCGCCGATGAAGGCCTTTATTTCATTTTCCACCGCCGCCGCTGGCGCCGCGCCGTTCGCCTGCTCGACCTTCGCTCCGTCGTTTCCCTGGTCCGCCATGATCTCGCCCGTCAATTCGCCTCAACCTCAAGTTCTCTCTCACAACCCTCAAGCCTCACAAGTCCAGGGCCGTTATCGCGCGCGCTGCTCTGAAACCTTTGACCCCTTTGCTCCCCCCCCTGAGACCCCGTCGTTCCAGCGCAGCACCCCAAAAAGTAGGGTATGGGAAATGTCTGGAAATATCGTGCCGAGCGTTTCACACGAAAAAAAAAAAACGCATTTTTTCCCCCTCCCCCTCGAGCGGCGGGTGGGGGAGTGAGGGGGGCGAAACAGAAACGCCCGCGTTCCTGCGCCCGCCAGCCCCGAGCGACGCCTAGACAGAGAGTCCGACAGAACTGCGCCATGTCCGGAGAGGGGAAGGACCCTTTCGCGAGGAAGGAGGACGGAACCGCGGTGGATCCCTCGGCCTTTCAAAAGTAAGCGCACGCGGCGCAAAAAACCGCGCAAGCATCTTTCTCTCTCTCTCTCTCTCTCTGCGGGGGCCTGACTTTCTCCTTCATATTGATCTCGTTAGGGCCATCCGCGACGACCCCGTCAGGCTGGAGGAGGCCTCCAAGGACCCGGAGGTCGCGAAGGTGCTCCTCGGGGACGACATGGACGCCCTGCAGGAACTTCTCAGGGCCTACCACCTCGCTGAAAAGCGCAGGAGATCCGATATGGCGCACAGGTCCACGGATGCCCAGCGCGTGTCCGCCACCGTGCCAAGGTAAGAACGCGAGCGACACCATTCCACTTCTTCGTGCTTTGAGTTCAGATTTTGACAACCGCGCACGCGCGCGCGGCCTGTTGTGCCTCTTCTCACCAAACCAAACACAAACAGGGACTCCGTCGCCGTGTACGACGCTCTGCACAAGGCGGGTCTGCAGTACGGCCCGGCTTTTCAGTTGCTGACGAACATCCACGTCCCGGACTCGGGCATGTGAGGATGGAGACTGGGGCAGAGAGAAGAATTCTTGTTTTTCTTGATGGAGCGCCAGCTTTAAAAACACGTCTTAACACCAGCACAACAACAAACTGAGAGAGACCGATTCATTTGGACGCTCACCGTCCCATGCCCAGGAACCGGCTCCTCCTATCCCCGCACAGTCCGCAGCTAAGCCTGCATTGTTGCTTCATGTACCTTTGGTTGTTGCTGCACTCCCCGGCGCGTGCCCAGTACCTGCAGTTTTTGTTGTTGTCTCCGCACTTGGAGGCCAGGGCGAAGTCAACCGCAAATATATCGGGTTGGAATGCCTGCTGGTGCATCCAGATGGTCGCGGACCACTTGGTGCCCGCAGTTACAGGGCAGCCCTCATGCAATGACAGGTGGTCCTTATAGACGAACTGCGGATCCATGGACCAGAAGAGGAGCGCATCGCCCTTCTTCGGGGTCACCCCCGCTGCCAGCCAGCCCCCGCACTCCTCGTTCTTCTTCGTTGAGAAGCTACCGTGGTCCTGGAGGTAGGAATTCGCGACTTTCCCCTGTGGAAAGTTAGTCTCCCCACCGGACTCCACGTCAGACAGGTACATCAGAACTGTCGCGATCCTCTGCATCCCGCCTTTAGCAGATAGGTGCTCCCTCTTGAATGTGTCTTCGTGCGGGCTGTACCTCTGGTCGAGCTGGTACCGCAGGATCTGGATGGCCTCCCCATGAGGCGCGGGGACCGCAGAGAGAATGGCAACTCTCTCCTCAATCTCACCCACCACCGTGTCCAAATAACGGTCTACCCAAGCCCCATCGCTACTCCTTCCTTTGTAAATGTTTTCCTCCTTCTCACCGTTAGAGTAGCCCTTCACAACGGTGCTCCGCTTGAGCCCGTCCTTCCCGGCCTCGATCAGGTGGTCGCACTCCTCGTCCGAGAGCAAGTTGTGGATCACGAAGGCTCGAGGTTGCCACGCGTAGGGCTCGATCCAAGTGCCATTCTTGCTCTGGTCACCGAGGGCGTTGTCCGAGAGGCCCAGGGAGAAGGTGACCTCCTGCACAAACTGGTGGGAAATAAACGGCGCGTTGCCCTTCGCCGGCCCGCTCGTGTGTGCTCTTCGTGATGGGATGCTCGGGGGCGCGACGGCATCGCCGGCCTCCCTCGGCGAAGAGAGAAGGAGGAAAAGGACCACTACGACAATGGAGCAGGCGAAGACCAGACGAAGGAGGACGTTCCTTTCGACGGTGGGGGAGAGAGAGGGGGAGCAGTGGGTCAGCGTCCGTCGATCCTGCGGGGGCTCGGGATGGTGGAGGGCGCCAGACTCACGCGAGGGGCACGCGGAAGAATTCCGCTCGGGCTCCCGCCACGCAGAGCTCGAGGCACTTGAGGTACGCCGCGACCTTCCGCCTGGCCCTCCCTTCGTCCGGAGAGGTCGGGTAGATCGGGGGAACCTTCCCCAGCCCGACCCTCTTGCGCGAAAACGCATTCATGGTTGCCCGCCGCTCTGCAAAAACGATGCTGGTCCCCCTGGCGTTACAAGGTGCGATTTATTTTTTTCCAAGGTGAACAATAAAATGAAATGACAAACATGAAATAAGGAACAAACCACGCGCCTCGTCACTCCCTTCATCTCGCCCGCCGCCGCCCCGGCCCTTGCTTGGCCCTCGCTGCAAACCTGTTCTTCCGCTCGCACAACACGTCCCCGTGCTGGCACTGCCTGCACAGACCACAGCTAAGGGTGCAGCTGGAGTGCATGTAGGCCGGGTTCTTCTTGCACTCGCCGTTCTTAGCCCAAGACGCGCAGCTGTCGTTGGTGTCCTCACAAGGCGTCGGCTCGGAGCTGTACTCTTGCCCCCTGAAGTGCTGCTGGTGCATCCAGATGGTTGCGGACCACTTGATCCCCTCCAGAACCGGGCAGCCCTCGTGAAGGGAGAACCTGTCCTCGTACACGCACTGCGGGTCCATGTCATAGAACAGAAGGGCGTCCCCCTTCTTCGGCTTCACTGCCGCCTGCAACGCCCCCCCACACTCCTCGTTGGATTGCCTCACGCCCTCCACACCGCCGTTGGACGCGCGGTACTCCTGCGAGATCGATCCCATCGAGAAGTTGGTCTCGCCACCCGAGTCCACGTCGGACAGATACAGCAATATCGTGGCCATGCGCTGCATGCCGTCCGCCTCCAGCAGGTAGGCCCTATCGAAGAAGTCCTCGTGCTTTGTGTAGCGCTGGTGCCTCTCGTACCTCAAGATCTGCATGCTTTCCCCGTTTGCCATGGGAACGCCCGTCATGATGGCGACCTTCTCCTCCATCCGGCCCACGATCTCGTCGTGGTAGCGCTTCAGGAAGGTGCCGAAGCTCGTCCTGGCTTTCGAGACGCCCTCCTCGTGCGCCGCGGAGTTGGTGACCACGGTGCTCGCCTTCACCGAGGGCTCCGCCAGGCTGATCAAGTGGTCGCACTCCTCGTCCGTGAGGATGTTGTGGATCACGAAGGCCCGGGGCTTCCACGAGAAGGGCTCGATCCACGTGCCGCGCTCCCCTGCATCGCCCGGGCTGATCGAGAACCTCGTCTCCTGCAGAATCTGGTTCGAGAACTTGGTGTCGTACTTTACTGTTTCCTCATCATACTCACTCGTGAAGTTGCGAAAGGCGCCGCCTTTGGAGGGCGAGGCGAGGAGAAGGTTAGCAGAAACGCGGTGAGGTGCGTGCGGTCGGTCGGGTGGGGCCCAACACCTTCCCCCTGGGCGCCGTGGGCATGCCTCGGAGCTCAGGCCGGGCTCCAGCAGCACCTGTTCTCTCTCACTTCTCGAAATACCCTTACCCCTCGCTGCGCTCGCGGTCGTCGCGAGCAGGGCCAGGACGGCAAGGAGAGTGGCCGCGCCCCCCCGACGCCCCATCCCCTCCCAGACCGGCCTCTCCCTCCCGCTCCACCGCGGGCCCTCCCGCGCGCCTCAAAGATGGAAACTTGCCAATTGGCGATCTGTCTCCAACCAGCAGCAGGGAAGACCCGGCCGAAACGAAATGATGCGTAATGATGCGTTACAGGGCAGTCCTCCAGGTCTTGGAAAACATAGCTAGGGTGTCTGGGAAGAGCTCGACCATCACCTCCGGCGGGCTCTCCCGATCCAGGCACTCCTCCAACAAATACAGCTCCTCCAATAGCGTCCTCACCGCTTTGGCAGATTTCATTAGCTTGGGCTGGAGCTCCGAGACCTCGCCGAGGAGGAACTGGTGGGAGCACTTTGGGTCCCTAAACTCGCCCTGGAGGCACACGAGCTCCTCCATTTCCGTGGTGAGCGTCTTGATTCTGCCCCGGACGGACCCGGTCGCCCTCCCCGCTGTCTTGGCCCTCCCCGCCGTCTTCATCTTTCCCCTACGGTAGGCAGTGTACCTAGAAAGACACACAGAGAGACAGAGAGGGGGGAAAGAGACAGTCAGTACTCTTGGAGATCGTGGGGCTGGAAGACTTGGTGGAAGATTGCGCACCTCGCGCTCATGGAGTCTCCCCTCATGTACACGTCTCCATCGAAGACCCCAATCGCATCACGGAAGATTTTGTCCCTGCGCTTGTTCCACTCCCCTAGGGAGGAGCAGCCCTCCAGCAGCTGGTTCTCCACGAACTTCCTCACCCTGGGAATATTCTTCACGTCGTGGTCCCACACCATGTGCTGCAGCAGCAAACAATCAATCTTGCTCACGGACCTGAGGCACCCGCGCACGGCAGAGAGGCAGCGAGAGACAGAAATAGAGGGAGAGGTCAGGTGATTTGTCGACGGCATTGGGGAGGGTGGTGGGTTGGTTACCTGCGGCCGTTAAGGCACGCGCACACGCGGAGGACCTGAACGGTCTGCAGGAGCCTCCTGTCCGATAGATTGACGTCGAGGGCGTCCCTGAGGTGAATCCTGAGCTTTCTCAGCAGGTCGATCACGGCCTCGGGAACCTCAACCCTCTCCTGGCTGTACTCCTTGATGCGCAGGATGTCACCCCTCCTGAGGAAGGCCTCCGGACTCGAGGGCTCGCCGCCGGGGCCGCCCCGGTGCATTGACCCTAGCATCGCCACCAGCTCCTCGCCCTGGAGCGGTTTCATGGGCAGCCTGATGAGAATTCTGTCGAAGAGCGCGCGAACAGAGGTGTCGTTCTCAGGCGGGATCTCATTAGAGCTGAACACACACATCAGCAGAGGGACCTGCGAGGGCAGCTCGCAAGACCCGTCCTCGCAGAAGGTCCTCTCGTTCAGTATCGTGAGCAGCGAGTTCAGAATCGAGCTCGAAGCCTTGAACGCCTCGTCGAGGAACGCCAGCGTGGCGCCGGGCAGATACGATTCCGTCAGCCGGAGGTGGACGTCCCTCTGGAGCCCTCGGACGCTCAGGGGGCCAAATAGCTCCTCCGGCGTCGTGAAGCGGTTAAGCTGCCTGCGGAAGGTGTAAACGTCGCCGCCCTCCGGGTCCAGCGCGTCAAGCACGCAGTCCGAGAGCATAGACTTGCCGATGCCAGAGGGACCGAGCAGCAGGGCGTGCTGTTGGCTGAAGAGGGACAGGAGCAGCAGCCTGATCTCCCTTTCCCTGCCGCAGATCCTCCGCCCCATGGCCACCTCGAAGCTGTCGAGCTGGGCGCGCAAACCGCGCACGAACTCGGCCATGCTAGCGTCCTCCGCGGTGCTCGGCTGGTTCACGTCGAGCACCTCGCCGCCCTCTTCGCCTCCGGTTCCCGAGCTCTCGATGAGGCTGCTGGACAGGAAAGCGTCCAATCGCTCCCGGGACGCCGCCCTCGTCTCCTCCGCGAGACCGCGCACGACCGCCATGTCCTCTTCTTGCCCCTCCGGTTCCACTGTTGCCTCCCCTTGGCCTCCCCCGCCGCGCCTGTTTAGCTCGATGATGACCTCCCTGTCGCTCGGGGACGCTGCGTGCCGCGAAGCGCGCAGAGGCCGTCGCCCACCCGACGACAAGGGTCCCGCCATCGCGCATCTCGATTGTCCGGCGGCCCTCCCCGACCCTCCCCGCCCCGCCCGGCGCCATCTCCGGCCCATGCTCGAGCGCTGGAGCATCCTCTCCTCGATGTTCAGGGGCTCCGCATCCCGCGGGAAAGGCTGAGATCCCGGTGACGTGGAAAGGCACCACTTGGTCCGAGAGTTTGACAGTGTGTGTTTGCGCGCACGGGCGGGTGCCACGATGGCGGATGCTGGTAGCATGCGGCCCTCGCTGACGCACTGCTGGCTGGGCGATGCCTTCCTGCGCGACACCGTGGCGGCCTATTTCTCGAGGGTCCCCGGAGCAGAAAAGGATGCCCTTCGAGGGTTCAGGGAGCTCGAGGACTGGGGCTGGAGATGTGCGACGGAGGTTCACGAGCTCGGCAGGGAGGCGGGCCTGCCCGATTCGGAACCAAAGCTCGTCCCGTCCGCTGCTAGGGACGAGAGGGAAAGTGCTTGGAGGAAGGTCAACCCAGTGGACGATGGGGGAGCGAGGCTGGAACTTCAAACGTCCGACGCCTGGAAGGCCCTCCACCGAATCGCCGCCGAGGAAGGGCTCGTGGCATCCGCGTTCGAACGGGACAGGCACGCCGGCGGGCTGAGCAGGGCCTTCCAATTCGCAAAACTCTTCATGTTCAACGCAAGCTCGGGGCTGTACTCCTGCTCTCTCGCGATGACGGACGGCGCTGCGAGGCTGTGCGAGGTCATGGGGGCAGGTGACCCGGTCCTCGCTAGCGCTCATGGCCACCTCCTGTCGCGAAATCCCGACGAATTTTGGTCGAGCGGTCAGTGGATGACTGAGATCAACGGCGGCAGCGACGTTGGCGCGGGCACGGAGACCTTTTCGGAGCCCGCCTCAGGGCTCTGCGCGGCGGACAGCTGGGCAGACTCGTTGCTGTTCGGCTACAAGTGGTTCTCCAGCGCTACGGACGCCAGGATGGCGTTCACACTCGCCAGGGAGAGGAATGAGGGCGGGGAGCTGATCCAGGGGACGAGGGGGCTCTCTCTCTTTTACGTCGAGGTGAGGGATGCGGCCGGGAGGGTGAGAGACACAATAAGGTTGATGCGCCTAAAGGGCAAGCTCGGTACGAGGCAACTCCCCACGGCGGAGCTCGAGCTCGTTGGAGTTCCTGCGAAGAGGGTGGGGGAGAGGGGAAGAGGAATCGCCCACATCGCAGAGATGATGAATATCACCAGGCTTCACAACAGCATAACTGCTTGCAGCTACATGCGCAGGGTCGCGGTGCTGACCCTGGACTACGCGTTGAGGAGGTCCGTGTTTGGTAGGCGGTTGGTGGACCAGCCTCTGGCACGATCGAACCTCGCCCACTTCGAGTGCCACGCCCGGGCCTCGCTTGCGCTCACCATGGAAGCCGCCTTTTTGCTAGGAAGGAAAGAGGCCCGCAGCGCGAGCGCAGAGGAACTCGGGTTGCTCAGGGTTCTCACCCCGCTATGCAAGCTCTACACAGCCAAGCAGGTCGTGTGGTGCGCGTCGGAGGGCTTGGAGTTCTTCGGTGGCCAGGGTTACATCGAGGCGACGGGAATTCCTGAGATCTTGCGCGACTCTCAGGTGCTGCCCATCTGGGAGGGCACGACGAACGTGCTGTGCCTGGACGTGCTCAGGGCGATGAGGGTCGACAAAGGCCGAGGGGCCCTCGTGCTCCTGTCAAGGGCGGCTGAGGCGGCGGTTAGGGCGGCGGGAGTCGGCCGCGAGGGGCTCCAGGGGCCGGCAGCGGCGGTGATTGAGGCTGCCGAGGAAACCAAAGGCCGCATCTCAGGCTTGCTGGGCTCTCTCGGGGGCGACGACGAGGACGCGGGGCTGTCATGGCTCAAGCCGATCGCCTTCTCGCTCGCCAAAATTTTCGCCTGCGGGCTCCTGATCGATCGGGCGCGATTGCCTTCCAACCCAAACCACCTCGACACAGCGGTTGCCCAGGCATACTGCTCCGGCGTTTCCAACGCCCCCGGATCTGTGGAGCTCGGCCACGTGGACCACTCCGTTGCAAAGCGCATCGTGGAGGGCCTCGTGGAGGGCCTCGTGGAGGCAGACTCCGTCCCCAGAGCGAAGTTCTAGTTGCCATCTATGCCATTGCGTTGCCATTGCACCAAAACTTCAATCAAAGGTCTCTCACATCCCAGTCTTCATCCCAGTGAGACATGCATGTCTCACTGGGCATATGCCATGTCACCCCAACCCCATCCTCGTTTTTCTTGGCTCCTCAATTACTGCAGCAAGTTGTGGTTTTTGCCGGCCGCGGCTGCTTGAAGCCCAGCAAGACGAGTTCCCTTTCGCGGAGGAAGAGCCACAAAGACTCGCGCGCCGCGGGCCTCCTGGACGACGACTTAGGCGGCCACTACGTCGCGCTCTCCGTCGTTTCAAGACAAGGCCAACCAGGAACCATGGACCTGTCCGAGCAGGAGATGCTGACCTTTCGAAGCGATAGTAGGAAAACGCTGAAGAGCTATGGGTCGCGGAGCGAGTACCGTTATAGGATCGTGGAGAACGCCACCAAGTGGTCCTACGTCGCGGACTGGTTCTTCGTCATCTTTCTCATCTTTGTCAGCGTTTATTTCGACCCGGCGCCGGTGTTTGAAAAGTACATCACGCAGGGCGAGCTTGACTCAGGGACGTACTCGTACCCTCTGAGGCCGAACTCCTTCCCTTCTTGGGCGCTGCTGCCGGCCTGCATCCTCTTCCCGTGCCTCGTGATCACGTGCTGCCTGAAAATCGTCAAGAGGTCGCCCCCCGGCCAGCTGCACCACGCCCTGTTGGGGCTCTTCATGTCCCTCGGGTTCACCAACGCGCTGACCTGCTTTCTGAAGCTGATGATCGGCAGGCCGCGGCCGGACTTTATGGCGAGGTGCTTCGACGGGAACGTTCCCGACCCCGTGCCGTGGATCAGGCCAGGCTACCCGGACTGCACAGGAGACCCTGGAGGTGCGCCAATTCGTCGTGCCTTGCCGCTCGCGTGTCAACCGTGACTGACTCCCTCACCCCTCTCGCTGCCCTCCACCGCAGTGATCGCCGAGGGCAGGCGCTCCTTTCCCTCCGGCCACTCCTCCATGTCCTTCTCCAGCATGTGGTACCTCTCCCTCTTCCTGGTCAACTTCTTGGACACCTTTGACGAGGACGGACACCCCTGGAAGCTCTTCGTGGCCAGCCTGCCCTCTTGCGGCGCCGTCTTCGTCGCGGCCTCCAGGGTTTCGGACTACTGGCACCACCCGACCGACGTCCTTGCGGGATCCATCCTTGGAATCATCGTTGCCTACGTGTCTTACAAGCAGCAGCACTACAAGGTCCACTACCATCTGGACCATTATTAATAAAAAAAAGTTGTGGGTTACCTTTTTAATATAAAAAAAGTTGTGGGTTCATGTCCCCAAGCCACTTCTGGTCAGGTCAGGTCCTGCTGCGCTTGATTTTGGCCATGTTAGCCAGCTGGGCCTTGCACTCTGCCACCACGTTGCCGTCCTCAGCGGTGATCGAAGCCTCGACGAAGATTCTCATGCCTCGAATTCCAAGCTTCACGATCTCACACTCCACGACGTACGTCTCGTGAAGGGCGACCGGGCGCTTCAGGCTGACCTCGAATTGGGTGGTGAAGCACATGGGTCCTTGGGTGATTTTGCAAAGCTCCGCGGTGGCCTCGTCCAGGACCGTCTCGATCGCGCCGCCGTGCCTTCGTTAAGGGGGGGGGGGGGGGGGGGGAGGGGGGGGGGGGGGGGGGGGGGGGGGGGGGGGGGGGGGGGGGGGGGGGGGGGGGGGGGGGG
>Ga0160423_10001193_pt1 | contig 21752 bp, 26 predicted proteins | sample CRUFie14St8metaG_FD_108191 | JGI IMG/M metagenome (GOLD analysis project Ga0160423, IMG submission 108191) | Marine microbial communities from the Costa Rica Dome - CRUD Field 142mm St8 metaG | ecosystem: Environmental > Aquatic > Marine > Oceanic > Photic zone | place: Costa Rica: the Eastern...
AACTTTAATAAAATCATTACCATCATCATATACCCTTGCAGTTTGTACCATAGGGTCACGCAATGTAATTTGATCGATAACTTCGTTAGGATCTGAGCCTGCCGCAACTAATCCAAAGTTACCATTTGAATTAGAACCGTTAAGTGATCTAATTTGTGAACCATTGTTTGCCATGTATGCCGCATGACAATAGTAAGTGAATGTTGAAACTTGTTCAGTCAATGCACCATTGTTAACTACAATACCATATCCTAAATCATTAACCTGTGTGTAGTCATTTGCTAACATTGAAGTATTACCAGCGGACTGTAATACAATATCAGTGAAGTCAGCCAGTGTAAATCCATTTCCATCACCTGATGTTGGATTCAAGAATAGTGTTGCTGTACCTGCCGCTTGGTCATAATTTGTTACAGCATCTACTTGGTAACGTATTCCTTGTATGTAGAACGGAGCAGGTGTTTCAGGACGTCTTTGTCTAAGTCCACTACCTACACCACTTGACACATTTAGTGTAAATGGATCATCTTTGCTTATAACTGTCATAGTTAAGTTAGAAGTAAAGTTATCAATATACATACCACCAGCAAATACTTGTTTGTTTTGTGATCTACTAAATGATCCACAAACCTGTACGTATGGTGATTTAATTAAAATTTGTCCGTCTGGATCAAGTACCTGTGCAAACCCACCGTGTCCTTGCATTGTTACGTTCATGATTCTGTTAGCATCATTCATCATGAATACATCTATTTGATCATTGTTCTTAGGTGGATTATAATTCGCATCAAAAGCAAATTTAACACAATCTATTAATGCATTATGATTTGTTAAGGCATTCGCTTCTGCTACTGCATCAGTAGTAATATTTTGTGCTACTGTACTTTGTCTACTATCTGCAAATGCTGTTTTTGCTAATACTGCCGCGCCAATTGTTTTAATGTAATTAATTGCATCTGCTGTTTCAGTTTCTTGACCTGTAACTGCACCAGCATAATAGGCTGTCTGATTAGCAAGTGAACTTACTCTACCGCCAACTTTAAGGTCTGACATAATACCGTCAATAATCAAACCTGTATCTCTACGGCATTTACTTTCGTTAAATGCTAATGAAGGATACGTTGCATTAATGTATGCAATAGTTTCTTCAACAATAAAATCTTTGTTATAACTTATAATTTCTGCGGCAAATGGAAAATTACCTGGATTGTTTTGACCATCAGTACCAACGTTCATTGCTTTAGTTGGATCAACAGTATAATGATATCCATAACGTGGATCAACAAGGTCTGGTAAGTTTGCTAAACCATTTGTAACAACATCAACAATGCTATCCATTAAAGTTTCAACTCTTGTTATATTTGCTGAACTTGCCTGGTTTGCACTATCTGTTATTTGTGATGTTACACTTTGTAATGGAGTGTATGCCACTTGAGGTAAAATATATTGTGTAACAATTTCTTTAGTTTTGTTTAGAGCCGCCGCTGTTTGTGCTTCTTGGCCGTTAATTAAACTTGTAGTACCACTGTAATACTTAGAAGCATTTTCGTAAGTTTTAGCATTACCATTATACTTTATATCGTGTGCAATACCATCAAGTATGATTCCTGTGTCTCTTTCGCACTTGGCCGCATTGTAAGTAAAGCCTGCCCAAATGCCTTGTCCACCCGCAATCTGTGCTTCAATCCAAGCAATGGTTTCATCTTTAACAAATTCTTTGTTGTCATTGATAAGTGCTACTGCACCTGGATTGCCTGAAGGCAATAAATCTAAGCCATCAAAGTTTGCATCTCTGTAGAAATAAGTGTTGATCCATTTTGATTGTGATCCTCTACGTGCTGGTCTAATTTGACAACGTCTAAAGTCTGTACCTTTGATTGAACAGTTTGCAGGAAGTTTAATAGGAAAGTCTTCATAAAATATTCCTGATTCTACATGAATACAAATTTGTGCTGTTCTTGTAAAGTTACCGTATTCATATTTTTCATCTGTTCTAAATGTTGCTGGTTCAATAAGAGCAACACGAAGTTCATCTGTATTTGCCCCTCTTGCATATTTTACAATACGTCCTAACGCACCCGATGTTTTACCTCTAAGAATTTTTCCTGGTAATATATCAACATTGTTTGGAGCACCTTGGTCAACATAACCTTGTCCACCATTGGTTACAGTAAGTGTGACTGTGCTACCTTCAACAAGTGCAGTTGTATCAAGAACTGAAAGACCATTTGTTATAATATTTGTTGTAATATCAATTTTTGCCAATACTGCATTTCTTACTGTAGAACTTACTGTTTGGTTTGTATCAATTGTTTGTGTTAATCCATCTGTATTTCTTACAGGTGCAACTGTTCCATTTTGTAAAATGATATTAATAATTGCTTTACCATAATTGATTCCTGCAAGTGTTTCTGTTAATTGAGTTGTTCTTGCTATTTGTCCACTTACAGAACTAAAGTATCTTTTACCTGCTTGGATTGCATGAAAGTTTGCATTCAAGCCATTTTCAATATCAATTGCTAATCCTTCAACAATGTAACCCATGTCTCTTGCACAGGTTGCTTCAGTATATTGAAAGTCAGGATAAGTTGCGTTTATGTATTCAACAATTTCTTTTTTAATAAATTCTTTGTTTGCTCTAATTAGGTTTGCCGCTGGAACTCCGTCAGCATGAACAGATGTAATTTGTTGTCCTTGTATGATTGAATCAACTGAGCCATTAGTATGTGTAACTGTTTGTACATAAGCACCTGGTTCTAACGGACTTGTTTCTATAATTTCTTCTGCTTTTTCACAGGCTTTTGCAACAGACTTGTATGCAAATTGTAAACTACGTCCTTCTTTACCTACAGGTGAAAAACGTTGTTCATCGTCTCCGTCTGTTCTTACATATAAATCAACAATTGAAGTAAAACTTGAGTTGTCAACATAAAACTTAGATGCGGCTTGTAAATCATCAATATCATTTGGTGTGCCGCTTCCTGCAAGGTTGCCTGGATGATCATGCAAGTATAATGCACCTGTCATATCGTCACCTTGACGTCTTACAGTTGCACTCCTTGGCATTGCTTCAGTTGTTAAGTATGTTCCGTATAAAGCACTATCATATTCACTGTCTACTAATGTATGAGTACCACCCGGATTACCTGCCGCTCCTTGGTTAGCAGAAATTTTATTTGTTCCTGCAATAGCATCTGCTGATGTAGGGTGTAAACTAATTTGGTTAGCATTTACAAATCTTGCATAATAAATTGTATTGTCTACAAGATTGGCCGCCGCAGATCCACCTGACACACTGTACTTAAATCCAACACCATTAATATTGTGATCATAACCATGACTTGCAATAATTAAATTGTTGTTAATAAAACTACCAATGGCTTTTGTATATTCTGATCCATCAGCAGGTTCTGATCTCATTCTGTTTGGCAAACCTTTTCTTTGATATGCCATATCATTGTATTTTTTATCTGCAACTAAATCGTGTACTTGAATTTGAGTGCTGTGAGTTGTGTTAAAATCTGTTGCCGCTTGATCTGATATAGGACCAATGTTACCAAGTGTAAAGTTACCTGAACCATTTAAATAACCACCAATTGTTGGCTGTAAATCTGAACTGATAGCACCACCACTGTTTGTAATAACAAGTTGGCTTGGATCTGTGTTATCAATTAAAATACCTGTTCCGCCAACTATGTTTTTCATTAATAGTTCTGCGCCAGTGTCACTGGATACAGGAATTTTATTAGATCCTAATTCGTCTGGTGTGTCTGAAAGTGCTGTAAATCTAATTGTGCCTCCTTGTCCAAACACAGCATACAGTTCGGAAAAGTTCTCATTAGTTTTGCTAAACGCATCTCTGATACTATCACCAGTTGCGTCATTACCTTCAACACCAATGTTAATATTTTTTCTTGGCATATTTTACCCCTAAAATCCTATTGATTCACCACAACCACAACTTGACGTTGAAGCAGGGTTTTCTATTGTGAAGTATGATCCAAATACTTCCTTCTTATAATCTATTGTACTACCTAACAGGTACATAACACTTGTACCGTCTATAGCGAACTTTCCAGTCGGCAAATCAATAACTTCATCATCATCTTTTGCAGACCCATCTAATGACCAATCATACTTGAATCCTGCACAGCCTCCGCCCTTCATTGCTAAACGTACCACTCCTTGCTTTTGTTCAGTAAGCATTTCGCACATACGTTCTTTGGCATTGTCTGTTAGTTCTACAACTGCTGTCATTTTAAGTTCCTTCTATGTTATTTATTAAATATTTTATAATCCGAATGTAATCAGGTAAATACTTATATGTTTTTAAGAACAGAACAAGAAGTTAAATGGTACGTTAGGAAGTCTAAAAAGGGAAAAACGCACCCTTATAAACGTGTAAAGACTGTGGTAATATTCGAGTGTGATGATTGCCACAATGAATTCAAACGTGATAAAGGAAAAGTTGATCCTAAAAGATTAGATAATGCATACAATCATGTGTGTTCAGATTGCAATCCTAAGCGTTTCGCACAAAAGAAAGGCGTCGAGCAAAGACGCAAACTAAACACACCAATTGATTCGTTAGTTACTATTGATCAGTTATAATTATTTTTCTGATTTCCAAATAGTCCATGCGCCATAGGCTATGGCCGCATATGCTAATAAACCTGCAAGAGGTTTAGCAATTAGCACGATAATACCAAATGCAATAAGAACTGCACCATCCCATGATGTTCTTTCTTTAAATGCTTCTGATACCCATCCTTTAAACTTATCTAACATATTACTCTCCTTATCCGTTTAGTGATTTCAAATGTTTGTGAAGTTGATTAACTAACTTATCTTTGGTTAGTCTTTTATCAAGTTCAAGACCATTCTTTCTTCCGTTTGCTTCTAATTCAGCCTTAGTCAATTTTTTAAGATCTGCTTTAGAAGGAACAAGAAGTAATGGTTTCTTTTGTGCAACATGATCAGAAAGTTTTAAACCTTTCTTTTTTTCTGTTGCTCCAAAAATTTTCTTAATCCAATTTAACACATTATTCTCCTTTAGTAAGTGTAATTACACCGCAAGCCAATCTGTCACCAGCGTTTCCGGTTTTCAAAGACTCAGCGTCACCACCCTTGCCTAAATCATCTTCATTTTCGTGTATTACTATTGCTCTACCAACAATACTACGTTCGCCAATTAATTCAATTCTTTCTGCTTTTATAGTAAACTCTGCAACCCCGTCTGAGTTTGCTTCAACGTTACCAAGATCACCGACATGGCCGTTTTCAAGGTCGCCATGCTCTACATTATCTGGATTGTAATGTGCGCCAGCACTTTCACAACCATTAGATAGATCGCCATATTCATGAACATGAAATCCATGAAGTCCTTCGGACAAACCAGTTATCCTACCCTTTATAAGAGTAGCAGTGCCTGGCTTCTGCATGAAAAGTATAGTTCCTTTAACCTTATCAGAATGGACTAAATCACAAACTGCGGTTACTGCTTCTTCAGATTCAACTATTTTATTCAGGCTTTCGCACTGACAAGTTCTTGATTTTGTTCTTTCACAGGCTTTGAATTGTTTAAATCGCATACAGTATTTAGCGAATATTCACGTAGGTTTTCACTCGCAAGATTCTTGTGTTTAGACTCTACCATAATATCTGCATATTCATTAAACTGTAGAGCCCAATCATTAACTGCGTTATTCCACATCATATCGCTATGGGCTCGTAGTTTTGCTTTTTTAAAACCTTGTTCAAGTAGTTCATCCATGTTAGGCAAAACGTTAGAGTCATGTCCGATAAGCAAGTCTTCTCTTGATACAGAATAGTGTATGACCGGACGAACACCTCGCCACGAATCTATTATGCGAGAAAATCTATCGTCGGTGGGCTGAATATATTCTCCACTGCGTACCCAGTGGTGGTGTATGTCAAGAACGAGTGCGAGTTCGTTGACAAGTTCAAGCGAGGCTTCAATGCCCCACGACATCTCGTCATTCTCAATAGTAATGCAGTTTCGTGCCTCTTGAGATAATCTTGGGAGGACTGCTTTGATACCGGCTGGACCCTTACGGCCGGAGATATGGACGTTACATTTAAAGTCTTGGAAGGATTTGCCGTAGCCCATCCATCTGATGCAATCAACATGATATTCAAACTCCTCTATACTTCTATTTACTATATCTTCACTTTCAGATGCCAACACAGTAAACTGACCAGGATGCATTGAAAGTCTTACATCTAACTTTCTTGCAAGGTCACCAACTGGTGCAAAATGCTTTTCGCAATATTCTCTAACATCAGGCTTACGCCAGAAGTAACTCCAAGTAGGTTCTGTGTATACAGGAAGAACATCACTGCCAAGCCTAACCATTCGTAATTCATTAGGCAAACTTCCTACATATCTAATTAAGTTTTCATAAGACTTAATGTTGTGTACCATGATGTCCCATAACCTTTGTTCTGCGACTTCTTTTGTTTGTCTATTGAGCCATGCAACTGTAGTGCTTCTTGTATTCAATGGACGTTGTATTTCCTCAAGAAGTTTTTTCTTCTGAGTCTGGTCAGGGTGCATATATTTGCAGGCAAAGCCTATACGTTTTGTCATGCTATAATTATACTATCTTTATTTGGGTAAGTCAAGTTTATTTCCAATTTTCTCTACACCATTCATCCACGCAATTATGAGGGTGTGGTTCACCGTGAAATACTGCAACACTTGTTTGTGGTAAAATTTTTGGTGCACCTGGAATAGCAAAGTTCCTTACACCGTTTATTCTCGTCATTTCAGGTTTGCCACGCATTTCCCATTTATAACTTTGTATCCATTCATCTGGCCAAAATGCAAAGTCTTTTTGGACTTGAGAATATATCCAATCTTGATCTCCGTGCATTCTTTTTGTAGCGGCAAATTGTTGTTTTTCAAATTGATCCCATACCTGCTGTTGCATACCGCTTGTTAATCTAAAAACACTACTGTTCATTTTCTTCCAGTCTGGTCTTATGTGCCTATTGAAGTCTTTGCATATCGCAAATAAATCTGGTTGGTATGAAAACAACTTATCAATATTTTGAAATATAATAACATCAAGATCAAAATACAAAATGTTACCTTGTATAGGAAGATCTCTGTTAAAAAAATAAGGCTTGTACCACCAACCTGAAACTGGAAATTTAGGCAGTGGTAAACACCTTACTCCTGCTTGTATGTTTGCACTATTGTCTGTGAAACACACAAACTCGTATGGAACTGTGGTATTTCGTTTGACCATGTTAGCCAAAACGTTTACATAATCCGCACTATACTTGTCGCCCCACTTAAGGCACACAACATAGTTTTTCATATTAACCCTCGTAGATTGCTGAGTTGGCGCCATGTTCATAACATTCGACGCTCTTTACATACACTGTTGGATTCAATGCTTTTCCACTTTTTTCTGCTTTAAGTAATATGTCAGCCATTTTAAAATATGCCAATTCTGCAAAACGTTCTGCACCTACACCAGGAATAACTCTTACTTCAGCAAGTCCTTTTTCTCCTAATGCTACTAATTCATCTTTCATTGGATCATCTTGTGCAACAACTAATTTGTGATCGAACATATCTTCCAACCAATTTTTAAATTCTTTAAGGCCTCCAAAGTCCATTACCCAGTTTCTGTCATCAAGTTCATCACAACCAAAAACAAGTTTAAATCCTAAACTGTATCCGTGAATCAAAGAACAATGTGAGTGTGTTGCACCCCATTGTCTAAATGAGCATGACAATCCTCTATCATTACCATAATTTTTTGTACTATAAAATTTTCCCATAATTTTCTCCTACTGTTATATGAGCGGCAGAATTAGAAGGGTTGACGCTAAGACCTTTGTTAAACATACTGTATATTATACAGAATTTATTATTCTTTGTCAACCGGTAAATGACCATAATGATGCATTTTGGCGGCAACAAGTGGAATCAATTTCTTACGCATTGAATTGAAACTGACAGTGATACGTTTTTCAGTTTGATTTGGATCTGTTCTATGTTCAAGCCAACTTGGAAATATCAATAGTAAGCCAGTTCTTGGTTTACAACTTGCAAAATAACTGCTATAAGGATTTTGTTCTTCAAAAACATCATTCATTCTTAAAGGGCGTAGAGGTGATTCAAAAATTAATGGACAACTGTCATCATCTACATACGGATAAAATGCACCACTAACTACACTTCCTTCGTGTCTGTGCTTGTCTACTTGTCCATCTTTACCAATTACATTGAACCAACTTGTGCCTAAAATGCTTTCTTCAAGTCCTGCACTTTTGCAATATAAATCAATACAGTTTTGTATATCTGCTCGTAGTTTACTTAGATCCTTGTGAAATAAAAACTCTTCATCGCCATTTATAAAACTGCTTTTGCCCTTTAGTATTAAAGCATGATCTCCAGTGTCCCAGTTATCAATTAATTCTAAACACTTTGGAATTTCTGCATGACCAGATAAATCAAATGCACTTACCAACGTAGGAAACAAAGCAAGATCTTCTTGATTATACATTAACCATTTCCTCTAATTTGCTTAATTCATAAAATGCAACATTCTCTTTTTTCCAAGTATCTGGCATTTCCCAGTCTTTGTTGTTGAATATTCTAAATTGTTTTTTAGGATAATGTTCAAATAATTTTGAAATTTGATGAATCCAAAAACTTGGATCTATTGGTTTGCTTTCTGCAGATTCATAGTTTCTTGTACCTTTAAAAATATTATTGACAGTATTTGTTTTGCTAAACAAATCAAAGCCTACAAGATCTATAGTTTCATCTTCCTTACTTAATATACAGCCGATGTAAACTGCATAAGGACCACTACCCCAATGAAATGCTTGATCTCTTTTTTCATCTGTGTTATACCAAAGTCCTGGTACAACATTTATATTGTGTTTACCACCGAATTCTTCTACCCAGTCTGGCCTTGTCCAAATACCTGATTTAAGATTCACGTATTTACTTAAAGCCTCTCTGACCATTCTACGATCACAACAAACAATGTGTCGTACTTTCCATTCTCGAAAAATTGCATTACAGCCTACTTTTTCGCCTGGTAAATCATCTAATCTAATTGTTTTTCGACTTTCGCCGTTACCTATTATGAGCATACTATATTTAATAAATACATATAACGATAGGAAAAATACTGGTATGCCAACAGCAATTCATGATATATTTAGGTTTATAAAACTCTACTCGCCAGACGGCACAACACTCGAACATACACTTGAAGCAGATAGTGTAAGTGATGTATTAAGCATACGTAGAGGAGACGGTGTAAGTTGGAATCTTCCAACTGTTTCACCAAGCACTAATATTGCTGTTACTGTAGGCACAAATACAGGAAACAACCAAATACAAGGTGCATATTACTTAGACGGCATAGAACGTAATTCTATTGCACTTGTAAAAGGTAGAGAATATATCTTTGATCAAAGCGATAGTTCAAATGCTTCATTTGGTGGTTACTTACACCCACTAACATTTAGTAACACAGTTGATGGCTCAATAAGTGGTGCTATTCAAGGTGTAGAATATGATGATGGTATTACATACTTAATTGATGATGCTCCAGTATCTAAAGCAAATTACAAACTTAATTTTACAACATCTACAAACAGAAAAGTCAAAGTATTAGTGCAAGACGAAGCACCTAACACTTTTTACTATAATTCACATGATAACATAAATCAAGGTGGTACTATTACTACATCGCCAGGTAATGATATTATGATGATTGATGTTGATTATAGTTTAGACGTTCCTCCAGGAACAACAAGAGTAGAACTTACAGATGTAAACGCGGCGACAACAGGTGTTGATTTAAGTGCGGCAGGCGGCATTACACTTACAAGAAAAAATGGCAATGAAATTGAAATTGGTTCATTTGCTGTTGCGGAAATAGACACACTACACACTGTAACAACAAGAAATTCTATTACAACTAATAAACTATATATGGAAGATCTTGAAGTAGGAGATGTTCAAAGTGCAACAGAAGATGGATTTGTTTCTCCTACATCAGAATTTTTAGGTACTGGTACGTTAGGTAATGCACTTAGACTTGCTATTAATGAAAGAGAAATAACATCTAACACTGTTACAAAAACTTTTGCATTTACGTCTAAACCAGCAAAAGGTATTTTAAATTACACAGTTGGTTTTCAACTTGGAAGTGATGCAACTGCAAGTTCTGTAACAGCAAGTATTCAAAGATATAATCCATCAACAACTATATGGGAAACTATCAACACTGTGAGCGGCACAGGCGGAGTACCATATGAAGTTTCTAATTCATACAACGAGACTTCGGCATCAGGTGCACAATATAGAGCAGTGTATGCGATTGCAGGAAACACAGGAACAATTACACTTGAACTTCAAGCATATTATGAGATACATGAAATAACAAATAATCCTGTGCTAAGAACTGAAAGTGCCACAGGCACATTAAGAACAAGAGATTTAGCACCATTGGGTACAAATGATATTGGTAGAGGAAGTGAGCCATATGATAATGTGTATGCAAATACATTCCACGGACACCTACAAGGAACCTTCGACGGTGACATAACAGGTTCTGTTTATTCAGATGATTCAACAGTATTAATAGATGCTACAAATGGAAAAATTATTGCTCCAACAGTAGCAGGTGATATTACAGTTGAAAGCGGACACATTGATTTAGATGACAATTACAAATTAAAATTAGGTACTGGTAATGATCTTGAAATATATCATGATGGAAATCATAATTGGATTGATGGAAGTCAAGGAGTCACAACTGCTAATACTTACATAAGGTTAGCCCCTGGAGCGGCAACACGTCTAATTGTTGATAACGGATCAAAGACAGCAATAGAAATTGTTCCTGATTCTTTAATAAGTTTAAATTACGCAGGATTCCAAAAACTTACTACTCAAGGTTATGGTTCAGAAACTACAGGTGAACACAGAGCAACAGATAGAATGAGAGCGCCAGAGTTTATTGGTGATTTATATGGATCAGTGTTTGGTCCAGACTCATCAGTCGTGATTGATAACAATGGTACTGTAATGGGTGAAGTTAACAATGCCCAAGTTACTACTGCTAACTTAGAAGCAGGCCTCTTTACTGACACCGTAGGTACAATTACCAACGGTAACATCACAGGCTTTAACAACGTAAGTGCAGTAAACTTTACAGGTAACTACACAGGTTCATTCTTTGACGATGGTAGCACAATGTTAATTGATGGTATGCGTGGACGTATCGTTGGCACTATTGATGCAGATACAAGTAGAGTAGGTCCATTAAATATTAATTCTGATACTTCAATTAAATTTAACAATGGTGTTGGTGTTGATGCCAATGGTAAACTTGTAAATGTAGCCAACGCGGCACAACCATTTACAATAGGCAGTCCGGTCACGTTTGAAAGAGAAGCACGTAGTTTCCCAGGCGCACAAGAAGTTATGTTGTACACAAACGTATCAACTGGAACATATGATATTGATACAACGGCTACACAGAATGTATATTGGAACCAACCAAGTGGTTCTCTTGTTGCTAACTTTACAGGACTTGAAACAAGTACACAAAGAGTAAGACGTGTAAGAATACACATTAAAACAAGTGGTACTGCTGTAATTCCTACAATGGAAGTAAATGGTGTTACACAGACTCCAACAGATTTAGGTACTGTTATAAGTAAAATTAATTCATTAAACATTTACGAATACACATTCTATAGAACACATACAAACGTATGGGAAATATATCGTAAACAGTTAGATGCTGGCAACCTTTCATTAGACTTAGGTGATGTTTTAGCAAACGGTAATACAACTACTTTAGGTATTAGTACAACTAATAAGATTAATGCAAACGAACTTGAGGTAAGTTTAAGTGGAACAGTGTATGGAAACTTTACTGCAACGTCTACTCCGGCGGCTGGATTCTTCACATTTAAAGACGGTGATTTACGTCTTGAATCAAATAATATTGTACACAATTCAGGAAATGCATATGTTCAATGGAAAAGTACAACACAAATGATGCCACAAACTACAACACCATCAGGAGTTACAGCATTTGATTTCACGGATACTGATACTCATTATGTGTATCAACCAGCGGCGGCATGGACACCTAATATAACAAACATACCTAACGTTGCTCAGAGAGTTACAAACATAAGATTCTTTGTTATACAAACTGCAACACCTTATATTCCAAGTTCATGTCAAGTTGACGGAGTTGCTCAAACAGTTGCTTGGCAAAACGGTGTTACACCTACAGGTACTGCAAGTGGTGTAGACTTTGTTCAACTTACAGTAATTCAAACTAATGCAGGACTGTCTCCTACATATGTTGTTATTGGACAGTCAAATAGTTATTCATAAGGATAAGTCATGTCCGCTACCTTAGACACTTTTGGACTTAATGTAGATAGGAAGAACGGTTTTCTATTATGTACTGCAAATAATGTCAACGATACAGATACCACTGGTAAACTAATTTACTTTCCTATAGGTGACTTAGGAAACCCACAAATAAAAACTTATACTAATACTTTTTTTGCAAGTGTCAACTGGATGGGCGATAAAGCAGTCGTAGGAAATTACGCAACAAATCCAATAGTTTACACCAGTAGAAATCCTAAACCAGATTTTAGTGCTTTACCTGGAAGATTTGTTGCAGGTAGCGAGGCACTAACAAATAATTTTCCATGGTATTGGAGTTATGCTGGAGGTCATTTAATTACTCACGGTATTAGAACATCGGCACAAGTTGGAACTACAGTTTACAGCACCAGCGATGGACACACATTCAGCAGTCAAACTATGAGTGGTGGATCAACCACAGGAGCATACACAAACTTTGTAGAAGTAAGAGATGCCAATGGCGATACAGCAGTAGGTACAATAAGATTAGATGGTGCTTATTGGCATAGAAGCCAAAAAAATAATGTTACAATGAGCGGCATTGGTTCGGCAGGTGGTTCTGCGTCAGGTGCTTTTGGAGGAACCGTATATGGTTTAACCGTGTGGCCAGGCAAAAACGGAGACGGTAGCGATAGATTATATATTTGTCGCGGAAATACTATAAGTCAAAAAAATAATGATCCTATTGCAAATGCTTGGAGTAATGCAATAACAACTATACCTGGAAATAATTTTGCACAATTTAGTTACAACATAAGATATCTAAAAGGTGTTGATCTATTATATTTGCCATCAGGTGTTTGGGGAGGTTCAGATGCTTGGTACAAGCCTTTGATAAGATATCACAATGGTACTGCTATGTTCATTGCATCATCAAGTGCTGTTGACGATCTTAATTTATTTTTAATGGACTTTGCAGGTGACGATGAAGGTAATATCATAGGAATAGGCAGAGCATGGGATAATGCTAACAGCACTTTCGGACCTACCACAGATTACATATACCTAAATGGACCTAACCACGGAGGCGGCAACTGGCAGGCTGGCACATTACCAACACCTGTAGATGTACTACCAGGAAGTCAACAACTTGTTTATTGTGGTATGGACTCACCAACTTATAGGGGATAACATGACAGTACAAGATGAATTACCAATTAGTAAAAAACAACAAGTAAAGGTGGACTTAGATAAGCCAGTTGATATAGGTGCTCCTATTGTTCCACAAGATCATGTTGATGAGAAACCACCATCAGCGCCAACTGATAATATGAAACCGACTACTTCTTAGAATTCTTTTTTGGATCTAATTGTTTGATATCGTCTTTGACTTCTTTGATATCAGTAAGTATTTTTTCAAATTGTTTATTTGTATTTGTAAGTAGATTGAATAAATCCTTGACAGCATAAATTACCCACCACCACCATGTAAATGCTACAATGGCAAATGATAATGCTATTCCACACACTATCCAATCAACCCATGTATCAACATCAAACGTAAGTGCAAGTATAAGTCCAACCAAGGCAGTGAGTGGAGCCACTTTACCTATCCATGACCAAAAATTGACCTGCTGGTCTGTCTTTAATTTATGAAAATATCTTAACACCGGCCTACCCTTGGATTATACCAAACTTGGACCAATTGCCAGGACTTCCTTCTCTTGTGCAAATCCAACCTACGTGTCCGTTTGGTACTGGTTCTGTATTCCAAACAATATCACCTTTTTTCCATAAACCATCTGATGGTGCGGTGTTACTATTTGCAAACTTCTTACCTTCAAACTTGATAGGACCTGCTACTTCAAAATTCAATGACGGATTAGATACACCAATACCTACTTTGCCAAACATTGAAATTTGTGTTTGTGTGTTTTCTGGTTGACCCATTCTTATATGTCCGTATGGTGAAATAGCAATTCTTGAAGTGCTATCTGTAATAATTTTTAGTTCACTTGTTGAATGTGTACCAAGTACTACAGTTTCACCTTGTGGATCAACGATAAATTCTGCTTGTTCACTGCTAATGCTTAACTGTCCATTAGGTGCTTCAGTTCCAATTGATAGACGCATAGCATCTCCGTCCCAGAACAAAAAGTCGTCAACAGTTAAGTTGCCGTCGACTACCAAGTTCTGTAAACGTCCAACTGTACGTAAACTTGAATTAATAATTGTTTCACCTAAAGTATTTGCAGTTAAAACAGGAGTGTTATCAATATTATAACTTGCATCTCTATGTAAATCAATTGGCTCGCTACTCCATAATCTTGATGGATTAGTTTGTAGAATAAAACTCTTTGCTCCGCCATCTGACTTCCATTGTAAACCTTTTCCAATTGGCGAGTCACCATTGCTTGAATCAAACACAAGTGAGTCACTGCGTTCTTGTCTGATGTCAGCGGTTAATTCATTTACGTGTAAACTGTTACATTCAAGATGACCGTCAACAGTCAATTGACCTGTAACTGTTGTATCACCTGAAATCTTATCTGCATTTACAGTATCTACAGTAATGCCATTGTTGTCAATAAGTAGGATTGTTCTGTTTGCTTGGTCTGTAATACCAGTGCTTCGGAACTGTGTGATCTTTCCGCCCTGAATTGCATTACCTGTTAACTGTCTATCCTCGATACGTTGTACCGGAACAATACGGTTAGCAATTACCTCAAGAGTATTACCGAGTTCAGCAAGACCCTTTTTTACCTGTTGTATTTCGTTATTATCAATGTCATTGTACTGCATATTAGTATTTATCTAACTGCCTTTAGAAGTATAGTATCCGGATTAATACGCCCATTTAGTTTAATGTCTACTGCATTGATTTCGTCTAAATATGTGTTAAGTTTACGTTTACCTGCGTCTTTAAATTCTTTTAATTTTTCTTCTGGTTTACGCAGGGTCTTTTGTATGCTTTTTTCTTCTGCAAACTGTGTGATTGTAGTACCCTTTACACTCAATCCAGTTCCTTCTCTTTCAGCACCAAGAGGATCAATAGTTGCCGCAACATATTTTCCTATCTTTCTTGTCTTAACATTAAAGACCCATAGTTCATTACACCCGATAATCTCAATTGGATTGATACTTGCAAGTTGAAACTTATCATCATTTATTGCAAACTTTAATTTTGCAATTAATTTTTCTTTACTCTTTGGTTGTTTCTTACGAGGCTTACGCATAGCCTTAGCAGTATCAATAAGAACATCTAATGCACCCATATACAATTCTAATGCACTTATTTTTTTCTTAATATCTGTTTTACTAAAACAAGCATATGCTTCTTTAAGTTGTGCCGCCCAATCTATTTCTTGTTCTGTAGCATCTGCCTTTAACACAGGCGGATCAACTACATCTTTTAGTTCTTTAATTTCAGGCAAATAATAATCTTTAATTTTACGTGCATGAGCCTGTGTTACTTTCATATCGTAAAAATGTTTTTTAAAATTAAAAGACTTGATATTAAACTTTGCAGGATCATCAAGCCAACTGTCTAACCAATCTTGAGGCTTTTCATCCATTATCCAAGCCTGTGCAGTAATACGTTCTTGAATACTTGGCACATGAGCATTCTTCTTTTTCTTTGCTTCTTCCTTGGCCTTTTCTTCTTCTGCACGAGCAAATGCGTCTGCTTTTTCTTTAAGTTCTTCTATCCATTTATTGATGTAACTACTTTGTGGTTTAACTTGACCCATAGTACCTGGAAGTTCATCCCAATATTTGTTATATGCTTCATGAGTATCTGGTCTACCTAATGTAGCCATTCTGCATAATGCGCCTATTGTACTATGAAATCTACTGTCTGGAATCTTTGTGAAGCCTGGAACTTCTTCTTTCCAACGTTCATTATTACGCATATATTCAATAACATATGCTTTGTAGTCTGAATTCTTTTTGTCTAATCTATAATAGTCATTTGCAACTGTTGATCTATTACTAAATTGTTGACCTGTAAGTTTATCAGCATCTTCCCAGGTAGGTTCTGTTTTTAAACCTTTGACTACTCTTCGAACGGGTTTCTTTTTTCTACGGGGGGTCAGTAAAGCCACTCTCAATTCTCCTTAAGTTTGTTTTATTATATATTAAAAAAAAATAAAGTCAACTGAAAATGGCTTTAAAGATTAGTTTTCTGCATTAGATGGGTCACCTAAAAAGAAGTACAAGATTTGGTTTTTGTTCTTAACCAACTGTGCTTTACCTTCTGCCCAGTTATTCTTTTGGAACTCTTTAGTGTCTTCAACCCAGTTATTCACTGCGTCTGGTCTTGAGTTCAACCAACTGTTAGCACTATTAATCTTGCTTTTAAGATTAAGTGTAAACGGTTTCTTCTCTGGTAACACCGTATTTTCATTTGAACTTACTCCTGTTGTAACCAACATAAGCAATCCTATTGATAAAAATACTGTCATTATCACTTTATACATATTATACCTCCTCTCTTTACTCGTGTTCACCACCAGGATCATTTTCTGGCATATAGACTTTCTTTGGATTACCATGCTTGTCATAATATAAAGTATAACCTCTGGCTCTTCCATAAGAATGATATCCACTACCAAATCTCCATGGTTGTTTTTCTGCAACTCTAAATGTTGCAACAGTGATTACTACCGCGGCAACAAATACCACGTGAGCAATAGCACTAATACTAAATGCTAATACACTGTTTGCAATTTGAAGTGCAAATACTGTTGACCACATGAAAGCAAGAACCTGCATTATCATATGTCGTACTTGTAAGTCAGGAATATGTCTCAGAGGATTTACTCTTGCATCCATGATACTATTCCAACTATCATATACAAATTGTCTCATTAAATTTTTTCTCCTGGCTCAAAGCCTCTAAAAGTTTTGAATCTTGGAAAACGCAAACTAAACGTTCCATCTTGATTCTGCGTGACAGCATCTGCTCTCACCTCAACAAGTTGTCCAATAATGCTATCACGGTCAGTCCAAAAACTGTCACGATTAGCATCACTAAACCCACTACCCACATTAACTTTGATATCTCTGCCATCATCTTGTCCAGCACAGATAAATGCTCCAAGTCTTCCTTCATTTCGTCCAGTTCCAACTTCAACATCCTTTACTTCCAAAGTTACTTCAATAAACGGTTTTGCTTTTAACCAAGCATGACTACGTTTACATTCGTATGGTGCGTCTGTATCCTTGATCATAACTCCTTCATAACCACCGTCTACAGCCGCTTTATTCAGCTCTACAAAGCGTCTTTCACCTTCTGTGGTACTAAGGTCTACATCTTCCCACTCCAGTGCTTGTACGTGCTTTAAAATGCTTTTATGTTGCTCTACCCAATGCTTGGTTGCAACACTTCTAAATGATTGTGGCTTGTCCCAACCACCTTCCAAAAACTTATCCAAAGGACACATATCGAATAAATGTAGAACTGCGTCTGTGGCATCTCCCCCACTTTTTCTATGTACCTGTTTCATAAGGTCTTGGAAATTTGCACTCATAACTTCTCCGTCCAATACCAAATCGTATGGAGCAGGATTGTCTTTAAGCACCTCTTCAATCTCAGCAATGATGTGTCCAAAGTTATGAAACTGTTTTCCATTACGACTAAACGTTTCTACTTTGTTGTTCTTAACTACTGCAAGAACTCTTACGCCATCAAGTTTAACTTCTATTTGCTTTTTACCTGTCATCTTCTTTTCATGGTTAGCACTATCATGAGCAAGTTGACAAGTAAACACAGGAATCTTATACTGTGGAAATTTCTTTGCAATTTTGTTTACAGTCTTTTCTGAAACTCCACAACGTAGATCCTTAATCAAAATTCTTCTATAAAAACCATTCCATTGTTCTGCGGTAGCGACACTCATTGTAAGTTCAATAGCATCTCTGGCCGCATGACCTGTTAGTTCTCTTGCGTGTAATTTTTCTGCAAGTTCTTTAAATATTTTCCATTCACAGCCTTGTGCTGATAATACTTCGTTTTCTGCTTTTGTAGGAACTTGCTTTACACCAAATGTATATAAAGGATCAAGTGCCATACGAACACCTTCAAAGAACTCATCAAGTCCTTCGTTCATTGCGTCTGTAAGTATTTGTTCTTTTGCGAGTCTTGAATTATCTGCTTCAAGTTTTGCGATTACTGCTTGTGGTTGTGTTCTCATTTGTGCCTCTCTTTTGCCTTATTATTACTATAATATACCATCTTTTAGGCTATTTGTCAAGAGATTTTTTACCAAAATCCTAATACCTTACCATTTCCTGCTATGATAAAAACACAAGTTAGTATGTGTAATACTATCCAAAATGTCCTCATTGCTAATGCACGTTTGACATCTGCTTGTGATATTGGTAGGAATTCTGGTTTGTCGTCATCATCAATTCCAATAGGCATACCTACTGTTCTTGCCCACATTTTTAAAAAACGTCTTTGTCCGCTCATACTGCTTCTTTCTTTGAAAGTATATATCCGTGATCAAGTTCTTCCCAGATAAGATTGTCACCTACGTCCCAACCTACTTGATCAAGACTTCCTACAGGAAATTCCAAATATAATTCTTTGGTTTTGCCATCTTGTTTTATTTGAACGATCCAACTATTTGGACCTGTTTGTTTTGGATAAGTCATTTACTGTCACCTTTGCTTACCTATATTTATTGGCCTGCCTGAGAGGATTCGAACCTCTGACCTCCGGTTCCGCAAACCGACGTTCTATCCAACTGAACTACAGGCAGATACTTTACAATACAACATAAAATCATATTTGTCAACCAGATATTTCAGCCAAAAAAATAGGCGACACAAAGGCCGCCTATTTAAGAAAGAAAATAACGTCAGCCTATTAGTTGTCTAATAAACCTTTTGCCATTGCTTTGTAGCCAGCACCAATTACTTTTCTTGGAGCCTTAGTACCCATTACGTATCTTGATACCATAGTACCTCTGCTATTTTTTCTTGTGTTTAAGAAAATTGGGTGACCCGCAAATCTTAATGCTTGGATAACCGCTTGTGGGTTACCTGCTTTATATCTGTTTTTGATATCAGCACTTGTAAGTGCTTTACCATCTACAAGAGCCGATAAAACTCTTTCTTGAATTGTAGTTGTTTTTGTAGTCATGCTACTCTCCTTTATTGATTTAATCAAGTATTAAGTGAGTTTCCTCATTTAACTTTTATAGTATAACAAAAATATGTAAGAAAGTCAAGTGTTTGTTTGCCAATTACACAGGAATGGTAAGCAATCTAATAAGTCCAACACCATCAATTGTAAAATATAAAACATATAACAACGTAAGACCAAAACTCTTTCTACTCATTGCACCGTATATCAAACACATTGCACTCAATTCCCACATGATGTATGACACAAGTAAGTTAGGTGTAGGCATAGTTGCCGCCATTACAATAGTTGCACCAATTCCTAAGATTAGGCCTGCAATTTCTGCTATGAATCGTTTTTTGTTGCTCTTCCAGTCTTCTCGAAAGAAACGTATCAGATGCTGTCGAATGTTCTCACGTTTCATACACTCTTCTTAGTAGTAAATGCAAACGTATCAATTTGTTTGTTATCATTTACCATAAAATATCTATCAAGGTGTGCTGGTACAATCAAAAGTCTACCTGCTTCACAAACAAATCTTTCGTCTGGAGCAGTATAGATGCTGACTGTCTTATTTGGTGGAACCATTATTGGATTTTTGTAAGGTGGATTAATAACGAATTTGGCATCGTCATAAAAACAATTTGCAATGTAATATCCTGTAAAGTTTCCTTTTGGATAATTTTGGATTTCACTTGTACCTGTATGTCGTTCATACCAACTCTCGTCAATCTCATACAGGTCTACTCCATGTTCTTGGGAGTATGCTTTGATACAGTCGTTGATACTGTTCTTAAGAATTAATAATTCATTAGCATCGAATACATCTTTATCTGTTTCAAACTCTGTAAGTTCTTTGTCAATGTATTTTTTGACTTTAGGTTCTTCCGCAGGATGATATAATCTTAAATCATACATTCCTACACAAGTAGGAAAGATACTAAAATATTCACTGTCGTTTAATGAATCTGTTTGGTGGTGCATAATATATCTCCTATACTTTACTTATGTCTGGTGCCGGCACACGGATTCGAACCGCGGACCTACTGATTACAAATCAGTTGCTCTACCAACTGAGCTATGCCGGCTTCTTTACTTCTTGCACTCTGTCGTATCTAAATGAACGCCAGCCATTTGCATTGGTATCCCATACTGTAATTAGTCCTTCTTTTACAGGTTCACTATCAGTTTTGGGGTGATTCTCTTTAGGAATAATATCGAAACTTTTTGTGCAAGTCATAATTCGCTTGTCACCGTCAAGTTTAAGAAACGTTACTTCAAGTAGTTCTTTTCTAAGTTGGGCATTTAATTCTTCTTGGGTAGGAATACCCTTCATGTTTGCAATTTCTTGTTTAATATCCATATTACTCTCCAAATGCTATTTGTTCGAACCAACGATCTGCAATTTGCAAATGACTCTTTGGCCCTGGGTGTTGATGATCTCTTGCATGATCTATTTCTACTTCTTTAGGATTAATTTGTGCAACACTTTCAGTTGGTAGTGTTTGCTTAATTATTTCGTTAGTTTCTCTACCCCAACTCCATACACTTATCATACTATCGTTAATGTTTGATATATCGTTGAGCCAATTTAAATAATTAATTGTTCTATGTATTTCTAATTCTTCCCAATAGTTTCTAATATATGCCATGTGATCTGGATTAGACTCATCAAGGCCAGAGCCTATAATCATGTTCGTATGTTGCCATTCTTTTTCATATTGAGGCCAACAAAATCTGCTATAGTCAGGTAATAAGAACAATGCTTTATCAAACCCTATCAATCTTTCAGCAACACTATAACATTTAACAATGTTATCAATGCTACTCCCAACCATGCCAAAATTCATTATGTCATAGTCTGGAAAATAACTTTTTAAATGAGTAGTATAGATATCTTTTTCATCTACACCTACACCAAATGTGCAACTGTCACCAAACACTGCAATACGTACTTTTCTGCTTAGGTCAAGATTCCAATCGCCTCTAAAGCCATACTCATTAATGTTATAACGTGTAGGACCATTAGGGTCTACATTCCATTCTTCACTGTCTTTGAATGGTCCGCATGTAAAAGACTTGTTAGGTTTGTACTCCGGACAAGTTAACATATACTCGTGAAACTTTACAAGGTCGTGCTTGTCGTTCATCAGTGCTGGACTTAACTGTGATAGATTGTCTATGCCGTCCATAAAATATTACCTTGTTTGTCTTGTTTCACTT
>Ga0160423_10001194_pt1 | contig 21751 bp, 20 predicted proteins | sample CRUFie14St8metaG_FD_108191 | JGI IMG/M metagenome (GOLD analysis project Ga0160423, IMG submission 108191) | Marine microbial communities from the Costa Rica Dome - CRUD Field 142mm St8 metaG | ecosystem: Environmental > Aquatic > Marine > Oceanic > Photic zone | place: Costa Rica: the Eastern...
TCATGGCTGGTCGACCAGTGCCGTCGATAACAGAACCCGATCGAATCACCAAATCATATTGCGACATGCCCCAGCTCCCCTATTGTCCTGTGGTCATCCTGACAACCAAATTTCGGTCAGTAACTCATGATGCGAATGTTCTATCACAGATAACCGTTCCAAAAAATGCCTTGCAGAGCATGGCGCTGTCTTGAACTTCTTAGCAGAAACTTCTGAACCGCGGGTAACTAAAAGTATTAGCTTTATTTGGACTAGCTATGAGGAATGGCGCACCCGGCAGGACTCGAACCTGCAACCCCTTGGTTCGAAGCCAAGTATTCTATCCAGTTGAACTACGGGTGCGTGGTGCGCATGTTGCCCTAGGGCACTTTGCCGCGCAAGCGTCAGCTGCGTAATAAACGCCCTGGTACCGCTCCCGTATGCTCATTGTTGGTCAACACTACCTCGCCGGCAACGATTGAATGCTTCAATCCATCCGCTGTTTGCTTAAGCCGTCGAGCGCCCGCTGGCAGGTCGTAGACCACTTCGGGCAATCGCGCGCCTATGGTTTGCGGATCAAAGACCAATAAATCCGCGGTCATACCCTGACGCACCAGTCCGCGGTCGTGTAGCCCCCACAATGTGGCGGTGTCGTAGGTGATTTGCCGCACCGCTGCTTCCAGACTAAGCGCCTGTTTTTCGCGCACCCAGTAGCTGAGCAAGTGGGTTTGTAACGACGAATCCATAATCTGTGCCACGTGGGCTCCAGAATCTGAGAACGTCACCACGGACCGTGGATGCTTCATCATTTCCAACACATGATCCTGATTTTCATTCGCCAGCGGCTGGCGGAAGAACATCTTAAAGTCACGCTCTAGCGCCATATCGATCATCAGTTCAACCGGGTTGACGCCCTGCTGGCGTGCCAGTTCGCCCATGGACGGGATATCAAACGCCATGTCGGACATGGGATATACATGATCCCAGTGGGGTGGTCTGGCTTCAGCTCCGACTACTCGCGGTCCGGTGTACTCACGACTGGCGATCTCCACCAACTTGGCTTTTATCGCCGGGTCGCGCAGTTTTGCAGCCTGCTCTGCCAATGGCAGCTGTCTGATCTCTGACCAATATTCCCAGTTATCGAACGGTGTGTAGCTTTCAAAGGACAACAAGCTCGACAACGCGCGGCTATGCACCTGCGCAAACATGCGCCCACCGGCCGCTGCGGTCTCATCCAAAAGATCAAAATACGGCCGCCACAGATCTGGCGCCGCACGCACGCTAAACATGCCCCAGGTCTGAATCACTCCAGACTCCACGGCCAAATCCCGCAAGCGGTCGCAATATTCTCTAATGCGTTCTGGGTCGCGCCCCGGTGCCTCACCGGCAATTTCAAATATGCCTTTACCGGTTTCGCCAACGGCATTAACGATGGCGCGCACTTCGTCCCATTCGGCCAACCGGCTGGCAACAGGCCGGTCGTCTGCAGTGATGTGGTTAAAGGTACGGGACGTTGAAAAACCAATGGCGCCTGCCTGCATGGCCTCTTTCACCACCGCCTGCATGCGCCGGGTATCGTCCTCTGATGCCGCTTCGGCAAAGGCCCGCTCACCCATAACATAGGTGCGTAACGCCGAATGGCCAATATAACCGGCATAATTGATGCCCTTGGGTAATGCGTCTACGGCATCCAAAAACTGCGGGAAGGTCTCCCAGGTCCAATCAATACCTTCCAGCATGGCATCTCGGGACAGATCTTCTGCGCGCTCAAGGTTACGGAATACCAAGTCCGCGTCTTCTTGTTTGCAGGGCGCCAATGTAAATCCGCAGTTGCCCATTACCACGCTGGTAACACCGTGGTAACAGGAGCATGAACCTAGGGGATCCCAGAACACCTGAGCGTCCATGTGGGTATGGCCGTCGACAAATCCCGGACTGACCACATGCCCTTCGGCATCAATCGTTTGCCGAGCTTTGCTGTTGAGGCGCCCGATTGCGGCTATTTTGCCGTCTTGCACCGCGACGTCCGCGCGGTAGCCCGCAGATCCGGAACCATCTACAACAGTACCGTCCTTAATCAATAGATCGTACATAGTTTGTCTCCTTCAGCACCGTGCCGATTCTTGCGGCCGTGCTACCATCCCCTTTTTTTGCGCAACCTACGGTAAGCCTATGAGCCGTCCCGGCAGCAACGAAGCAAATCTGACCCCTATTCCTCGATTGAGCTATACCGTGCACCCGGGTCAAGGCCCCTACCTGCTGTTAGTGCACGGCTTTTTATCCTCAAGTGCCCAATGGATACTCAATTTAGCCGCGTTAAGCAAGGTGTGCCAACCCGTCACTGTCGATCTTTGGGGGCATGGCCAGTCCCCCGCGCCTACAGATCTCGATCTCTATCGACCCACAAGCTATGCCGATCAGTTCGAATTTATCCGCTCCACAGTGGGCGCAGAACGTTGGTTTGTTTGCGGTTATTCCATCGGCGCCAGTCTCACACTGAACTACGCCCACACCCACGCGAAACGCGTTATTGGGCATATTTTCACGAACTCCACCTCGGCCTTTACCGACTCCACCAAAATTGAAGGGTGGCAGGACAACATCCAACGCGGCGCAGATAAAATTCGCGCTGGCGGAGCCGCTGCTATAGCAAAAATTCCTGTGCACCCTAAGCGCGCCTACACATTGCCCAAACCTGTCTACGAGGCGCTGCTGGCCGATGCAGCACTGCTGTCACCTACCGGCGTTGCCAACACCTACCTTGGCACCATGCCCTATACCAATATACTCGACGTTGCCGGCAGCAACTCTCGCCCGGCACTTATGTGCTGGGGCGAAAAGGAACGGCGTTTTGCACCGCTGGCACAATGGGCGATCGAGCACATGGCGAACCTTGAGGTGGTCAAATTGCAGGCCGGCCATGGTGTTAATATGGAGGCCAGCGCTGGCTTCAACGATGCTGTTACTGAGTTTATCCGCGCGCAGCAAACTTCTTAGGCTGATTACTATGTTGCAACGACCAACACCACGACCCCAGCCACTACGCCCACGGCGCTGCCAACTTTCTGTACCCGGCAGTTCGGAAAAAATGCTCGCCAAAGCGGCGGATTTGGCTGTGGACGGCATTGTTCTGGATTTGGAGGACGCGGTCGCGCCCAATGCCAAGGTGCAGGCCCGCGAGTTCGTTATAGATGCCTTAAACAACCTGCAGTGGCAGGCAAAAGTGATATCTGTGCGCATCAATGGCACCAATACACCGTGGTGTCACGATGATGTAATCCAACTGCTGACCCAAGCGGGCGATAAAATCAGCACTCTAGTATTGGCGAAAACCAATCAGGTCGCCGACGTGCATTTTCTGCATCTGCTACTGGACCAATTGGAACAAAAACTCGGACTCGCTAACCGCGTTGGCATAGAAGGTTTAATTGAGGATGTCTCTGGGCTAATCAATGTCGAAGACATTGCGGCCGCATCTGATCGCCTAGAGTCGCTGATTTTCGGTATGGGCGACTACTCAGCCAGCCAACATATGCGCTTGGACGCGATCGGTAGCAGTGGCGACTATCCGCCAGATATTTGGCATTACCCCCGCTACAAACTTATTACCGCCTGTCATGCCCACGGCCTGGATCCAATAGATGGGCCGTACGCTATTTTTAACGATTTAGAGACCTTGCAAACCGAAGCCACTCATGGGGCGACCCTCGGCATGTTCGGCAAATGGGCGATTCATCCAAGCCAAACTGAAATTCTCCAAACCACCTTTGCACCCAGCAGCGCGGCTGTGCTGGCCGCGCGACAACAGAAAAGCGCCTTTGAGAACGCTGTTGCCGAAGGCCAGGGTGCGATATCCGTTGACGGTGTCATGGTAGACGCAGCGAGTATTCGACTGGTGCAAAATTTGCTGGACCGCGCCGAACTCTACGGGCTTTAACGCGACCTCTATTATGGCGACCACAGCCCACGCTGCATTCACGCGTCTGCAGTCAGAAATACGCGCATGTAATCACTGTGCCAAGCATTTACCCCTCGGGCCGCGTCCGGTTTTACAGGCCCATCCAGCGGCCAAAATACTAATTGTCGGCCAAGCACCAGGCACTGCCGTACATCGTACCGGCATACCCTTTAACGACCCTAGCGGCGATCGCTTAAGAGCCTGGTTGGGGGTCGATAGAGACGTTTTTTATAACGCACACGAAATCGCGCTGGTACCTATGGGCTTTTGTTATCCCGGCAAGGGGCGGGGCGGCGATCTTCCGCCACGGCCGGAATGCGCAACGCGCTGGCGCAGCCAATTGCTCGGCCACTTACAGCAACTGCAAATGACGATCCTGGTCGGGCGCTACGCCATCGACTGGCATCTACAGCCGCCGAAAACCGCCACGCTGGCGAACGTCGTCAAACAGTGGCGGCAATATGTGCCAGAGATCCTACCTCTACCCCATCCAAGCCCGCGTAATACTCAATGGTTAAAGCGCAACCCAGTGGTGGAACAGGATATTGTTCCCTACCTACAAAAACGCGTGGCAAGCGTATTGTCTAAACAGCCATGAGATAGGTGGCTGATGAGATAGGTGGCTGATCGTTAACGAAGCTGCTCTAGGCCTCCACAGCAATGCCATTAGCACTATCAGTCGAGACGAGGTACGGATTGAGCTGCTGCCAGCACTGCACGTTGCGCAGACACTTGCGAGCCAGCGCCCTCTCGCCTACCCCCGCCAGACAACTTGCTGCATTAGCCCAATGTTCGGCGAGTTCGGCTTGGGCCACCCAATCCGCCTCGGACGCCCAGGGTACTGAAAAATAGCGACGGGTGGACTCTATGGCCGTGGCTAACGCACGCAACGCGGTTTGCATACGCAAAGACTCGCTGGGCAAATTTTCGTCTACAGACGATTCGCTTTCGGGAATAACTTGAGCTGACAAAGCTGGCACAACACACCTACATAGAGCGCCGAGGCGTCTATTTTTTTGATTTAGATTGAGGCGAGTCTGCCTACGCCTAAACCAATACGCATTGGTGTTGTGACCAACGGTAGTATTCGAGCGACAAGCTCGTGCTTGTCTGCCAAATACCTATAAATTCAATAGGAGCGGGGCAAATCCAACACGTGCTCGCTGACAAAATTCTGGATCATTTCCTGGGAAATTGGCGCAATCTTCATCAGCCGCGCCTCGCGCCAATAGCGCTCCACATGGTATTCCCGGGCATAGCCAAAACCACCGTGGGTTTGTACCGCCTGATCCGCCGCCAAAAATCCAGCATCTGCTGCCAACCACTTCGCCATATTCGCCTCTGCGCCACAGGGCATGTCATTGTCGAGCATCCATGACGCCTTGCGAATCATCAGCTCCGCCGCATCCAAGCGCATCTTGGCTTCCGCCAGAGGAAAGGCGACACCCTGGTTTTTGCCAATTGGCCGACCAAATACAACCCGTTCGTTGGCGTAGTTTACGGCCCTACGCAGCGCCGCCTTGCCAATGCCCAATGCCTCCGCGGCAATGAGAATGCGCTCAGCATTGAGTCCAGAAATCAGATAGCTGAAGCCCTTACCCTCTTCGCCCACTCGATCGGTGACCTTAACCGGCAGGTTGTCATAGACCACCTCACAGGTCGCCACTGCATTACGACCCACCTTGTCGATGGGCGAAATACTCACCTCATCCCGCTGCAGTTCCGCCAGCAATAGGGTCATACCATCGGTGCGGCGGGCCACTTTGTCCTTGGGCGTGGTTCGTACGAGGAGTAATACCCGCTCGGATTGCAGCGCCTTGGTGGTCCAAACTTTGCGTCCCTTAACGATGTACTCGTCACCCTCGCGCCGTGCTGCGGTCGTAATGGAGGTGGTATCGGTACCCGCATCTGGCTCAGTGACCCCGAAAGCCACGTGCAGTTCGCCTGCAGCAACGCGGGGTAAATAGGTTTGTTTCATTTCCTCCGAGCCGTACTTCACTACTGGCTCCATGCCAAACATAGAAAGGTGCAATGGGGTTGCGCCATTCATAGCTGCACCGCTGGCCGCAACCTCTTCCAGCACTATACTGGCCTCAGTAATTCCCATACCACTGCCGCCATAGGCCTCGGGAATGGCTGTACCAATCCAACCCGCATTCGCCATAGCGTGATAAAAATCCCACGGAAAATCGTGGTTCTGATCTTTTTCTGCCCAGTATTCGTCAGGGTAATCCGCACATACCTTGGCTACGGCGCTACGAATCAACTCCTGATCATCTGTTAAAGCAAAATCCATACTCCCCCCTTTTTACTGCCGACTATTAGCTCTGCAGCTCCATTATGGATAGGCGCGTTAGAACCAACCTTTTCCAGTGCTTTGGCATCGCCCGTGCGAAGAAAAAGCATATTTTTCACCTGAGTATAAGGCGGCGGGCCGAGAAACCAAATATCATGAACCTGCCACTGCCCGCTTGGGCCTGTACCGACGGAGAACATATCCATGATTCTACAATTGGCTACCGAACGCATGCTTGCACATGTGGACGAACATGGGATTGGCTGGATGACGTTTAATAATCCGGCTCGCCATAACGCGCTGTCGCTGGAGATGTGGCAGGCCATAGGCGACATCCTTGAGCATTTTCAAAACGACGAGGCTGTGCGGGCTGTAGTAATGCGCGGCGCGGGCGGCAAAGCCTTTGTATCTGGCGCTGACATTTCTGAATTCGGCGAAAAACGCGCAAACGCCGAGCAACGCCGCAGCTACGGGGAAATTGCCGGCCGCGCAACCCATTGGCTGGGCAAACTCGACAAGCCTCTAATCGCGCTTATCGAGGGCTATTGCATTGGCGGCGGTCTGGCCACCGCGTTGTCAGCAGATATCCGCTTTGCGACTCCGGATTCCAGTTTTGGGATTCCCGCAGCGAAACTGGGCCTAGGCTATGAGTACGAAGGGTTGGCGAAGCTCGCGCGCTTGGTGGGTCCAAGCCGAGCCAAAGACATCATGTTTTCCGCCCGCTTCATGCCCGCTGAAGAAGCCAAAGAGATGGGCATTATTAACTTTATTGCAGAGCGCGACGCCATTGAGGCGCAATGCATTGAATACACCCAACGCGTGGCGGGCAATGCGCCAATGACAGTGCGAGCAGCTAAGGCCGCCGTCAATACTTGGGAGCGCGGTAGCCGCATCGACGAGGTTGATGAAGTACGCAAGATGGTCGACGCCTGCTTCGACAGCGACGACTATAAAGAGGGTCGCCGGGCATTTGCCGCGAAAGAAAAACCCCAATTCAAAAACAAATAATCAAGAGACAATCTATGACTGACGCCGTAACCGCCTGCATCTTAATCATCGGCAACGAAATACTTTCAGGGCGCACCCAAGACGTCAATGTCAGCCATCTGGCGAAAACCCTAGGTGGCTGGGGGATTCAGGTTAAGCATTGCCGTGTCATACCCGACGTTGAAGATATTATTATCGACACAGTTAACGAGGTGCGCCCAGCCTACGACTATATATTCACCACCGGTGGTATTGGCCCAACCCACGACGATATTACTGCCGAATGCATCGCCAAAGCCTTCGGTGTGGAACTTATTGAGGACCCTGACATCGCTGCGCGCATTAGCAGTCGGCCTGCACCAGACGATGTAATGGCTTCGCGCTTGCGTATGGCTCGGGTGCCTGAGGGTGCTGTACTCATCGACAACCCTACCGGCGGTCCCCAGGGTTTTGCCATGGACAACGTTTATGTCATGGCAGGTATTCCAATGATTATGCAGGCCATGTTGTCGAGCCTCGATGGCCAGTTGCGCAGCGGCCCTGTCGTACACAGCCATTCCGTACGCGCCTATACCGGCGAGAGTCAGATTGCAGATGCGCTGAGTGCTTTGCAGGACGAGTTTGCTGAAGTCGATATCGGCAGTTACCCATTTTTCCGTGATGAACGCTACGGCACCATATTGGTCATTCGCGGTACCGACACCGCCCAGTTGGCTGACGTGGCAGGCCGCATCATGGCTGCCGTAGAGGCACTGGGTGAAACACCCGAAGATATGGGTCTGACAGAATGATATTCCACACTATGCGATTGCTGGCACTACTGGCATTTGCCCTGCCCGCCACTGCCGCGCAACATTCCAGCGCAGCGCAACTGAGCAGCGCCCCGACTGAGATTTTTCGCAGCAGCAATCAACCCAACCGTGTGGTCGCCGCTATCGCTGCCAAGCAACAGTGCGAGCAGGCAAAGGGCCGCCGCACCGGCTATTGTGAAATCGTCAGCATGGATGGCGAGCCGATCGGCCGCGCGGTTGACCTTAAACCGGAGTCGAATCGCCATCCTCTGTTCCTATGGCACTTCACTCGGGGCGATGCCAACGTCTATCTGGCAGGCACCGTGCACGTGCTCAAAGAGGGGTTTTTCCCATTGCCGCGCCAATATGAGGAGGCCTTTGCTGCCACTGACACTCTGGTTGTTGAGGCCGCAGTAGAACAAATTGAGCCGGCACAACTGCAGCAGATGATGCTGAGCTATGCACTGCTGCCTCAGGGCAGTTTGCGCGCACTGCTGTTACCACAGACCTACGCAAAGCTCGCTAGGCAGGCGCAAACTTACGGTCTGCCTTTAGAACAAATGCAGGGTTTTAAGCCCGCCCTGATCTCACAACAGCTGGCGGTGGCAGCAATCAGCGCCATGGGCTATGACCCTGCCCTAGGTATTGAGTCACACTTTAGCGCCCGCATCGAGCCGCAGAAAATCTTGGAACTTGAGAGCGTTGAAGGGCAATTGAAGCTGTTATTGAACCAGCCACTGGACATGCAAACAGCTCTGTTACGTGAGACTTTGGAGGACTTCGACAGCATCGCAGAGCAAACCGATGCGATGCTGAGCGCCTGGGCTCACGGCGACGATGGCGAAGTGGCGACACTCATCCGCGAGCAAACGGGTGATTCCGCGGCCGCCAAAGATTTTCTTTACCAGCTACTAGACCAGCGTAATACCCGCATGGCACAGCGTATCGCCAACATGCTGCGCGGCTCGGGCAGCTACTTTGTGCTAGTGGGCTCTGCCCACTTGGCGGGCAGCCAAAGCGTCATCACTGAACTGAATAAACTCGGGTTTAGCGGGCGCCGTATTTTTTCAACCGACTCGATAAGCAACTGAGACCTGAGCATTCCATGATCTTCGACTCACCGTTCTCACCACCACTGGGCCTTGCAAACCCGCATTTACAAACCATTTTTTCCAGCGTCGCGCGCAAGATCGTAGTGCCAAAACCCATCAAGGCCTTCTTAACGACCACCACTGAAGAAATCATTGAAGTCGCGGGGGTTCGTCTGGTCGTGCATCGCAACGCCCAACCCCAGAATCCCCAAGCACCACTGATTCTGATTATTCCCGGTTGGCTGGGAAACTCGCGATCATCTTATGTGCTGTCAGCCGCGCACCAGCTATGGCAACAGGGTTTCAACATCGTGCGTATCAACCTTCGCGATCACGGCGACACCACACATTTGAACAGTGGATTGTTCCATTCGGCGTTGATTGACGAGGTCATCGAATTGGCCCGGCACCTAATGAAAGAAGGGGGGGCGCGGCCCTGCGGTCTGATTGGCTATTCACTGGGGGGTAATTTTGCACTGCGCTTGGCCCGGGCAATTCCTGAGTTAACCACTCTGGCTATTTGCCCCGCAATCAATCCCTACGAAACCATGCGCCAGATCGAATCCAGCGTCATTTATCGAAATTACTTTGTTACTAAGTGGCGTAAATTATTTCGCGAGAAACAGCGGCATTTCCCGGCCCTGTACGACTTTAGCCCAGCAATGAGCCTGTCCAGCGTTGCCGCGCTTACCGACTATTTTATTAAGTATCATTCTGAATTTGACGATACAGAAAGCTATTGCGCCGCCTACGATCTGAGTGGCTCAGCTTTAGCCGGTGTGAGCGCACACATTGTTGCAGCTGCGGACGATCCGATTATCCCCGCGCATTTCTATAAGCAGCTGCCCGCCAGCGTCACTGTGGATCTCATTGATCGCGGCGGCCATGGTGCTTTCATAGAGAACTGGCAACTGGACAGTTGGGTAGACCGTTACAGTTGCCAGTTTTTTTCGCAGCGACTGAGCTGCTAACCGGCAGATTTGCGGCGCAGCAGCCACGCTGCAATCAGCACGCCCACGGCAATGGCGAGGTAGTACTCGATCATAAAGGTAAATACGGGCGACATACTGGCGAGACCTTCATCCATAGCCTCACCGCCCAAGAGCCCGGCCAAAACGCCGCCGATAGCCGAAGCCAGGAACCATAGGCCGAACATCTGTCCCACATAGCGTTTCGGTGCATAACGGGAAAACGCTGATAAGCCGATGGGCGATAAGGTAAGTTCGCCCCAAGTCTGCAATAGGTACGTGAGCAGCAACCAGCGCATACCAATAGGCGCGGTTTCCATTGCCAGCGCAACCGCCGCCAACATGATCATGAAGCTGATGGCCATAAAGATCAGGCCGATGGCGAACTTGACGGGCAATGAAGGATCAAGATTGCGCCGAGCCAAGTGCGCCCAAACGGCGGCGAACATCGGAGCAAAAATAACCACAAATATAGGATTAACAAATTGAATCCACGACACTGGAACTTCGAAGCCAGAAACCACCAGATCGGTGTAATCCCGAGCAAAAATGTTCAACGACCCGCCAGACTGGTCGAACCCGGACCAGAAGGCCGCGGCAGCGATAAACAATAGAAACAGCAAGGTAATGTTTTTACGCTCGGCCGCGTCCAAACCGGCAAAGAAATACAAAAAGATAAAGTACAGGCCCGCAACAACGGTCAAGAAGTAAGCAAAATTCTCGGCGAAAATACGCGGATTAATGTCGACAAACCCCATTAGGCTCAATGCAATGCCAGCGATCATCAGCGTTAGCGCGATTTGCGTATAGCGGACTAATCGTCCCCGGGCCTCATCAGACATGGGATTGGGCTGCGCGCCTGCATCACCCAATAACCCCTGATAACGCACATACTGGTAGACCCCAAACAACATGCCGATACCGGCGGCACCAAAGCCCCAATGCCAGCCTATTTTTTCGCCTAAGTAGCCACAAATGCCATAGCCAATAGTCGAGCCAATATTGATCGACATATAAAAGATGGTGAAGCCGGAATCCCGGCGCGGATCATCATCCGGGTAGAGTTTGCCGACAATGGTGGAAATGTTGCCCTTGAGCAGACCGGTGCCAAGTACCACCAAGGCCAGCCCCAGAAAAAACGTCTGGCTTAACGGCACCGCCAGAGTAAGGTGGCCCAAGGCGATAATAATTGCACCGTATAAGACTGCCCGCTGATGACCTAGGATGTTATCGGCCAACCAGCCCCCAGGCACCACCATAAAGTACACTAGCCCGACGTAGACGCCGTAAATTGCCTGGGCATCCAACTGGCTCCAACCAAGCCCGGGATTAAACCCTGTGACGGCGCCTGTCATGTACAACACCAACAGCGCGCGCATCCCGTAATAGGACATGCGTTCCCACATTTCGGTTAAAAATAACGTTCGCAGACCAATGGGATGGCCAAAAAATTGGCGATCGTTGAGACTCGCTTCACTCATGATGTCTTCTTACTCTCTATAGCGGCTAGAAATTGCTGTATCCCCGGGTCGAACCTTAATTGCCCATGTTGCGGCGCGCCACTGTAATTTTGGCAATGTTGTCGATCTTCGCCCCAAGCTACGCGAGCGCTGTATTTCCGGGAGCGGTGCTTGGGGTTAGTCTGGAAATCCACCGGCTTTCAGCAGCATGGACGGTACCGGTTTGCCCAACACCGTTTCCAACCAGGCCGCCCCATGGATAAGCCGCTGCATATCTATGCCGTGCTCGATAGCACCGCGGTTAAGCATGTACAGCAGATCTTCGGTGGCAATGTTGCCACTGGCATTAGGCGCGAATGGGCAACCGCCTATTCCGCCAATACTGGCGTCTAATACACTCACTCCAGCAGTCAGAGCGGCATAAGCATTGGCAATGCCGGTATTGCGGGTGTCATGAAAGTGCGCGCGCAACGGCATCTCGCCCAGCTGTTGTTTAAGGGCTGAAAACGCCTGCCCCACCTGCATAGGCACACCCACACCAATGGTATCGGCCAGCGCGATCTCCACCGGCCCCGCTGCCGCTAATGTCTCTGCCATACTTTGTATACGCGCAAGCGGCACCTCCCCTTCAAAAGGGCAGCCAAAGGCTACGGCAATGGTGACCTGCACCGGGAAGCCGCTGTGTCTGCCGTCCGCGATAATTTCTGCCGCCATGCTCAACCCCTGGGCTACCGACAAACCCTGATTGTTCTCACCAAAGGTATCGGTAGCGGGGACCACAAGGCCGGCCTCATGCAGCTTTGTATCGCGCAATCGCTGATAACCGCGGTCGTTTAGGATGAGCCCGGTGTAGCGCACATCAGCACGCTCGGGTAAACCCGCGCAGACCGCTTCGGCATCGGCCATTTGCGGTACGCGTTTGGGGTGCACGAAGCTCGTCACTTCAATGCGCTTGCACCCTGCATCTAGGGCATGGTCAATTAGCTGCAGTTTCTGCTCAGTAGTCAGCAGCGTGTCCTCGTTCTGCAGCCCGTCACGCGGACTGACTTCCATTACCGTTATTGAGGACGACTCAGGCATCAGCGTTACTCAGAACCCTTCGCGCAAACTTACCGTCTTATTAAAGACGTTAGCCTGTTCCGAGTCTTTACAGAAATAGCCCTGTCGCTCGAACTGAAACCGCTCGCTGTCACTGGCCATGATTGCGGGTTCGACCACCGCGTCGAGGAGCACCACAGATTCTGGGTTAATGTCTTCGAGCAAAGTATCACTGCTGGGATTAGGTACTCTGAACAGGCGCTGATAATCGCGCACCTGCACCGGCACCCCGGCCTCGGCGTCTACCCAATGAATCACACCCTTGGGTTTTAGTCCTGAAGTGTCTTGACCGCTACGCGAATCCTCGAAGTAGGTGCAGTTTAACTGTGCGATCTCGCCGCTAGCGTCATAAATCACCTCATCACAGCGAATAATGAACGCATAGCGTAAACGCACCATTTCGCCGGGCGACAGACGTTTGTACTTCTTCGGTGGTTCTAACTCGAAGTCGGAACGCTCGATAAATAATTCCCTACCGAATGGCAATGTACGCTGACCGAGCGCCTCATTCTGCGCGTGCCACGGACCACTTAATTCAATGGGTTGGGGTTCGGCAAAGTTCGTTATTACCACCTTTAACGGTTCGAGCACCCCCATACCACGGGGCGCCGTACTCTCCATATCCTTGCGCACACAGAATTCGAGTAAATTCATCTCTACCGTGTTGTCTTGTTTGGTCACGCCAATGCGCGCGCAGAAGTCACGAATGGCCGCGGGCGTTACGCCGCGGCGGCGCAACCCAGCGACCGTCGGCATTCGCGGGTCATCCCAACCGTCGACCAAATCGTCAGTCACCAAACGATTTAGAATTCGTTTGCTCATTACCGTGTATTCCAAACCAAGGCGCGAAAATTCTATCTGCGGCGGGTGATAGTCCAGGTTGATATTGTCGAGTACCCAATCATAAAGCGGCCGATGGTCTTCGAACTCCAGAGTGCACAGCGAATGGGAAATAGACTCCAACGCATCACAAATACAGTGCGTGAAGTCATACATCGGATAAATGCACCAGTCATCGCCAGTGCGCTGATGAGTAGCGTAGCGGATACGGTAAATCACCGGGTCGCGCAAATTAATATTCGGCGAGGCCATATCGATCTTCAGCCGCAGCACGTGTTCGCCCTCGGCGAATTCACCCGCGCGCATGCGCTGAAACAAGTCGAGGTTTTCCTCTACGCTGCGTTGCCGATGTGGGCTGTCTTGTCCGGGTTCAGTAAGCGTGCCACGGGTAAGTCGCATGGCTTCAGCATCTAACGAACACACAAAGGCCTTACCGGCTTTGATCAAGTCCACAGCATAGCCGTAGATTTGCTCAAAGTAGTCCGAGGCATGAGTGACCTCAGTCCAGGCGAATCCAAGCCAAGATACATCCGCCTTGATCGCCTCAACATACTCATCACTTTCTTTCAGCGGATTGGTGTCGTCAAAACGTAAAAACGTCTTGCCGCCAAATTGCTCTGCCACACCGAAGTTCAAACATATGCTCTTCGCGTGGCCAATGTGCAGATAGCCATTCGGCTCTGGTGGAAATCGCGTTATGACACCTTGAGCAAGGCGCTGCTCGGCAATATCAGACTGAATACGCTGGCGAATAAAATCGGTGGGGGGGCTGTCCATTAAGCTGTCTTATTGGTGATTTGCATTAAAGATATCGACGTACTGCCGACTGGTGCATCTTGCCTGACACAGCGGCTTTGGAAAAGCCCAAGACCTATCTTAGCCGCGTTCTCTGGCCTACCATGCGCCACACAGTTCATTCAAATCATAAGGTAGGAGCCGAGTGCGCCAAGTTTTCTGGCCGCTACTAATATTAGCCTTGGTGGGCGGCTACATGCTGCTGCCTGAAACCGGTGCGCCGTCACCAAATATCGCCCATCACAGCGACGGCGAAAGCTGGTATCGGATTGAGCAAAACGGTCAACACATTGGCTATATGCGCAACACTGTGCTGGACTTCGCACTCACCACCGAAATTAACTACCACCCGCCGGATGCTCCAGCGGTAGTCATTAATCAACAACTGCATTTTGCATCCACAACACCTTGGCAACTGCGGCGCGCGGCATACAGCCAGCGCATCGGTGAACAATACAGCGCGGTATCCTTAGAGCCTGATCAAGGCAGCGAGGATTCCATCTATACCGCCACGATCATGCGCAACAGTAGTGTTAGCCACACCCGCTTCAAAGGCTCCTTACAGCTCGAGGAAATGTATGCGGTTGAATCGTGGCTGCATTCCGAACCACAACTCGGCAGCACTTTAAGTGCACCCTATGTGGATTTCGAAAAACTCCAGATCAGCCGGCGCCAGCATCGATTGTTGGGGCGTGATGAGCACGGCTATGACCTGACCGGTGCGCATGCAGCATCGGCAACCCAGACCCGGCTGGATCGGGACTATCTGGCGACCAAGCTCACTATGGCAGGGCGCTATGATGTGACACTGAGTTCGCGCGACGAGGCCATTCCGGCCGTTCTACCCACAGCCGTGGCGCTGGGTACGACACAAAAATTCGCGCTAGATGTAGCATTGGTCAAACGTCAACAGTTGGCGGAACTCAAGCTGCAAGTCGTTGGCGACAGCGCGCTGCCCAAAACCATAGTCGGGCGACCCGGCACCCTGTCAGCGAGCAGCACCAACCCGATGCCCGAAACTTATCTTGCCGAACACATCGACTTTCCGATTCAGCATCCGAAGATACGCAAGTTGCTGCAGCGCTTTGCACTATCCGGTGACGACCTTGCTGATGCCCAGCGCTTGGTTGCTTTTACCCACAGCCAGTTAAGCTATACCGAACAGCAGCACGCGGATACGGTACTTACCGCACTGGCGGAGCGTCGCGGCGAGTGCACTGATTTCGCAGATCTTTATACAACGCTGGCGCGGAGTGCCGGCCTACCCGCCCGCACAATTTATGGGTTAGCGTACGATGCTTCCGGCGCACCCGGTTTTCGGTTTCATGCATGGAACGAAGTCCACGCTGAGGGAAGTTGGCATAGCGTTGACCCAACCTGGAATCAAACCATTACAGATGCCACCCATATCCCTTTAAACGATGATCAATACGCTGATCTATTGCGTGCGCGGGCTAACCAAGTCTCATTTCGCGTAACCGATACGCGTTATGAAAAAACTACTCTTTAGCCCGCAGTAAGCCCTCCTGAGTCGCTGACGCAATCAGCTCTCCGCCACTGGAAAAAAAATCGGCATGGACTAGTGCCCGCGCGCCTTGAGCTATCGAAGTGCGCTTATGAAAGAGTAGCCATTGATCTATCGGCACCGGCCGGTGAATCCACAGACTGTGATCAAGGCTTGCCAATTGCAGTTGCGACCGGTCGATCTCGTGCTGATGGGGCAAATAGCCTGTGGAGACCAATCCCATATCCGACGCATAGGCCAGCAAACACCGAGAGATAGGCTGTGAAGGCCCCACCGCTTCTGTCACCGGCGCCATAAAACGCACCCATACAGGATTCCACGCCCGCGCTGCTGCCCAGGCCGGGGTACCAAGCTCAAAAACCGAGCGCAGTTCAAAAGGTCGCTCGAGCTTCAGCATTGTGCTCAAACGCGGATCCGCTTCAGCACCACCCAGCCTTTGTGCAACTTTGCGGTCTTCTTGCAGTTCGTTGGGCAAAGGCACATTGGGCATCGGCAGGCTGTGCTCAAGCCCTATTTCTGCGGCTTGAAAGGAGATATCCATATTGAAGATGGCCTGGCCTGACTGAATTGCAACGACCCGCCGAGTGGAAAAAGATCGACCGTCGCGAATGCGTTCAACCTCGTAGAGCACCGGTTTGCTGGGATTCCCAGGGCGCAGAAAATACCCATGCATCGAGTGGGTATCTAAATCGGTAATTGTTCGATAGGCGGCCATACTGGCTTGAGCAAGCACCTGACCGCCGAAAATTCTCTCACCATTCTCCGGTTCGTTTTCACCCAGATAGAGATTTTCCTCGATCTGCTTCAGATCCAATGCATTGAGAAGGCGCTCGGCGCGGTTGCTGGTCACTCGGTGCTCCAAAGTCATGGGGTGATGGGCTTGATAAGATTGCCTTTATACTCTGTCGCCCGACAATTTTGGAGGCTGTGTGAACAATTCGACGAATCTACCCGATCCTGATGACTGGGCAGCAGAACAAGTGCAACGGCTGCGCGACCAACGTCCCTACCGCAATCTCAGTGCCGACTGCCCTGACGCAACTGTTGCTGACGCCTACGCATTGCAAAAGGCCTTTGTCGACGCATTGAGCGCAGCCGGCGATTGGGGTTCCGTAGTTGGCTATAAGGCAGCGCTAACAGCGCCCCCAGCACAGCAGATGATGGGTGTAGACCAACCGGTGATTGGCGTGCTGTTTGGCGGCGGCGAACGAACTGCACAAAGTACCGTGCCTACCGACCGGCCGGTGATGCTGGAGACCGAACTGGGTTTTCGCCTCGGCCATGACATAACAAAACCGCAGACAGAGGAACAGGTTGGAACAAGTGTTCAAAGCGTGCTGCCGGTAATCGAGTTAGCGGCACCCAATCTTGAACAGCGACCTAATGCGGTCGACCTGATAGCCAGCAATTCGGCAACCTATGCCTTCATCCCTGGCATCCCTATTGCCGCCCCATGGCACGACACCACTAGCCGCCCGGATTTAGACCAGGAGGCAATCCGCTTCTTGCAAGAGAGCGACATGCTGCATTCGGAGCGCGCTGGCAGCATTATGCAGGGCCAGTGGCATGCCCTCAGCTGGCTGCTTAATGAGGTGATGCGAATGGGCTATCCACTGCACGCGGATCATTTACTGATGACCGGATCTATCGGCGCCTTGCATCCCGGCAAACCCGGGCACTATCGGGCCGACTACGGGTCGCTCGGCAGCATTGATTTCACTCTTTAGAGATCGATCGGGCAAATATTCTTGGACCCTCACAACTTGATTGAAAGGAATATATTGCTTGTGAATTATTCCTTTTTAATAAGTTCCCCCGCCTGCTAACTTGCGCACGCTTTGGCCTTAGGTGTAAGCACACTGCGGGCTCAACAGATATCTATCAGCCGAAACCAGAGAGGAAAACATCGTGTCAACGTATCTTGACCTGATCGAAGAAAAACGCTCAATCATTAGCGCTAAGCAAGAGTGGAGCGCCATTAATGCCGAATACGCAGTACGCATGGATTTACAAAACCGCTTCAAAACCGGTTTAGAAATTGCCCAATACACTGCCGACATAATGCGCCGCGATATGGCCGCATACGATGCAGACTCCAGTAAATACACCCAGTCCCTGGGTTGCTGGCACGGCTTTGTAGCGCAACAGGTCATGATGAGCGTTAAGAAACACCGCCAAACCACTGACCGCAGCTATATTTATCTGTCAGGCTGGATGGTCGCGGCACTCCGCTCGCAGTTTGGGCCATTGCCAGATCAGAGCATGCACGAAAAAACTACCGTGTCTGATCTGATCGAAGAGATCTATACCTTCCTCAAGCAGGCCGATGCGCGGGAACTGCGCCATATCTTTGTCGAACTGGACGAAGCAAGAGCCAATGGCGGTGATGTGGACGGCATCATTCAGCAGATCGACAACTACGAAACACACGTGGTGCCAATCATCGCTGACATCGATGCGGGCTTCGGTAACGAAGAGGCCACCTATCTGCTCGCCAAGCGCATGATCGAAGCCGGTGCTTGTGCCATCCAAATCGAAAACCAAGTTTCTGATGCCAAGCAGTGTGGACACCAGGCCGGCAAGGTTACGGTGCCCCACGAAGACTTCGTCTCAAAGATCAACGCTGTACGCTACGCATTCCTAGAGCTGGGCATCGATAACGGCATCATCGTTGCGCGCACCGACTCATTAGGCGCAGGCCTGACCCAGAAAGTGCCCGTGTCGCTGCAGCCTGGTGACCTTGGCAGCAAGTACAATGACTTCCTCGACACTGAAGTAGTGAACGATGTTGCGGATCTGAAAGATGGCGACATCACTATTCGCGTCAATGGCGAGCTCGCGAAGCCGAAGCGCCTGGACAACGGCTTGTACGCGTTTAAAGACGATACTGGCTTCGACCGCGTAGTACTGGACTGCATTACCAGCTTGGAACACGGCGCTGATCTGTTGTGGATCGAAACCGAAAAGCCCAATGTTGAGCAAATCGCCGCCATGGTGAATGCCGTGCGCGAAGTGCGACCAGAAGCAAAATTGGTTTACAACAACTCTCCATCGTTTAACTGGACACTGAAATTCCGCGAGCAGGTATACGAGGAAATGAAAGCCGCAGGCAAAGATGTGTCTGCCTATCCGGATCCCGCAGAAAACCCAATGGGCCTTATGGATGTAGCGATCGACAGCACAGAGCTGGCCGCCGCCGCGGATCAATTGGTAAACACCTTCCAGGCCGATGCAGCGCGGGAAGCTGGCATCTTCCACCACTTGATCACGCTACCGACTTACCACACCGCCGCATTGTCGACTGACGTGTTAGCGGAAGGCTACTTCGGCGATCTGGGTATGCTGGCTTATGTGCGCGACGTACAGCGACAAGAAATCCGTAAAGAACTGGCGTCAGTTAAGCACCAGGATCTTGCCGGCTCTAACGTTGGCGACGATCACAAGGAATACTTCCTTGGCGAAAAAGCCCTGCTTGCAGGCGGTGCAGCAAACACCATGAACCAGTTCTAGATCGGTTCACAACCTTGCAAAAAAAGGGCGGGCAACCGCCCTTTTTTATGCCTAGGGATTTTTCCTAACCAAGCACCTGTGCCCTATCAGGAAAGGATAATCGCCGATTTGTTTTTTCGGCTGCTATGCTGCAAAAACTACCGCTGATCGACTTTTTATAGCCTTTCATCTGTTCGATCTATCCAGTAGTAAATCTTCTGGGCCAATTTTGGTTTGTCCTTATGGGGCATATCGGAAACGCGCGACCAGAGGTTATCCCGCAATGATGTTTATAGAATCGAGCAACTTTGACTCTGTAACTGCAGTGATTCGCTGTCGCCAACCTGAAATTGTCGGCGTTAGAACTTGGCCACAATGCACCCTGTATAAATCAAGCTATGGGTATTGGCGCTCCAAGATGAGCTAACGCCATCCGATCAACGAGAAGCAGAGATAATGAATCCGGTCATAATATTTGTTCTAGTGCTTCTAGATGCTGGCCAAAACCGGACTGGCGACGAGTACTTTTTTCTCCGACTCAATTCTTGCTTGGACGTACGCGAGAAACTTATCTACCAAAGCACCTCTAAACACGCTTGGGTAAAGGGTAAGTCGAAACACTTCAACGGCTTCTGTGAGGTGCGCCAGGTCGATGAGGAAGATGCCCGAGCGAACTATCTGTTCTGGGATGACCCATCGCGCAACAGCTTAATCCGTTGAGCAACGAGCGCTTTATTAACGATGCCACACCCAAGGCCATCGGGTATTTTCGATCAAGCCCGCCTTACAAAAAAACACGCTCTGCTTAACAAGGGGACAGGCTGTACGAGCGTGCAAAGCACGCTCGCCAATAGGACGCACCACCTGTGAGGTGAGCCGTTAATCTGGCGCTTGCGCTAGATCCTCCTTCAGTGTCTTTGATGCCATATAGAAATGGAATACTGACCAAGTCATAGCTATCGGCAGGAGGTACAGCATCGCATAACGCAGTGACTCTTGACCTAGGGTCGGCGCCAAAACGTCACTGAGCACGCCCACTGCCCACGGTCCTAGCCCAAGTCCGATCAGATTCAAAATAAAGAATAGAATCGCTGAGGCCAAGGCGCGCATACGCAGGCCCACTAGACCATGGGTCATGGCCAGGGTATTGCCTAGATAAACGTTGAACAAAATGCCCGGAATGATCGCCACAATCAGCGCTGTATAGGCGCCTGCCACAAGATAGTTTGCGATCATAAACGGAATACAGATCAAACCTGTCAACGTCGGCAACCACATGTACCAGCGCACATCTTTGCGAGCAAGCCGTTCTGCAATAACGCCACCCGAAAGAACACCTATGGCGCCGCCCAATCCTAGGATTAGTGCCAACCAAGTGCCTAACTCACCAGTGGTCATGCCATGGCTGCGGATCATGAACGAGGCGGTCCAGCTGCTGGTACTGTAGCCTGCGAAGGCGTTGAGTGCCGCACCAAAAGCCATATGCCGAAAAGACGCTCGGCTCTTCAACAGACTCAGCACATTAGCGAAGGGTACCGTGTCAGCTTCGCTAGTTCGCTGCTCGGACAAACCTCTGATCGGCTCGCGCAAGGTATAGCGCACCAATAGGGCGATCAAAATACCCGGAACTCCAACCACCAAGAAAGCAGTGCGCCAGTCAAAGAACTCATTCAACCAACCACCAACTAAAAACCCAAATAGGATGCCGAAGTTCACCCCCATTGAGTAAAACGCTAGGGCACTGGCCCGCCGCTCTGGCGGAAAAATATCGGAAATGATGGAGTGTGAAGGCGGGCTGCCACCAGCTTCGCCTACCCCTACACCAATTCGCGCCAGCAATAACTGTACGTAGTTTTGTACAAAGCCGCTGACAGCGGTCATAAAACTCCATGTACCGATAGCCAGGGCCACAATATTGCGGCGATTCGCACGATCTGCCCAACGGGCAATAGGGATACCCGCGGTAACGTAAAAGAGCGCGAAGGCAAAGCCAGTGAGCAAGCCTAATTGTTGGTCTGACAGCAACAGGTCAGCCTTGATGGACTCCTGCAGAATCGACAACAACTGCCGGTCAATGAAATTGAAAGTGTATACCACGGTCAATAATCCCAGCGCGTAATAGCGCGCTGACATACTGGTATACGGATTTTGTTGCGTGTTGTCCGACATGCTCTCCCCAAGTGATCAACCAAACCGAGCGTGCAGTGTACAGACTATCGCAGACGGCGCAGCGCCTTTTTCCGACTTGCTGCCTTTTTGTTCAACTATTCATTGTCTAGGGCAACCTTCTATCGGCAATTCTCTACCACTGATCTCCTCTTGCTTTCAGAGCAACCCGCTGTAGACATAAACCAAGACCTGTTCTTTTTATTTTGGGACAGGATTGATGCAAATATTCAGGCTGCTTTTAACATTGAGTATTCTCCTGACACCTCTTGCCAGCGCCGCCGGCACCAGCGACTGGATTCCGATCA
>Ga0160423_10001195_pt1 | contig 21747 bp, 14 predicted proteins | sample CRUFie14St8metaG_FD_108191 | JGI IMG/M metagenome (GOLD analysis project Ga0160423, IMG submission 108191) | Marine microbial communities from the Costa Rica Dome - CRUD Field 142mm St8 metaG | ecosystem: Environmental > Aquatic > Marine > Oceanic > Photic zone | place: Costa Rica: the Eastern...
CTGACGATGATGATGTTCAAGATTCTAACTAATGCTGTTGTATCTACTGCTGCTTTACAATTTAACCTCGGAAATTGCAAATTATTTGATAATATGTGATTCTGAAATACGAACCAATAATCGTCTGAATTAGATGCATACGAAGGGTTCATCCGATTACCCTTAACAACCATATGAGAATGCGAAGGGCTTGCAGTGGGCCGATACAGACGCTACCCTATGTTTTGGCGTGGATTTTGATTACGTCACTATCGCTACATTCGTGGTCTGCACCTACAACTCTCCGGCTACGTCCATCTACAGCTTTAATGAAGCCGTCTCCAAGGTCTGAGTGAACCTTGTATGCAAGTTGCTTAGCTTCAATATTATTTGGAACTACAAATGCATCAGGAAGAACTCTCCCCTCTCCGTCTTTCCATCCAGTTTCATCGGCAACAGGATAGACTACAACGTGGTCAAGTGCATCGAACAATACTTTGGAGATCAATTGGGCAACACCTGTTCCGCCTGCCTCAGACAATTTGTCTTTCATGCCTGCTAATGCATTCAATTGGGCAGAATTCAACTTTGATTCATCCTGTATCTCGAAAGTATCCTCGCCTGGATTGTAAGTGATCATCCCGCCAGAATCTGCTCTTCTTAGGGCTAGTTCCATATCGGCCATAGTCGGTTGAATAATGCCATTTGATTCGATTGCATTCCAAGGTTTTCCTTTGGCTGAATCCGCCTTATTTGCAGAAATATGGATTGGGAATAACTGGCGACGTATATGATAGGATAATGATCTCATTTTCTCTTCTGGCCACATCCAAGGAGTATCCAAATCGCCCCATTGATTCCTGAATTCATCAAGAGCTTGTAGCACAAGTGATAGGGATGCTCCCAGTCCTGTGAACCTCTCGTGCAGGAATGTGCTGAGGCCTTTCTCTCCCTCGGCTTGTACTCTACGGGAGCCTCTTGACCAACCGTCATCGAGAATTCCGTAAATCCATGAATCTAATTCTTCAGTCAGAAATGAAGTCTCTTCTTTCAATGCCGATTCAACATCGCTTAATGCAGCGATTGGATTACCCTCAATATCTGTAATCCCAGCTGCGTCTACTACTTGAATCAAGGCATCACAATTGGCCAAATCAGAAAGGAAAGCATTTCCTCTTCCTCTTCCTTCTGCAGCGCCGGGAACCAGTCCTGCTACATCGACTAAAAATGTGGGGACTAGGCGCACATGCCCAATACAACTACCAGTTCTTGGCTCACAAATACTTCCTTGCCTTTCATCATCTTCAGCGGCTGGCTCAAGGCGACCCTCCGACTCTAATTTTGCTCGTAATTCTTTACACGGGCAAGGCTGAGGTGCCGCAATAAACGCAACACCAACGTTTGCTTCAATGGTACAGAACGGATAGTTTGCGATGTCAACCTTTGCTAATGTAGCAGCGCTGAATAAGGTCGATTTGCCTACGTTTGGCTTACCTACCAAGCCAATTCGCATTGCATCACGCCTTCGTTATTCTATCAATCAAATCAGCCTTAGTTCCCGTTGTGTCTAGACCCATTGAGTCTGCGAGATCTACCAATTCTGCCTTCTTCATTCCCTTCAGATTCGGCTTCTTCGAACCGTTGTCATCAAGGTTCTCACCTTCACCGAGCAATGTCTTAGATTGCCCTACCCAATCGTCACGCTTTACACGTCCTGGGAAGAATTCAATTGCCTCGTTGACTGTGTCCTCAAGCTCGCTAGTCATCTTAGAAATCTGTTCATAGGTGTAGATTCCTAATGCGTTCAACTTCTCTTCAATAAATGGACCTACTCCCTTGATTGCTTGAAGATCGTTCTTATCAGAAACGTTTGCAGTACCTAGAACATCAAAGTCAATCTTCGAAGCATTTGCTTTGACTCGCTCTAATTCCTCTCTCTTCTTGAGTTCTGATTCTGAGGGAGCTTCTACTGCATCTTCATCCGATTCCTCTGCAATTTCCTCTTCAACATCTTCCGCTTCTTCTTCATCCTCAGATTCATCAACGCTCAGAATTTGGGTCTTGTGAGGGTCCTCAATAGATTCCTCGACTTCCTCAACGGTTTCTTCAGCGATTTCTTCAGCGATTTCCTCTTCAACAACTTCTTCCTCAGTGGATTCTTCTTCGTATGGTACAAATTCGATACCTAGAGTGTTTCGAATGTTTAGCAGAGCGATATCTAACTCTGGTAGGTTGATTCTACCATCAGAGTTAATGTCCATTAACTTGACTAATTCCTCGATTTCCCATGGTGGCAAGTCTGCAATGTCTGCAACACGTAGTGCGTTAGCGAATTCGAACATGTCAATTTCACCAGAGTTGTCAACATCTGCCCAAGAGAAGAATTGTGCAGTTGTTGTGCCTCTTCCACACAACCACTCTGTCAACCTGACTAGGTCTTCGTCGAAAGAGACTGGGAATTCGTCGACTTCATCGTTGTGTAGATCTGCGGATACATCGATTACAGTAGAACCGCTAGAGCCCTCCTCCTCGGATTCGCCGATAATCAGTGTGGTGTCAATCCCAACTCCACGACCGAACAATGCTCTGATTGTTGTTGTGCCTTCGACTATGTTGTATGCAGAAATATCGCTCGTGTTTGAAGTGCTCGAAGCCTGTACATTTCCAAAAAGTAGTGTCTTGACTACGCTGTTTCCTGTTAAGATGAAACCAATTACTACGCCGTAAAAGGCAAACGCTCCTGTTAGGGCGAATCCAGAAAGAGTGGATAAGTCCTCTACCTCTGCATCGATAAGTGACTTCTCTGTCCAGTCGCTCATCAAGAATAGGATTGTAGAAAGTAATCCTCCTGCGATTACCATCCAAGTTGCTGCACTAGCAGAACCTGTGAGTGATTTTCCAGCTGCTAGTGGGTATGAGTGAAACAGTGCTGCTAGTGCAAATAGTCCTCCAACCACATAGAGATAGGAGGAGTTGACTGTGTCTGCAACACCAGCAAGGCTACCGTCTCCGACCATGACATTCAATCCAGTAAAGTATCCTAGTAGTGCGTAAATTGGAAGCAAAATTGCTGCTCCTGCTGCTGCTGTCGCACCTGGGCTGTCAACTACTGCACTTGCATTGCCTCTGATTGTTGCAAGCATGTTTGCAGATGCTGCCATTATTGGCATCAATCCGACTGTAACTAGAATTGCACCGATTGACTGAACGAAGTTGTCAGCATGTGTAGATTCTGCAAGGAAGAAAGGTGGGACTGTTACGAATAGAAGGAGCATGGAGGCCTTTGTCATACTGCCTGACCAAATCGGTTGTCCAGTGACATGGGATAGAACGTGGTATCCGACACCAAACATCAGTGCTAATGGAACCCATCCGGAGGACATTACACCAGCAACCCAAACGGTTCCTGTCAAGTCAAGTGATTCGCCAAGTGCATTAGCAAACCTGCTGAAAATTAGAACAAATAGGGCCAAGACCAAGAACCAAGATGGTACAGAAATCGGCGAGTTACCTCTACTTCCAAGAGTAATCAATGAGTTGACTAGAAGGCTTAGAAGAAGAAGTCCGGAAACTAATCCATATAGTGCGGCTTCACTTGTTCCGTACACTATCCAATCCCAGTGGTTCAGAACACATAGTACAAGCCCAACTAGAACTTGAGCAGTCCATGCCATTGCGATCATAGAAGCGTTTGCCTCACTGGCTAACTTTGCGCCTGTTGTGCGAGTGTGCGCTACCAAAGCACCTCCAACTAGAATTGCAAAGATGGCGGTAGACATTGCTACTTCGTTGAAGAAAGCAAGTGCACTTCCGTCATCATATCCCCACCCGATGTTGGAGAGTGAATCAAGTGCGGTTGGGTCATAGTTGTGCCATGCAGATAGGAAACCGCCTATACCAGCTAGGATTAACCAGAATACGCCAGTTTGCATCCAAGTCTTAGCACCGCTACCTTCCCTTTCTTGGAATAGGTCGGCGGCCGGACCGGCGGCTTTAGTCAATAAGAACATACCAAATTGGCGCAATGGTACGCTCATTCCACCGAATCCTTTCTGAATGTAATAGGTGAACAGAAGGATTGTTGCAAGCAAAATTCCAGCTGTTGTGAATACTTCTGACATTTGTATCCCACCTTCAGTCCGAAAGGACGCCTCCAACTAGATTTGCAATAATCATTCCACAACCAACAAGGATTCCAATGAGGTAGTACCAGATTCCGGAACCGCCTAGGTTATCCATGAATGGAATTATATCACCAATTACTGGAACTGTATCCCAGCCGAAAATATTGCTGAATAAGGCGATTAGACCGACGAGACCAACGCTCATCAAGACAAGAATTACACGAGATGCAGAGGGTTCTGCAACTCCTTCAGATACATCGGGCAGTATGGTGTTATTTGTCATCTTATCACCTTGACCCCGTAGGGGTCATTTACTCCACCTATGATACGGTCATAAACATTCAGTACCAAATGTCATGGCGATCGGAGATGCAAGAGCGCATCTCCTCTACGATTTTTGCCTGAGCCCAACGGAATCGGCATCTTCTGGTCTAATTCCACCTCTGTCTTCCAAACATCTTGGCAATCGCATGAAAGACCATCTAAATCATGAATATCTCCACTAACTGAGTATCTTTCAATCGCTGCTACAACCTCATCGTCGCACGATCCACAGTTGTGTGCTCCACGGACTTTGCCTCCAGCAGTTGGATGGATGATTAGCCGACTGACTTGGTCATCCGAACCATTTCCTGAATTAGTCGGGTGAATATCGTAATGAACGTCTTTAATCAGTTGAACAAGTGACCACAACCAAGGTGGACGATATTCATTGGCACGGAACAGTCTATCGATTACTGTTCCTTTTTGGATGTTCATCGGATTTACGCTTATTTCATCACTTTTATCAGCAACGTCTCTGATCCATTTTGCACCATGGGTCAAGGCATCTCCTTCACTCATGAAAGGAGGTTTAAACATCAGGTAAGTCTTGATTCTCAAACCGAATTTCTCTAGGTTATCAACAGCTCTATCCCAACTTTTAGTGCTGAATCCTTTGTTGATGTGGAATCTCAAAACTTCATCATCATAGGCTTCAAGGCCGATTGCAACAGAGAATTTTGGATTTATCTTTGTAGCCCAGGCCAGTTTTTGTTCACTAAGTTGTTCTGTTCTACTTTCGACGACCAATTCTTTACCCATCTCATGACAATCTCTCAGAACTCTCTCTTGGAAATCAAGTGGGATTTCCCTATCTTCAAGAAGACTCCCCGATGTGTAGACTTTTACCATACCCATCGTATCGAAATCATCGAACTTAGCCAATGATTTTTCCCACTGAGAATGAAGGTGTTCGCTTGTTACATCATCACGAGTGTCGTTGAAATATCCGCAGAATGTACAACCGCTCGACCACCACCAATGGCAACCTTTTGTTCTCAAAATAACGGTTAAAGCAGTAGTGGGCGTACCATCTGCAAGCGTTTCAGGAGTGTAGTAAACCGTCGCAGGGTCTCTTGCATCCCAAGAGTGTTTTCTTTCCTGGGCCCATGGAGTATTTGCTGGCGCTTTGACTAAATCATGGATTCTAGCTGGCCTCTTGTCAGCATCTCCAACCATGGTCAATTTGCCATTTGACATTTTCAATCCCCTGAATTCAATTAATTTGTTTGCAATAGCGAATTCGAGAAAAATTCGACTATTCTAGTTTCATATTCGCTAGTCTGTGTCAACATGAGAGTTTGATGTTCATCGCTTTCCATACCTCTTCCAACATCATAACGAATTACAGAATCATCAAACCAACATGTGATTTTACTTTCGTTGCCTTGCTCTAGTGCTTCGTTACACATTTTTTCCCCGTGGTGAACACGTACCCTTTTGTCTTGATTCCCATGAACAACATACATGTGCCTGTCTCCAATTTCTGTTGCTGCGTCTATCGGGAAATGTTCTATTAGATTTTGATTCGCAATTATTTTGCCCGCGAAAATGCCAGCCGGTCCTAAAAATGTAGGATATCCCTGAAATTCTAATTCTTCGACGACAATATCTCCCATATCCGAGTACCCAGACTCTAACCAAACGGATTGGATTCTTTCATCTAACGTGAATGCGATTGCGGCTGTCCCTGCCCCCATCGAGTTTCCATAAACTCCAATCTTGTCTGGATTTGCGCTTTGTTCTTCAACGAGCCAGTCAAAAATCGCAATTACGTCCACCCACTCATCTTGTCCACCAGAAACACGGTCATCGTCTATTGAGGACTCACCGTGATCCCTTAAATCGAATACTATCACATTGAATCCAGCGTTCGCAAGCATTCCTGCTGGAAGCAATATTGACCCATCTGCTTTGCAACCTCTTATCCCGTGTACGAACATTACCCAAGGCATAGATTCGTTTTGCTTCAGATACCACGCAGATAGGTAGATATCTTCGCTTTCAACATCTATCGTTGCTGACTCGTAACCATCCCACCAGTAATTAGAGAGTCCTGTCATGATTTCAGATGAGATATTTTCGGGATTTTCTGATTCATTCAATGGCACCTCGTTTCTCAATGGAGCAAACTCTTCAGGAGTGTTCTGATCAAAATTACCCCAGCAGTCAGTGTTGGTGAATGCCACACCATTGTACACTATTGAGCCGGCCATATAGTACCCAAATGGCAGTAATGCAAAGAACATGATAAAAAAAGGCATCAATTCTTTTTTGACTCCCATCAAATCCCTCTGTACAAAATAGTTGAACCTGCTTTAACAAACTCGCCTTTGGGGTGTTCCTTGTGACCGTCTTCAGCGCTGATGACATTTGGCGTGAACTTCGATGCAGGTACTCGAACATCGACTCTGCTGCCCAATCTAATCATTCCAAATCTCTCACCTCGTCTGAGTTCATCTCCTTCTCCAGTCCATGGGATGATTGTGCGAGCAAGTGCACCTGAAATTTGCATGACTTCAACGATTAAACCATCTTCTCTCTCGAACAGAGTTCTGACCCTTTCATTGTATTCGCTTTCCTTGCGGAATGCTGGTAAAAATGGGCCTCTTTTGCGGCCTTTTCCAGTTCTGTGCTCCATTCTAATAATTTTTCCAGCGATTGGTGAACGGTTTACGTGAACATCGAGTGGGGACATAAAAACTGCAATTCTCCATACATCCGTATCCGATTCTTCACCTTCAGGTACAGCCTCGAATCTTTGTTCAGTGGAGAAGGTTAGTGGATTCTCACAAGGTTCTGGATGCCATGTTCCTGTGTGTTCGTCTTCCTCAGCGTTAGCCATTTCCTCTTTGGAAGGCCTTCGCCCTGTCGATCTCTCTCTCTTTGCAAACATTACGTGACCATCGGCTGGAGATACAATGATTCCCTCATCCCTTGGAATTGGACGGTCAGGGTCTCTCCAGAAATTAGCAAAGAATGCTGCAAGCATCAACATCAGGACTCCAAATCCTGGTGCTAGTCCGTAAAGCGGGTCAACAAACCAACCAACCAAAATAAATCCGATCCCCATTAGCGTGGGAGTGATTACTGGAAGAAAGCCGCCTCTGGCTAGGAAAGCCAATTAACTCACCTACTGAGATTCTTCTGAGTCGCTGGAATTTCTCCAAACGACTGCAGGTTCTTTGTCTTCACTTTCTGTAGATTCTTCTGCAGGTGCCTCATCAGCAGCTGCTTCCTCAGCAGGCGCTTCTTCTGCAGGTCCATCCTTTGCTACAAAGTCTGCAGCTGCGGCACCTAATTCTGAACCCTTGAGATACTTGTTTCCGTCCATGTCGTAAGACTTAGCAAACTCGATGAATGCGTCTCTGTCGGTGATACCGTTCTTCTGCATGACACCAAGGAGGACTTGTTCTGACCAATTCCATTCCTCTTCTCCGGTTTCCTCTGCTACTGCTTCTTTTGCTTCAGGAGCAACTTCAGATTCTGTGGATTCTATTTCTGATGCTTCCTCAATAGTCATTTCAGCTGCACGTGCTTCGACCATTTCTTCCATCCTTTCTGTAATTGCTCTGCCCATGTGCTGAGACTGTCTCTCTGCTTCAGCTGCAGCCTCAATCATCTCATAGCGGCGCTTGATTGCTTTATTTAGGTCCTCAAATAGCGACATGTGGGCCATGTACCATTCGTCTCTTGTGTTAAGTTCAACAACCGCTAAACGTAAGTCATTATCCAATTCTTCAGCAATCGAGAATACCTTTCCAAGGCGGTCCTTTTCACGAGTGAATTTCTCTTCCATCTTCTGAAGTTCCGGCTCTAGGTGCTCAACCTGCTTGCTAGACTTACTAGCCTTCATTTCCAAGTCTCTGATTCTAGCGTCTTTTTCGGTCAATAGTGCTTCTAGGCTTTCTTTTTCGATTTCACGCTCTACGATTTCTTTCTCGAGAACTTCGACTTCAGCCTTGGTGTCTCTTAGCTCGGCTTCTTGCTGCTCGTATGCAGCATATAGCTTGAGTAAACGGTCAGTTTCTTCCTCAAGTTTCTCTGTGAGTTCTTTGATTTGAGTTTCTGGAGTGATGGTTCCTGCATCGGACATTTCTCTCACCTAAGGCTACGCCTTATTCTACACCCACATTGGTCCTACATATCAAGCCGACGCTTCATAGTGGCACCATGTAACGTTCTACCTATCATTGAATCGCGTCGGTAGCCGCAACTAATTCTCTTGCGATGCTAACCTCTCCCATTGAATGGCCTGCGTCCCCAACCATTACCAATTTGCTGTCAGGAAGGGCTTTGTGCAATTGCCATGCACTACGAGGAGGGCAAACCATGTCATAGCGCCCCTGTACAATCGTTGTTGGAATGTCCTGAATCTTTGATGCATGATTGAGAATATATGCCTCTTCGACAAATATTGCATTGATAAAATAATGACATTCAATTCTCGCAAACGCTACTGCGAAATCCAAATCCTCCGCTTTGTCAAGATACTCTGGGTCAGGGAACAATCTACTGGTGGCCATTTCCCACCGAGTCCATTCCCTTGCAGCTGCTCTTCTAATTTCTACATCATCACTGGTCAATCTAGAATAGTAAGCTTTGATCAAATCATTTTGCTCATTTTCTGGTATGTGATCCCTGTATGAATCAAAAGCATCCGGGAACACGTGGCTAGCCCCATCTTGATAGAACCAGTGAAGTTCGCTTTTCCTGCACATGAAGATTCCTCGTAGAACTAAACTCAAGACTTTCTCTGGGTGATTTTGGGCATAAATCAGAGATAGGGTCGAACCCCATGAACCCCCAAACACGTGCCACTTTTCTATACCAAAATGTTGGCGTAGCATCTCTAAATCAGATACAGATGCTTGGGTATTGTTACCTTCTAGTTCAGCGTATGGTGTTGATTTTCCACAACCTCTCTGATCAAACTGGATTATGTCGAATTTAGCGGGGTCGAAATATCTGCGATACGAGGGTTGACTTCCTCCGCCGGGACCTCCATGAATTACTATTACTGGAATGCCTTCAGGATTGCCGCTTCTTTCCCATGCGATTGTATGCATTTCTGTGACTTGCAAAAACCCGGTTGAATAGGCTTCGGTTTTTGGATACAGCACGTCATCAATACTCTGTGAAGATATTTGCATGATTCGTGCAAATAAACCTAGAACATGTTCCTTTCGATTAAGGCATACGGTTATCGAGGGCTTCGCATTGCGACAGATTATGGAGAAAAAAGCAGCAACAGATGTGTTCTCACAGTGGGCGCTTATCGGAAAAGATGAGGGGATGGAAAGAGGACATGCTGCTTCTGTTAAAGCAATGCTAGAACTTGCTTTACCCAAGATAAAAGAAAATTTCACTGCGATTGATTTGGGTTGTGGAAATGGATGGGTTGTCCGTCTTTTATCAGAGATGGGGGCGTCTCATGTTGAGGGCGTAGATGGAGCTCAAGAAATGATAAACAAAGCAAGAAGTGTGGATTCCGTTCATAACTATTCTCAGGGTTTACTCCCTGAATGGAAACCTGAAATGAGATACGATTTAGTTCATTCAATGGAATTTCTGTACTACCTTCAAGACCCTGCAAAAATGATTTCGATTATTCATGATCAATGGTTAAACAATGGAGGCATATTGGTAGCAGGGGTTGATCACTATCTGGAACATGAAGAATCTCTAACATGGCCTGAGCATGTAGGTGTGCACATGAAAACCATGCAAATATCAGAATGGGAAGATGCCATGAAACTAGCAGGATTTGAAGAAATAGAAATCCATCAAGTTGCTTCAAAAGAAGGTTTTCCTGGAACCTTAGTCATGCTTGGGAGAGCTATTCATTAGACTCTCCCAGAGCAATGCTTCCTGAAAAGAATATACAGGCCTTACACTCTCCAGGATTGGAACATTCAGGTGGTTGATAACCGTCATCAACCGCCGAAATATAACCCATCCAATCAATCAGGTCTTTTAATTCAGATTTGGTTTTGTTGTATTCTTCGTCCCGCAGGCGGATCATTCGACCAGATGCTGCAACTAAGATTGCAGGCGAAAGAATTTTGCGCTGTTGCGAAACTGGTTTTTTACTTTCATTCTCTTCTAATGCTAAGCAGTAAAGGGTTAATTGGAAACGATGCGCATCTAATATTTCTCTTTCAGATTCACTTTCAGCATATGGAGAATCGGTACCTGATACAACCTGTAATGGGTGTCCATCTTCGGGTGATTCCCTATTATATCCTGTCAAGCAACCTTTGGTCTTAGCATCTACCACTTGTAGCCAACCTTGGCCATCTTCGTCTCTCAAAGCCAATACAAGGTCTGCCCTTCCATCAAAAATTGTATTAATTTCCTCGATTTTCACAAGTGGGATTTCTCCTCTAGGAGACCATCCTTTTCTTTCGATTTGGTGTTTTGACTTTCTAATGAAATTGAATGGTAATTCAGTTCGCAACCCCTCAACTTTCATTCCAAGAATGCTCTCACCTTGAGTCAACTTCCCTAATACTCCACCATTGACTAATTTAGCGAGATGGTACATTCTAGAACGAACCCTTTTTGCCATTTGGTCATCGCTGAAAGATGATTGGGCTAATACTTCATCAAAAGTATCTTCATCCAATAGTCGATTTGGTTGATGAGTTGTCCATGTAGCGTCGAGGTCCTCGCGTTTAGTTGCAGGGTTTGGTAAACCGATTTCCAGTAGCCGATGGAAAAGTGAGCCGAACTCTTGTGCCGAGGGCCAGAAATCCTCTTTTATCTTGATTGGGACTAAATTCAGCGGCTCGGCACGCCAATTCATCCGTACCGCAAGCCAATGCCTTCTACGACAATTCCATGCTGCATCTAATGAATGTGAAGGCAGTCCAATTTCATGGATTGCAGTTCTTGATCGAGGCGAAGGTTTTGCTTCAGTCGCATTAGCTATTGCACTAATTCTCTCCTGCCATTTTTGTAATGGTGATATTAACTGAATCGAATCGAAACAAGAGGGGTGGTGATAAATTGTAATTCCATCTACGCTATCTGATGGCAAAAATGCATTTTCAAGCAGAACACCTGGATCTAGGCGCAAGATGTTTCCAGTTTGTTCTAAACCTCCTTCCGACCAAGTACTTCCTTCATTTCCAGCCTTGATTGACGAAAAGGCCAGACCATCTAGGAGCATGTATCCCATGTTCTCGCGTGCTTGCCCTCTACTCATTTCCAAATATCCATCGGAGGAAATATTGACTCCTCCGCTAGGAGTTCCAACCACGATAATACGGTCTCTTGCCCTAGTTAGAGCAACGTAGAATTGGCGACGCCTCTCAGCCATTCTCTGGCCCTCTTCCATCATTGATGCAAGAGTCCACAGACCACTTTCGGGTTTGTCAACACCCCTCCATGGATGAATCCGGCCCGCTATCATTTCAGGCGTGACAAGAACGTTGTCACTAGAAGAAAGACTTGAATCTCTAGCACCAATATTGAATATATCGTAAAGAACTACAATTGGAGATTCTAATCCTTTTGAACTGTGTATAGTCAGTACCTTAACCGCTCCAGCGGTCGCATCAGAAGTGCTCTTCGGTCCGTCAGAACCTAAATCTTCTAATTCTCTTAATCGTAATTGGGCCAGAGCTGCATCTCCGCCTTCTTTATCTAAAATCCTCTCGAATAATGAAAGCCAATTATCGACATCCTGTCGGTCCCCTTCTCGTGGAAATGTTCTAAGTAAATCAGAATGGTCAATCATGATATTTATAGCACCTAGAACGTCATCATGAGCTACTAAATAAGCGAATTTGTCCAAGAGATTTTTCAACTCAACAGTTGGCGCAATATCTGCCAAACCTACAATCTGGTTACCTACTGATTCCAACAAATGGTCATTGAGTGTTGCATCGTCTAAACCAACTATACATGATTGCCCCACTGCTAAGGCTGCGGCCCTGTCATTAGGCGAACATGCAAGCCATAGTAAAGACATCAGAGGCCGTATAGCAGGGCGTTGGAGTAGTATGCCTTGCTTATCGGCAATAGCGGGAATTCCGTGTTCTTCCAAGACGTTTAGGATATTCGGAATTCTATTTCTAGAAGCGACCAGAATCATGATGTCTTCTGGCAAGATTTGATGTGTTGCTCCGTCTACTTCCTTCCATGAATCATTTTTACAATCCTTAACCCGAGATTTCTGTCCGCTCAACAGAGAAACTAATCGCTTTGCCAACAGTTGGTTTGATAGATCCCTATCGGTAGAATCTATGTTTTCAAATGGATTTATTGGGATAGAAAGGTCTTCTGGAATTTCCGATACTTCAGTCCTTGCAGGTAAAATCCATTCAAACACGGATTCAATATCTGACTTACGTCCTGGAAGAAGGTCTTGAGCCTCAGCATGCCAAGGCCCTGGCAATGCTTGATGCCTTCTTGAAAAGGTATCTTGGAAAATATGATTCATTGTGTTCAGCAAACCAGGTAATGTTCTATGATTAGTACGCATTTCAATATGGCCTTGAGAGCGTTTAGTAATAACTGCTGAATCAACCTTCAAAGCACCATCATCATTGGCAAATGGTACCCATTCCTCTCTTTTCGAATCCTCAGAAATCATCTCACTAGAACGAATGAAACCAGTCCCCTCTCCTCCTTTTCCAGGAATGGGGCGAGGGTCTCTGGAACATCCTGACTTCTTCAGATCACTGAGGCGATTCTCCATTGTAGACTCGTCGATATTTATGTTACGAATTATCTCTACTGCTCTACGCATTACTGTAAGTTCTGCTTGACGGAACCGATAGATGGATTGTTTCATATCGCCCACAATACAGACGGTTGGGTCCCATTCACCAGCAGGTGGCATTGGCTCATCACTCTCTAAGTGTCTTCTACCCCACAAACGAGCTAAAAGACGGAAATGTTGGGGATTCGTATCTTGATATTCGTCAATAATGAAGGCTCGATATCCGCGCCTTAGTTCTCGTAAAATTGTTATTCTTCTCATCAGATCTTCATGAACTTCAGATTTACCATTACAAGCAACTATAGCTCTTGTGAGATGATCATCTAACCACGGCTTATCTCCTATCGAATCCAATGCATCAATAACATTAGCAGGGTACCAAGTACGACATACAGCAGGACACCTTGTTAACAACAAGTCCTCCGCAAAGCGGTGCATATCATCATGATCTGTCACCCCTTCCTGTGATTTCAAACGAGCCAAAATCTCCTGAATTCCATTATTGACTGTGAATAAATCTTGAATGACCTCAATCTCTAGATCGGTCGTCAAACGCATTGCTCTATCAACTGGTAATTGAGGTAGATCCACCCCTATTCTCGGAGGGTGGGCATACTGCCCTTCAACTGGCTCGGGTTCAGCTATGCAAGGGTTGAGTAAGAATGATGCACGCCCTATGCTCCTCAAAAGTAAGCCATTTGCAGTGCGCATCATCGAACGAATTGGAATAGAAAGTGTCTCCGCGTTACTTGCTATCAAATTCTTAACATCTGCATTCATTGCTTTGTTAGCAGTCTTTGAAAGAATACCAGATGGCCAGCCTTGAGAGGTAGGAGGCGATGCTCTTGACAAGGGATTACAATTCATTTTGTTAATTGTTGAAGTGGACGTAATAGCATGAGATACAAGCCATATCCATTGCAACCTCCAGATTTGGTCATCGGAATTGATTGTACATAAATATTGAACATACCTAAAGCGAGTCATTCCATCCAAACGGTCTGCACCCGTAACAAAGTGGGCACCACCATCTAACCAGTTGTCAACCCATTCTTCTATCAATGTTCGAAAATCTAGATACCATTCATCTAGAATGTCCACAGTTGGTTCTAAGAACAAATGGTCGAGGTCTTCTACCAAAATATTCCTCCCTTTGTCCCCCATTGATCTTGCAGCTTCTTCAACGAACAATGAACGCTTCATCAATCCTCTAATCACTGTAGATGATGCACTCTGGCCCCCTAATCTAATAGAAAGACGGTCCCTTGCTTGCAGGAATTCCTCAATGTCCCCACTCATTCCGACCTCAATTGCATCTATTCCTTTCTGAAGTCTCCAAGCCGTACGGATTGCTTCTTCACGAAGTAAAATACTACCCTCCTCGTCAACTTGTTCACTGCCAGGATTATCGCAAACTAGTCCTATCCAAGGTGAGACTATCGAGGACAGGAAAGCATCGATAGTTGAGATAGGGGCATCTTCCATCAATGAAAGAAGCATTTCTACATCTCCTTGATTTGAAATTCTAGTATCATGGACTCCATTTAAATCACCTTCTGCCGGAGGAGCTGCTCTGAGCGAAGATATCAATCGTCGGATCTTTCCTTTCAATTCGGCCGCTGCTTTTCGAGTGAATGTAATCGCTACCGTTTCAGTTGGCAAAAGCCCTCTCCACTCTTTCAAAGAAGTTCTTTCAATTGCCGGGCAACGAATTGCCCCCATGCCTTTGAGAGGAACCCGAGCGGCAGGTGGAAGAACACGGGTTGCTCTTTGATTGTGTGATAATATGTGCTGGACATAGCGATGTGCCATTACTGTAGTTTTACCTGTTCCAGCGCCAGCATCCAAAGCAATATGCCTATCAATATCAAGGCCAAGTTTTTGTGAGTGATTTAATTTCATCACCAACCACCTCGCTTGAATCCTAGACAGGAGTTAATTGTCGAGCAATTACAGGGTATTTTTCCTGCTTCAGCACTCTCAATAACACGATTCGCCGTTGTTATCCTTTCCCTCATCCAAGCCCTAAATGGATTTGATTGGGCAGGTGTAGACTCGCCGGGACGACGATATTGGTTTACCAAACTTTGAGTTACTATACCAACCTGTGATTCACTCAATAAATCCACAAAGTCAGGATCTAATTCCACCCAATGGAGAGTTTCAATCCCAACCTGAGATACTCCAATTCCAACCACTCTATGTCCAGGATTACCGATTTCCCAGGCCCTTGCATAGAGAGCGAGTTGAACTTCATCGAACAGTCCTTTCAGATGTCGGGTCTCTCGGCCATCGTCTTTAGGTCCGTCCATGGATTTGATATCCCTAATTATTACTAATTTGGTAACTGGCACATGTTGTTTCAAATCCAGATCCAAAGGAATTGTTTCGGCCTCTTTTTCAAATTCATAATCAACCAAAACTTCGTCAACTTTGTCGATGAAGCCAGTTAGTTTGAAGCTTTTTTCTTCGGCTTTCTGTTCAGGTGAAGATGGAAGAACAATTGTAACATTTCTATTGCTATTTTCCCGGACTTCCCATTCACTTGCTAAGGGAGCACAGTCTCTCAGGTCAAAGTCCGCATGAAGCATTCTACCAAGACGCCCTCCTACTGGGATGGCTATCTCGCCCTCTAACCAAGAGGCCCATTTAGAAGGAGATACGCCAATTAAATCTCTACAACGATGAGCAGCGATTCCATCGGCTCGCTTCATCCACGGGGCTTTTTCCATTAGCATTTCAAGGACAATTTGCCACGCATCATTGATATTTTTCAGTGGCCCTTCTGAAAGTTTGATTGCTTGCCCGGGCACATTTCCATCTTCTAGTCCATGCGCTCGTAAAATCGCCTCTTCGGCAAAGTGGACTATGTTTCCACGGGCATTTGCAGAGAGATCCTCAGGTACATTTTCCTCTTTTCCTAGTCTCAAATGGCGATCAATCCAAGCCTTTCTTGGACAGAATAACCATGCCTGTAATCGACTTTGGGACCATATTTTTGGTAACCTCAATGAAACTCCAGTAATTCCAGTACGCTCGTCTAGAGGTTTGATGCCAGTCGAAGAAGGCAGTATTGGTCTAGGATCAATTCCAAGGATTGATTTTTTCTCTGTTACTTCGCCAAGGTGAGGCCATTGTGGAGAGTTTCTCGCATTTGGAATATTATTTCGATTGGGAGTCAATCGGTAATCCTTGGTTCTAATCAGTTTTCCAGAGTCCTCGAATGGAAAAATCTCACCTACGTCAAATGATGAAATCTCTCTTCGACGATTATACTGGTCAAGCAATAGGTCATTCTTGACTGCATCAAGAATAGAATCAGGATTCAGAGGTTGGCTAGTTATTTCTCGCCCTTCAATAGATGCAAGGCCCGCTCTTTGGAGTTTATCTCTTGGCAAAATGCCGCTACGATGAGTCCTGACTCCATGCGATAACATTTCCATGGAACTTACTTTGTGAACTAAACGTAAACCTACATCGGGAATCGTTTGCCAAACCCAAGAACGGTCTGGAGTATCCGGTTTCCAATCACTAGGGTCGATGAATGGGGGTGGGTTTTCTAAATTCAATCCGCCATTATCAGTGGAAATTATACTAAACCATTCTTCCAAAGGGCCAGCTGGCTCAATTCCATCTTGAAGACTTGAGTCGAGGATTACAATAGTTTTCGAACTATTAAGCAAGTGACGGAGATAATGTCGCCCTTTTCGCAATCCATCATCTGGACGGTTTATTCCCAGGCGCATTCTTGACATTTCGTCTAACCACGGAACAGAAGGCGACTTCATTGACCATTTGTTTGAATTTAGACCGCTAAGGATTAGAATATCACAAGTCGTTCCCAATGATTGGCTCGGATTGAGGATCCTAATTCCCACATCTGTGCCTCTTCGCGAAGGCAACTGAGTATTACTCGCCAAGTATTGAAGCATTTCACAGAAATCTTCCCCTTCAAAATCGATGCCAATTTCTTGAGTTAATCTCGTTATAGATCCAATGAAGTACTGAAGTCCAGGGATTGAATTAGATTCCACAGAATCTCTGCCGGATAATAATTGCCAGTCAATTTGTTCCAGTAAAGAGTTGAACCAAATAATCGGGTTCCCAAGTGAATCCGGTAAAGGTAATTCCTCTCCTGAAATACAACCAATACATTTCTGCATAGCAACCTCTTTGTCCTGTTTGGAAAGAATAGGAATCATCCATCTCGACATTGCAGCAAGCCACCATTGGCTTTCTTCCAGTGCCCGAGATTGGTCCTCATCTCCTGTAAAACGAGGAGTGGCTTGAGAAAGCGTAGAGAGCCACCTGCGAAGAGAGCCTCTGCCCCCCAATATGTGAAATCCCCTAGCAATCTCTACTAGAGTTTCAGGATGTAATTTCGGTTTCCAATCAGGATTAACCGGGTGTTCAAGACTCATGACCCCCCAAGCCATTGGAAGACCTATTTGTTCAACTAAATCGGTTAACCGAGTAAGGGACCATGCTTCTTCACCCCTGGAAATTCCAATAATAGAAAGTATCCTTGATACCGCTGGACTTGATGAAATTGCTGAATTTTCTCCCCGCAAACGAAAACCCAAATTGTCTAGGTAGGGTGAGAGGTTTTTTCGTAAGCCATTAGAATCTCCGTCGACTATCATTATGTCCCCCTCAACCCGAGAGAGCAAATCTCCAATGGCCGAAACACCCTGATTTTCAGATTCTACCATAAGGTGGTATATGTTACTGCTAAAATTGGGAGATTTCCAACCCTGTTGTTGGTTAGGCACCCATACCTTATGCTCAGGAATCCAATCTGGAAGGTCGGATTGTTTTCTTACCGGATGTATATCTTCGATGTACTCCCCATGATATCCAAGGCGATGAGACCCTGGATTTACAAGCTGGTGGAGGTTTACTAGTTGGCTAATCCTACTCATTATTGCAATCTCAACTTCACTCAGGCTGCTAGCATGATCAAGCATTATTATCCCGGACAAATCCCGAAGACTGAAGGGTGTTTTTTCAGTTTCATTTATTGCATCTAGTACTACCCTTGCTTTCCGCGAAGGATGAGTCATTCCAGTTTCATTTTCCAACTTTTTCAACGCTTTGTCGCATGACATTGCCCCAGGGTCTTCCTCCCATCTCTGAGGTTTTAGAAGAGAAATTATTTCTCTATGCAATGATAGAACCCTGCGCGACCTTGAACGTGACCATACATTTTGAGGATTCGGATGAATCAAAGGAAATCCGAAATCTGCAGCATGAGATGCTAGAGCTTGATGCGTTAATTCGAATGTAACTCCATCGTCTTCCATAACAGCTGGTAATCGTAAATCGATATGTAACATCGAAATAAATCTCTGAATTGTGAGATGGTGGGATGAGTCGACAATACCTCCATCCATCATTTTATGCAAATCGGAAATCGTTTGTTTTCTCGATGCCTCCGTTGGGTGGATTACCATCACCCGTTGACCCGAAACTATTGCCTCTAACAGCCAGTCAGGAGCCCCAACACCTGCACCGATTGCCTCCATTGACAAAACAGGTTGTTCAGATTCAATAGCGGACATCATTAGTTTCACCACGGGACGGGATTACTCGGCTGTGGGGGTTATTGAACCCTCGCCTTGAACTTGTGAGGCAATCATTGAAAATATGTGCGCCATTAGATATTGTATGCGAGTGAGAGCAACATGTCTAATTTTGGTTTTGTTGATTTCAATAATACCAACTACTAATGCTGGTTCACCCGAAGAGTTGGATGATGTAGGATCTGTATTTGGTGGCGTTTATCTGGATGCAAATGTTTCAGGAAATGCAACCAGTAGTCTCTCAGAATTACCTGCAATCGTGGAAGATTATACTGCCACCTGGTGTACTAATTGTATCGATGTTGAACACGCTCTTGATGACATATCAGATGAAAATCACATGCAAACATATCACTTCCACAGATTTATCGGAGAAAGCGAAGACCCACTTGGCTCACAAGAGGGAGACGATAGATGGATAGAAAGATACGAACAGAGGCTACCACCGACTGCTGTATTCAACGGAACTATCCGACAAATAGGTAGCGTTCCAGATGGCGACTCTCTACAAGATGATTACAATCAAAACCTAGCTAATCCGCTAGATTTAGGAATCGGTTCTTCCACACTAGGATGGGCTGTCTCCAATGGTTCAAACCCTGTCGTGACTTGGAATCTCATCGTAGATATGGCTGACTTCCCAGAGGGTAGTGAAATCGTATCTTCCCTTTGGATTGTAGAGAAACTTGCTTACTTCCCCGACGGTGGTAACGAAGAAGAATACTACAACAAGAGTGTAAGAGGTATCATCGAGTTAGGAAACGCAACCACCGGCACAATGGAGGTTACAATGCCAACTGCCTACGACGGAGATGACTTACAGGTCCATCTAATTCACGAAGTTATTCTGCCTGACCCTGTAGCATCCACACCCAATGATCCTGTCGATGATTCAGAAGATGACGAAGACAGTATTTTACCAAGTTTGGGTGTGGTTGCTGTCCTAGCAATTACGATTATTGCAGCGGTTATTGTGCAGCGAAAGCAGCAATAATTCTTTCAACATCTTCATCGGTAATGTGCAGGTGTATGGCGACCCTTACCCTGTTGTAAGGTAGGTCGAACATATCGATTCCATGTTCGGCCAAAGAGGCGACTACTTCTGCGGCAGGTATGTTGCAGTTAACGTACACGAGATTGGATTGAACAGCCTCTAAGTCTACGCTGAAATTATCCATGGAATCAATCGCTTCTGCTACTCTTCTTGCACGAATGTGATCCTCAGTCAAACGCTCAATGTGATGGTCTAATGCGTGTAGGCCAGCAGCCGCAAGGACACCTGCTTGTCTCCAGCCACCACCAAACATCTTGCGCCAGCGATGTGCCTTGTTGATGAATTCTTGAGAGCCTACCAATACTGAGCCTACAGGGGCGCCAAGTCCCTTTGAAAGACAAATTGAAACCGAATCATAATCTCTGCACATTCTAGCTACATCTACTCCTGTCGCAATTGATGCATTGAATATTCTAGCACCGTCAATGTGAGTTGCGCAACCATTCTCCTTCGCAACCGCAGCGATTTCATCAAGCGCTTTTTGGGTGTAGCAAGCACCTCCGCCGAGGTTGGATGTGTTTTCCACACAAACTAGAGTTCCATCAGGGTAGTGTGAACCTGAGCCTTCTGCTTTGCGAATTGCCTTCTTGACTTGCTGTGCCGTCATTAGGCCTCCTTCGCCGTCAACAAGGGAAATCGATGCTCCACACAAAGCAGCGTATCCTCCACCTTCATACTTGTAGATATGAGCGGTTTTGTCACAAACAATCTCGTCTCCAGGCGCTGTATGAGTTCTGAGGGCAATTGCGTTTGCCATTGTTCCACTGGCAACGAATAAGGCGGCCTCTTTGCCAAACATTTTAGCAAGACGGTCTTGTAATTCGATGACCGTCGGGTCATCTCCAAGAACATCATCGCCAACCTCTGCATTTTCCATTACCGAACGCATGGCTTGTGTGGGCTGAGTTACAGTGTCACTTCTGACATCAACACGGCCTGAAGGATACTCGCGCATGGCTATGCTAAAACGACTTCACTCAAAGCAGTTTCAGGTCTCCTGTGATGGCATCAACTGCAGCTCTTGGGGCTGGTCCTATCCCCAACACTGTGACTGTTCCTGGTGGTATCTCAGTATGGCCTGCATCTTTCACCAAATCACAAACCAAACTACCTTCCAATGCCTTTGCGTATAGTTGTCTGAGATGGCTCTCATCATCAGCTCTGACCACTATTTTCCTTGCACCAAAATTATTCCAGCGCTCATACAATCTTGCCGCTTTCCTCTTTGCTTTCATTGCACAATTAACTGCTGCATGCGAGCACTGTGCAGCGATTTTGCCTTTCGACAATTTCAAATCATCACGAGTCACTAGGACCATCGTGACTTCATTAGGCAGTAATGACATCGGCCTCACCAATAGCGAGTGTCTCTTCCCTAGTCGCAGTCTCGACGTGCAGTAGATTTGCTAGGTATGGTGCGATACATACCGCACTTGCGATGCTAGCAATAGCATGGATGGCATCAAATGGTAGTCCATTCAGGATATAAATTCCGAAATCAGAAACCGTTGCTAGGCTTGACAGAGCAGAAAGTGAGACCCACCAATCAAAGAGTACAGATACAATTGCGGCTGTGAAAATCAGTTTTTTCATCTCTACTTGGGAGCGATGAACAAGGCTTAGTTTAGAACCCACAAATGCAATCGCTGCCCAGCCGGTTGCTTGATAGAATGTCCAGAGTCCGTGTGACAGGACTAGATTAGAGAGCATTGTTGCCATAACAGCAAAGCCCATTCCTCGACGTGCGCCAAGAGAAGCCCCCATAATGAGACACATCAATGTCAAAGGTTGAACATTTGGAAATGGCTCCAACAAAATTCGACTTGCTACTGCAGCCAATGTTATGCTTGTCAATACCAAAATCTCGCGCTTTGCAGATTGGGTAGGACGGCAAAGCAGCAAGAACGAGAATGAAATCAGTACAACATTCAGTACCAGCATTTCAACAGGGCCAAG
>Ga0160423_10001197_pt1 | contig 21734 bp, 12 predicted proteins | sample CRUFie14St8metaG_FD_108191 | JGI IMG/M metagenome (GOLD analysis project Ga0160423, IMG submission 108191) | Marine microbial communities from the Costa Rica Dome - CRUD Field 142mm St8 metaG | ecosystem: Environmental > Aquatic > Marine > Oceanic > Photic zone | place: Costa Rica: the Eastern...
AGAAAATAATCTTCGATACCGTGGTTTGTATAATGGTCAAGAATATATTCCTCAGGACACGAATGGTGGTGGAAGGGAAATAAGAGCCAATGTTTGGCTGGTTTGGTATGATCAAAACTGAGCAGGAGGTGGTGCTGCCAGTTCAGACAGTACAGTAATTGGCTCAGGTGTCAGTAGTAATTCATATCTTGAGTTTCTCCTTCTTGGGGTGAATCCAGCTTTGACAATTGCAGTTTGTAACTCAATTTCACTGGCTTCCATTTTTTCAGTACCTGATGCAGAAACAACGTTTTCTTCCATCATAGTAGAACCAGCATCGTCCGCCCCACCAAGTAGTGCCATCTGAGCGATAGAGAGACCCATTGTTGGCCATGAGGCTTGTATATGTTTGATATTGTCGAAAAATAATCTCGATATTGCTACGTGCCTTAGATACTCTGTTGGCCCTGCCCCTAATTCATATTTATTTCTCCCACGATTTCTCCTTCCGTAAGAATTGTTTTCTAATTGAACTGGCCATGCTATAAATGAAGTAAATCCATTTGAGTAAGACTTCAAGCTGTAATCTTGAAGTTCTCTTATTTTCTTCATGTGCTCTACACGATTTTCAATACTCTCTCCGAAACCAAAAACGTTCGTCGCACTAGTGACAAGTCCAAGGGATTGTGCTTCTCCCATCACTCTGAGCCAATTTGCGGGAGACCCTTTCTTTGGGGAGACATCACTTCTTATGGAATCGACCAACATTTCGGCTCCACCTCCCGGTAAACCGTGCATTCCGGAGTTTTTTAGCTGAGTAAGAACTTCCAGTGTTGTTAAATCAGCAACCTCGGCAATACCCTCGATTTCAATCGGAGAGAAACAATCCAAATCTATTGTTGGATGTTTACTTCTTAAGAAACTAAGCAAGTCGGTGTAGTAGTCAATTCCTAATTCTGGGTTAACCCCTCCTTGCATTAGGATCCTAGTACCCTCAATTTTTTCCAGTTCGACAATTCTACCACTAATTTCTTCAAATGTTTGAGTGTAATTTTCTTTGTGGCCAGGTGGCCTGTAAAAAGAGCAAAATTGGCAATTGATAGTACAGACATTAGTGTAATTGATATTTCGATCTATTAGGTATGTGACCTCTTTCTCACCATTAATTTGCATCCTTCGTTTGTTGGCAGCTCGCCTTAGTACATGCAGTGGGGCGTCTTTGTACAGCGTAACTGCGTCTTCTGGACTCAACCTAGACCCACTACTCATATGAGCATCTAATATCGCGCTCCAAGACATAGCGTCCCCTCATGAACTACCTACTAATGTCTCGATATTATCAATTGTTTTCGGGCAATCAATCGATAATATATCTGGACCGTCTTTTGTAATCAAAACATCATCTTCGATTCTTATACCGATGTTTGCATATCTTTTAGGACAATTAACGTCGGTTCTCCATGCTCCAAAGTAAAGACCCGGTTCAATTGTAATTACCATCCCTTCTTCAAACAACCTTGGTTTATCATCTGGACGATAAATTCCAACATCATGCACATCAATCCCGAGCCAGTGGCCGGTATTGTGCATGTACCATTTTGAGAGTTCGCCATCCTCTTCCAAGGCCTCGTCAATTGATTGTGTTATTACACCGAGGTCTATTAGACCCTGAGCAAGTACCCTCCTTGCTGCATGATGAGGGGCGTTGTAAGGGTTTCCAACTCGGCATTCTTCTATGGCTGCATTCTGAGAATCAAGAACAAGTTGGTAAATCTCTGCCTGTGGCTCTGAGAATTTTCCGTTTACTGGCCATGATCTAGTGATATCAGATGCATATCCTTTGTATTCGCACCCAGCATCAATCAAAATGACCTCGCCTTCATCACAAACGTCGTTGTTTACATTGTAGTGTAAGATTGTTGCATTTTCTCCGCTACCAATTATGCATGGATATGCGGCCCCAGATGACCTGCAATATTTGAACAGACCCTCGATTATTCCCTCAAGTTGCCACTCACCAATACCAGGTTTCGTATTCGCCATCGCCTGTATGTGGGCCTGTGCAGCAATCTTTGCAGAATACCTCATAATCTCAATTTCTGCGGGAGATTTCCGAAGTCTTAGCTCGTTTATCATCCTAGACGGGTCAACAATACTCGTTGGACCTAAACCAAATTTTTGCCTATTCCGGGATTTAGATTTAATCTCTTTATCGACAAGACTGTCGACGTGTAAATCTGTACCCAGTGTAACGACGATTCTTGAGCATTCCATCAGCATTGACGAAAGCATATCGTCTAGTTCTTTGTTGGAATACGCATTGTCTACTGGCCAATTTTGGACAGCTCCTTCTGCTCCTGGCCTACGTCCTTCCCATATTTCTTTGAGAACGTCTTTTGGTTGGACAAATAATGAAGTGACCCACCTATTACCATCATACGATGCTGTAAAAACAGCTTCAGGATCTTGCCAACCGCAGAGGTACAACATATCACTGCTTGTCCTATAGTGATAGTGAACATCGTTAGACCTTGTTGTTTCTTTTGGAGCAGTAATAATAAGCAAGTCACTTGGCCTTAATTGAGAGAATAAGCGGTCTTGACGAGACTTGTATTCATCTAGTGTTATACCGGCAGGTTCCGGTCCAACAGCCTTCAGAGAGCTCTCCCACATAGGTTGGGCTAAACACAACAAATATTCAGTTATTGCCTTAATTGGTGTTGATGGTCTATTCCCACATCTGATTTTCGTCATTGTCCCCAGATTTTAGGTCACTCAAGTTCTTGTTTCTATTATCTTCCCACTTTGGTAAGGCACTTGTTTCATACTCATTGACCTTCATGCGTCTAAAAATTATGATTGCAAAGCAAATAAGTCCCAGTAAGGCAAAAATCCCTGCTGTATTGCTACCCTCTGACTTTACCTCCTCATCAGATTTTACCGTTATCTCGATTTCGTGCGTAGCATTTGCCCCATCATCATCTACAACAATGAATAATACATTGTAAACACCCTCGTCCAATTCGTTAAGTTTGAATTCAAGGTCTGTTCCGACCAGTTCGTCATCGAGGTACCAATAATAGGACATCATTTCCCTATCGTAATCGGGATCAAATATAATTGGTTTTAATGAAATATTTTCTCCACTAACAAATTGCCAATTAACCGGATCAGTAACATCTATTCCCTTAATTTCAAATTCAATTGATGGTTCTATATTCTCAACAATTATTGTCGAGGTAATTGAGTCCATACGTCCTACCCAATCTACAACATCAAGACGAATGGTATGAATTCCCGTTTCGTGCAATACAACATTCAAAAAACCGTCTGAAGAATTTGATACAGGAACATAACTGGTCCCATCTGGATTAGTAATATACCATACATATTGTAAATTCTCAGACCAAACTCCATCATTTGAACCACTTCCATCAATAATCAAACTTTGACCTTCTGAGACAGTATCGGGCATAATCAACGCTGCATCTGGCTCAGTTCTATCTACGTAGACTGATAGAGATATTTCTGGAGAAACTTTCAGGTATGGGTCTTGAAGAGAGTACTCCAAACTCCAGATTCCGTCACTGAGACCTAGATCACTAGCGTTAATCGAAAATGATACGACATCGTAATCCCAGACTACATCAGCCACGGATGAATGTGTATCTCCATCACAAGCGCCGTTTGGTGCGTAGCACCAATTCATAATTATCTTTGATTCATTGAGTTGATTATTTGTTGTGTCTGTTGGAATAATGTCAGAAAACACAGCGTTTGCAGATATTTGTACTGGCTCATCAACAAGTATGGTTGCCCCATGATTCGGTGAGATAATTGGATTATGTGGTCCTTCTCCGATGAAAATTATTCGGTTTAGGAATTCCTTTCCTAAGCCATTTGGCTGACCTATTTCCAACCAGCAAGTACAATTGATATCCTGAACATTTATTATTAAACTCCATGTCCACAAGCCTTCATCGATTGGTGTTACTGTTGTGAAATAATTTCCGCTTTGAAGTATATCCCACTCTGAGTAAGGATCCGTTACATCATATAATGTCCAATCAGCGTTTTGCGGATTAAGTGTTGTAGATCCGTTTATCAAAACTGTATTATTTACCCATGTCCCATCAACCATCTGGCTGGTTAGGTAATCACTTGCTGGTTCTTGGTCTGTGCTTGCATTAGCGCTTGGTATTAGCATCAAAAGCAACGAGGTTATGACAAGGCATACCTTTGTACTTGGTTTCATCTACTACTCCTCAAATGGATTGCATAGTTGCCCTTGGCCTGGGAAGCTGTTGATGTCGCGCGGGTTTGTATCCCATTTGTATTCACAATAATTGACGTGACCATCTCCGTCAGTGTCTACCATTCGATCTGTATCATCAAACGGATCGAAATTGAAGTAATACTCCCACCCAGTAGCCATTCCATCATTATCATGATCTTGATAGTATACTTCGGGACCATCATCCCATTCATCTCCATCGGTATCATTGCGAATCGGGTTTGTTCCATTTACGTACTCTTCAAAGCTGGTGTAGTTTTCTAAATTATCATAGAACAACTTACCATCTGGTGTATCTGGATCTATGTGACAATTACTCGATTGCGGGTCGTCATATGAGGGGCAGTATTTTGCAATCAGACCTGTGCGGTTCAGTCCATCATTATCTGGGTCTTCCATACCATCATCTATTCCATTACCATCTGAATCCTTCAATGCCGGGTCCATAACACCACGTGCGCCGTATGCACTGTAAGTTGAGTTATCAGCAATTCCTAGGATTAGAGCCTCTTCCGAATATCTAACCTCCCAACCGTCAGGTAGCATGTCACCATCAGTATCGTCATCAACGGGATTTGTGTCCCATCTGTCAGGAGCCTCCGCACCATTTGAAAGTGTATCGTTATCGATATCATATGTATCATCTTTCAGAGAACCAAGAGATGGGTCAAGTGCCCATCGTCCATTACAACCATCACAAAGAGGATTATTGGGAACAATGAAGTTAGTCATATTCATTTCATAGACTTCATACTTCTTTTCCAGAATGAAACCTCCCAACCAGTTTTTCCAAACATATCCGCCTTCCTCGAGTCCACACTCAATCATAGAATCGCAGCCCGGCGGGAGCCATAGGTCGGTTGCAACCCATAGCGAATGGGATTTTGAATTGTCTTCAACAGATTCTACCTGCATCTCCCAACCATCGAGCATTCCGTCAGCATCAGTGTCATTGATTAGGGGATTAGTAGGATTTTGGAAGGGTCTGGGAACGAATAACACTTCGTTACCATCAATCAAACCATCATCGTCCGTATCGGAGTTGTTTGCATGTGTAAGGAAATTATCTTGGCCTAGAATTACTTCTTCGCCATCCTCAAGGCCGTCGTTGTCAGTATCATACATGCAAGGATTTGTGAAGTATTCTTCACCATACCAAGTAAAGCCGTTCAGGGCTTCTGCCTGATCACCCAGTCCATCTCCATCAGTATCTGCGTTTGACGCGTTTGAACCTGTATCGCAAACGTCATTGAATTCTTTGAAATCCGATAGCCCATCTTCATCTGTATCCCATAGCCCGGGGTCGGACGTTACACGGACATTTTGCACTCCACGATTTACAACCAAAATATCCCAGCCAATAACTTCGATACCGTCCTTTAATCCATCTCCATCCGTGTCAGGATTCAAAGGGTCTGTCGAGCGGCCATCAATGATGCCGTCACCGTCTGAGTCTCTAGCGTTGTACTCCATTAAGTTGGTAAACATCTCATCCAGTTCAACAATTTCAACCCAAACATCAAGACGGCTCTCGATTACGTCTCCAACCTCAACATTGATTGAATATACGTACCCATCAACGGGTGCAACTAGCGGAACGATTTGTTGATTACCACCAGATAGAGTTACTCTAGCTCTAGCAACCGTCTCATTCACAAGGACCCAATCATCTAACTCCACATCAATTGCAACAACTAATGCTGTATTCTCTAATTGACCAAATGTTACCGCACCGTCACCGTCAGCGTCGTATCCATCCCTGTCTGAGTCGATGTCACCGTTTGACCCGTCCCTAGGATCTAACCCGTTAGTAGCCTCCCAGCCGTCAGGCATTCCGTCTTCGTCCGTGTCTTCATGCCATGGAGATGTGAACTTATCTTCACCAAATGCTAAAGCGACTTGATATTCCTCGATATTATTCATTCCGTCTTCGTCCCAATCTCCGTACCCATCTGAATTATTTGATGGGTCCAATGTCTGAGAGAAAGCGAGCGCACCAGTTCCTGGATGTTCTGCTTCGTCAGCGAAACAGAATTCAAAACCATCAGGCATTCCGTCACCGTCAGTGTCCCAATCTGATGGGCCATTGAGTTTACCGTCTCCGTCCATGTCTTCTTTGAACCATGATAGACCAAATTCTAGAACATGTTCTGCAAATGGCGCCGTACGACTGACAGGGTCTAATAAGTCAACACCACAATTCTGTCCTGTATCCATCATTATCATTATTGTTGAACTGGAAATTTCATGGATATCGTCCAACATGTCTCCGTCTGAATCGGCTTTTGTCGGGTCAGTTCCATATTCTTCCTCTTCTAAATTGAACAGTTTGTCGTTATCCGAGTCTAGAACCTGATCACAGGAATGCTCACCAGCAGCATTCGCAAGATTATTCCAATCCTCTCTTCCGTTGTCTCCGTCGAAATAGTCCCTTAGAGTGCTCTTCATTCCGTCTGTGAGTTCGTTGCAGTTCCAGTTACCAGATAGAGGATCAAAAAGCGTGTAGTTACCCGCTGGGTGGAAAACCTCTCTCTTGTATGTGACTTCCCATTTATCGTTTAATCCGTCACCATCTGTATCAGCGAGCCTTGGATTAGTTCCTTCTTCTATTTCTATTGAATTAATTAGGCCATCTCTATCGGGATCACCTTTCGGTCCATCATCAGGATTTGGCCAAGCATCATCTTCCTCCTGCACCTCAGCACCATCAGATGTCGCCTCGCTTGGATCATTTTCGGCGTCGTCACTCTCACCATTGTCCAAAGGATTTAGGCCGTTTTCAACCTCCCAGCCGTCTGACATTCCATCACCGTCAGTATCGGGATTATCTACCTCTGTTCCGTATTGTGCCTCAACGGAGTCTGGTAGCCCATCTTCATCTTTGTCATCCGCATCCCCAATAAACGAACCTTCACCGATTATTTCATCCTCTGCTGCAGGGTCAAAATCCCCTGCGCCTTCGCTAGTTTGGAAGAAACCAGAGGCCCCTACGAATAGTGAACCAAAAATCATTGTTGAAACAATTGCAACGTAGGCCATCTGATTATGTGACATTGACATCTTGATACTCTCCGTCGACTAGGCAAAAAACTCCACTACTGTTCTATAAATAAACCTTCACGGTAAATGATTTTGTTGTGTGCAAGACGAAAGTACCAAAAATCATGCCACTGCATACCTGCTCTGAAGAGAGATGTACTGAAAATCATCCTCAACTCTTAGAGATAATTTCACAGGCCTTCCTTCACATCGAACCCAAGCCCCTGCAAGGTATCCTAGGGTCATTGGAATGCACTTAATTTCAGAATATTTTAGTTCAATACCACCATTATTATCCAGAGGCTTAACAGATAGTGGTGTGGATAAGCCCTTCTCGCCAAATAACGCCTTACAGCAATCTACCCAACCAACATGGTCAGCTGCTAGAAACAAATCCTCCCCAGCGATAAAGAGTTTTTTTGTAGCTAGAGCAATAGATATCGAACCGTCATCCCAAGAGTCTGGCCAAGTGGCTCTTTCGTCTTCACCAAATCTAGCCTCCATTCCAGCACATGACTCATGAAGCCGTCTAAAAATTCCAACCGGAAGTAGGAAATGTCCAATCCCATCTATATTCCAGCCTTTCTCTATCTCTTTTACTAATGGGTGCCCCGATTCTACCTTCGGAGATGATGATTTTGCAGGGGGTAGAGAGACATCACTCTCTTCAAGTGTGAGCAGAGTTGTTTGTTCTGTTTTCTCATCCCATAACATCCGATATCGCTTCGAATTTATTCTTTCAAAATCTGCTTGAAGTATACCTGCGAATAATGGTTTTAATCCAATACTATCAAAACTCGGTGGAGATAAATAAGGTACACCCCAACCGTGAATCTTCCATCTATGCTGTAAAGCAGATAGGGTTTTCCTTTTACGAAAGATTCCACCGTAATCTAAGACTCCATATTTCAATAAATCTTCCTCCTCATCACAAGCAGAATTCACCAAACGGCGGCCCATGGGAGCATCAATTATTTCTTCGAAAAGTCTCCACCAAACACCCAAAGCATCTGCTCGCCATAAATACCAGCACATTCCATTTTTATCAATAATTAGACCGTTTCTAGTGGTGAAATGGTTGGCAACATCCGCCATCAATTCCCGATCGAGTAGATTTTCAGAATCATCCACTAGAGGCATAATATCACATAGGGTATCCACTCAAATTATCTTCGTTAAAGCAGTACCTGATTACATGATAATCTGACTTAAACTCTCTAACGTCACCTTTGACCTTGGAGGGTTCTTCATTTTCAATTAAAACTCTGGCGTAGAAACGAGCAACGTCTTTCATCTCATCTCTGCCCATCCCAACTCTTGTTAGTTCTTGCACACCTAACCTAAGCCCAGATGGAGACATTGCTTTTGTGTCACCAGGTAACATGTTCATGTTGGTTATTATCCCTGCTTGCTCCAGTAAATCTGCGGCCTTAGCACCGGCGCCCGAATCTAAATCTCCATGTCTTGTAAGCACCTGATGAGATTCCGTATATCCCCTAGATTCTGCTAACACGTCGAAGCCTTCCTCCGCAAGAGCCGAACCAAGAGCTTGAGCGTTAGCAACAGTGTTTCTAGACAACTCTTCCCCGTATTCAATAAATTCTGCAAGCGCAACCACCTTTCCTGCTACATGGTGAAGGTGGTATGATGAACATGTACCGGGGAATACTGCATTATTCAATTTTCTTTGAAATTTCTCATCTTCAGATGATGATAGAATAAAGCCTCCTTGAGGGCCAGGAAATGTCTTGTGTGATGAACCGGTCATTATGTCTGCTCCTTCATGTAATGGATCTTGGAAACAACCGCCAGCAATTAGTCCCAATACATGAGCTCCATCATACATTACAGTCGCTCCAACTTCATGAGCTGCATCCGATAATTCCTGTAGTGGGGTGGGGAACAAAAATACTGATTGTCCAAATAAAGCGATTGAAGGACTTGTTTCCCTGATTAATTCAGCTGACGCATCGATATCCGGCTCCATTCTGTCCTCGTCCCAAGGATACGTTGACAAATTTAAGTCGCGCAAACCAACCGCACCCATTCTAGCATGGGAGATATGACCACCGTCAGCTGTTGAAACTGCGGTAATAGAATCTCCTGGTTTTGCCAATGCTTTGAGTGCAGCGATATTTGAAACGGTTCCACTTGTAGATTGTATGTTGGCAAATGGGGCGTTGAACAATTCTTTCGCTAATTTGATTCCCAGCGATTCAATAGTGTCAAAATCACCACAACCTTGGTAATATCTTTTGTTTGGTAGACCTTCTGCATACCTACCGTGCAAGTCACTTGTAACAATACGTTGGACCATTGGGGACACTATATTTTCGCTTGCGATCATTCCCAGACCTTCTCTGTAAAGGCTACCGCTATCCTTCACTGCATCTAGAACAACCATTGCATTGTTTTTATTCTCTGGACTCGGTTGCCAGCCACCTCGCGCTGTTGACATGCCTCTTCGTTACCAACACGGCCTTTGACCCTTTGCAGAAAAAGAGCAAACTAAAAAATTCAACTGGGGCGTCTTGGACCACCTGGCCTTGTGGCTCTCGATTGTTTCTCAGATCTGATTGTATTATGTGGTATACCTTTTCGTTTTAAGTCGGTTGACATGATACCTCGCGGTGTTCGTGACCGTCCCAAAGGTTTCGAACCTCGACCTGATTTTCTCTGTATAAATTGTGTACGCCCTCTGTAGGCTACTGGACCTACAAGTCGTTCCATTGCAGGTATGTGAGACCCCTCTTCTTTAGGCCGTGAAAGCCACCAGCCAGGAGATAAATTCATCATTCTAGAGTCTTTTTCACGTTTGATAGAGTTAGCCCTCCTTGCCAGTTTAGGTTTGACTGACCTTTCGCTATCTTTAGGGATTAAATCTGTCATCCAACCAGGGAAGCCAATATCGTATACAACCCCATTAATTGTTAGTAGCATACCTGAAAGTAGGAGATGAGTTCCAACCGGTAATTCTGATCTTTGCAGATTTATCTTGTGTCGCTTTATCCTCTTTGCATAAGCAACCATTGCTTTCTGATCTCTGTGCCTGATGACCTTAGTTTGTTGGTTTCTGAATCTTCTCGCACTTTGGTGGAAGAACATTAATCCGAATGCGATGGCTATCCCAGTTAACAATCCTAATTCGCCAGTAGCATATATTCCTAACAACAACCAAATCGGTGTCAATACACCCCAGTGAAATATTTTAGAAATTGTACCTGAAGTGAAACGTGGTGTCATTTTCCGGCTTACTGCATGTGCAGCAGTTATGAAAACGTTGGCGTTCAATGCCTCATCTACGCCTCCTTTGACCATCAGAGCCGCGACAGGGTTTACAGGTGCGTCATCAATCCATCGCTTCGAACGTTTACTTTGCTTCTTTGTAAGCGCAACTTCAAGAACGTCGCCTTCATCTTCGGATCTCGGTCTACCTAGAATGTTTGCCAGTGCCTTTACCCTCGGGTCGTAGGGATCTGTTTCTTCCAATTCTGTTAAAACGCTAAGAGCGCTATGCCATTCGCCTTTGTCAATCAAACATAGAGACGCTGCGATTCTAGGTAATGCCATTAGAGGATTCTCTCTTACCAATCTTAGAGATATGTCCAATGCTTCCTTGTGCATATTCTGAGCGCGCAGTAGCGCAACATGGGATAGCCTCGCTGTTATTGAAATGCTATCTTTGTGCAAAGCCCCATCAGTTGGTTGTGGACTCCATTCCCGCAACATTCTCATCATGTCATTTAGATGATCGATACATGGATTATTTTCCCAATCCCATAGGTCATCTTCGTCAACAGAGCCATTGTATGGATCGAACCATTCACAGATGAAAGCCAGTAGTTCAGGTTCATCATAGCCCTCTGGTTGTTGTAGATTGTGAAGTGCTTCCCTGGCAGCATCAAGTCTTCTACAGGCGATGTGACCTGCGGCAATCACCATTCTTGCCTCATCATCATCGCCTCCGGATTGCGCAAGTACTTTCTTCGCTTCTTCGATTGCAGTAGGCCATAGCCCTCTCAATCCCATTTCTATCATCCTGGCTCGACTCTTGGCTAATCTTACCACTGCTTCGTCCTCTCCTATCGAGCGGGATTGGAATCTGACTAGTGAGTCAACATCATTTTTTTGTGCTGCATCCTCAATTAAATCAAACATCCAATTTCCACCGCCGCTCATAATTGCACCTTCACGGCGCTGGTCTGGATTGAGATCGAATTTCAAGTTACGAAGGGGCTTAAATTTGGATATCGATAGTACCCAAGTCAGCAAGAAAATAGCTTGCCCTACTGCAATGAAAATCCAGGTCACCAAAAGGCGCCTTTCCTCGTCGAAACCTCTTCCCTCAAACCAGTCAATAAATGGCATCAGGTCACCAAATTCCTTGTAACACACAAGTATTAACAGAAGAGCTGTGTAACCACTGAAGCCTGCAAATGCAAAATACAAAACCCTCGCTTGTGCTTTGTCTTCGGAACGTATTTCTCTAGGGGTTGCAAGAAGAACACCACCCAATCCTCCAAATGCCTGTCCTCCAAGGAAAAGGTTGCGAATTAATTCAAAAATGAAGGCTAGACCAACAATTGCAATATTTAGAGACAGATATGCTGCTAATATCTCCGGCAGACTTTTCAACGCCTCCCACTCTGCTAATAGGGGGTTTTCCTGTATCTGCAAATATACCTGATGACCTAGGATGCCTCCATAGTTCAGTATCTCCTCTGAATTTGCTGGTTCATTAATCATAACTAAGGCTACAGTAACAATTCCATTTATTGCAGTAAATGGCATAGTGAGTAGGAACATCATTAAGATGAATGCAAATGCTCTACCAATGAATCCTAATTTTTTTGCGTCGATAGGGTTAGGCTTACCCAACCATGTTCTGAACTTACCTACCATCAGCATATTCCACGAAGCACCCATAATTCTACCGTAAGCCAATATGGTTGGTCCCATGAATACCAGAACTGCAATCGCTAAGGCGAGTGGCTTCTGCGATTCATCAATTCTAGGTACTAGAAGGAAGTATGTTGCTGCAGAGACTGCGAACAAACCTACTAGTGTACCTGTCCTTCTGAAAAACAACTTCAAAAATCGGTTTTTTACAACACCTATTCTTTTTCCCACCAACTGACCATTGAGCGATTCCCATGGAGATATAATGATTGGAATAAGGACCAAGATACCCATTAATAGCAAATTTGGGAGATAATATACATCTGGGTCAAAAATCAATTCAGATATGAGTAACAGTACTCCAGTCATCGCCATCATGTAAAGAGCGATGCCAAATCCAACATTCTGTAATTTCAGTAAACGTTTTACTCCCCCCCTTCCTTTGGTCAAACTGTGCACTTCATATAGACCGTCATCAATTTCGAAGCCGACTTGGAGACCCGACAATTGTGTAGGTATCATCCACTTCCATAGCAAAATAGCCGTTAGAAATGCTACAACGAAAGGAATGGCGTGCGTTAGAGATAGATTTGCAGGGTTCTCTACTGATGCTGCAGAAGCGTTTGGTATTAGGACCAAACAGAACAAACACGCAAGCAACCAACGCCTCATTATATTGCCCTGATGCAACGACTTCATCATCTCTTCGCCGACCTGTGGCGAATTAAGAATGATTCAATTCTATCAAAAGCTGTGTGCAATGTTGCCTCATCAGCAAGATAAACAATACGTACATGCCCTACGCCTTTTGATGGAGAAAATCCGCTACCATGCACTAGCAGTACATGCTCCTCATGTAACAAATCAAGGACAAATTGTTTGTCATTTTCTTTCCATTTCTCATCGGTCAGTCGGACAAACATGTAGAATGCGCCCCCAGGGACCTCAACATCTAGACCTTCTATTGTTGAGATTCGATCTAGGCATAATTTTCTCCTCTTTTCGACTTTATTAGAGTATTCTCTCATCCATGTTTTATCTGCCTCTAATCCTGCGATGTATCCTAATTGAGCAGGCGTGCTAGCGCACAATCGAGACCTTAGAAGCCTCTCAATACCGTCTCTAACATCAAGTAAAGAATTCTCTGGGTCATGAACTGCCATGTAACCTATTCGCCAGCCAGGAGCGTAGTATACTTTTGAAACACCATTCAAAGTAAATACTGGGGCTTTGTTAGAACGGGACGCTACTGAGACGTGGGTACCAGTAAAATCTAGCCCATCATAAATTTCGTCTGCGATTACCATACAATTTGGCCACTTCTCAGCAATTCCAAGTAGCCTGTCAATCTCCTCTTTACCCGCTACATTTCCAGTTGGATTGTTTGGATTTATTAATACCAACAAACGCACGTCGTGATCCATCTTATCCTCAATATCATCAATATCGATTTTCCATTCATCATCAGATTTTAGAGAATATTCGATTGTCTCGGCACCATACATCTGTGGGTATGCCATGTACGGAGGATAATGGGGACCTGGTGCGAGAACCTTAGACCCAGATTCCAGGGTTGCAGCAAAAATAATCTGGAGTGCTTCAGTTACACCATGGCAGACATATACATCATCCTCTGAGCAAATCCAGCCCTTTTTTGTTTCATCTGCAGCTATTGCTTTTCGTAATTTTGGCATGCCATAAGATGGTGAGTACCCGTTTTTACCAGAGGCTAATCCTTCTCTGTATGCCTCGACCATGTGCTTAGGTGTTTGAAGACCAGGATAAGCAATAGGGTCGCCGATATTGAGTTTGATAATCTCATGGCCCTCTAATTCTAACTTTGTTGCAGGTACAACAACGTCTCTAATCGCATACTCGATTGAAGATGCGCGATTAGAAACTGGTATCACGAGAGACCACCCATTCTACAGATTTCCTCATACTGTTCTTTAGACACTGGTTGGACGGATAAGCGCTGTCCTCGTTGTACAAGGGGCATTTCTGAAAGTAATGAATTTGCTTTTATGTCTACTAGACTAACCATCTCCATTTCCTGAACAGCTTCTATGTCAACCATAATCCATCGGGGATTATCCGGTGAGGATTTTTCATCAAAATACTTACTTTCAGTATCCCATGATGTGTGATCTGGATAACCCTCTCTTGACACACGCGCTATCCCTGCTACGTGAGGTGGTTTTGTGTTTGAATGATAGAATAGTACCATATCACCTAATTTCATGTCATCTCTCATCATGTTACGTGCCTGATAATTACGCACACCGTCCCAGTGTGTGGAACCATCGGCTACTAGTTGCGAGAATGGGTAAACGTGAGGCTCAGATTTCATTAACCAATACCGGACCATGACCATCCGTAAGGGCGGTATAACTTAGATTTCACCATGCATCACCATGGTCGGGAATAAGCGTGGCATCCACCACATCTATGTCACCACGCATGGCAACAGATCCCAAACCAAGTTTTCGAGCCATAGAATTTGCCCCTCCAGTCGAGCCGATTCCCAATTCTTCTAGAAGTACGAAAATTGCAGGAAGAAGAATCAACGCACTTGCTGCAGCTATCCATAGCAGTATGATAATCACCGTAATGAACGGCTTGATTTCGGGTATCGGAATCTGATAAGCCGTAATCATTCCCAGGGTAGTAACAGTGGCTGCCTCAAACAAGGACATTCCTGTACTTACAGTGGAAGTTCTAATCGCTTCTATACCGCCGCCTAATTCGCGTATACGGTTGGCTATGTGTATTGAAAAATCAACACCTACTCCGACTAAAATTGAACCTATCATTACCGTAACCAGCGATAGTGACACATCCATTTGCCACATAACAAGCCACTGCAGAGCAACCGTCGCAATTACAGGTGCCGTTGTCCAAAATGAGAACCTTATGTCCTTGAAAACAATTGCAAGCGTCATCAATGTCAAGGCAACTGCAAATCCTAGAGACGACCATTGGCTACCAACAATCAATTCATTCACAGCAATAGCCGTTGCAGCAACACCAGTTAGGTCACCTGCGTATATATCGCCCTCATAATCTCTAGCGGTATATTCGTTTACCAAGGCCACTGCTTCTGCTGTTTCAGCGACAGGAACGAACGGCATATCTACGTAAATCAGATTCCTGTTGTAATCATCTGATATAAAGAGGCCTCTGGTTTCGTCAGTAAGACTGGAGTAAAATACGTCTAGGAGGAAACCTTCTGCACGTACATTTTCTGTACCATTGGCGCGAGGTGCCGTCAGTATCTCCCAGAAAGTTACATCCTCATTATATTGACGATTTAGATATGGTTCTAGCGCGTCTCTGAGGTCTTCGGGCACCAGTGGATTATCAGTAAGATTCCACAACGGAGTACCACTAACATTAGCACCTAAACCTACAGATTTCATTAGAAATACTATACTTACCGCATTAGTCTGTTCAATAGTGTTCAATTTATCTTCAAGGGCAGAGAGCCCTAACAATTTCTCAACGGGTTCACCTTCCGTCGGATCTGCATCACCAGATATGTCACCTTCTACTAGAATCATACCAACTTGCCCTGCATCAAAGTCCTGCGAATACTGTTTCATTGTGACTACTGATGGCTCATCTTCAGGTGCCATACCCAACAGGTCGATATTTTCCTCAACATTACCCTGGCCCCAGAATCCTGATACAAATATCATAACCATGAACAAAGCAATTACACCCTTGGACCATTTTATAGGCACTTGAACCACTTTCTCAAACACCGGAAGAGGAGGATGTTTGGGTTTCCTGAGATCTAATAGAAGCGTAAGGTTTGGAACCATAGCCATCGTAAGGAAATAAACGATGACTATTCCTCCAGATAGAGCTATACCAACTGTTTCAATAGGCTTCATTGGCGTAAATGTCAATGAAATGAAGCCAATCACTGTCGTGACAGCTGATAAGAAAACCGCTCGACCGGTAGATGCTAAAGATTGTCTTATCTTTTCGTCCTTGGTTCCAGTTTCTTCTGCATACCTATTTGTAATGTGCAAGCCATAAGAAACGCCAAGAGCAAGAAGTATCGGACCTACAATGATAACCGTCATAGTTACCTCATAACCTGAATAACCCATTATACCGAGAGTCCAAAATACTGAGCAGAGTGTTGGAAGGCCAGCAATCACAACCACTTTGAAACCTTGAACTGGTCTCCATGATCCAGTTTGTAAGACATCTGAATGGAAAACAAAAAGACCAATTGCAACAAGCACAATCGCAAGAGGGAAGATTTGCCAGAATAACTTGAATGAGAACTCAGTAACTGCATTGGTAATTGGAACCGGGCCAGTTAGTGTCATTTTGATATCAAGGTCTTCCCAATCACACAAATCCGCTCCAATTGGATCTCCATTTTGGTCGTATTCGCATGGGCGCTTTTCTTTAGAAATATTATTCAAAATTTCTTGAGTTTTTTCTATAACTTCCTTGGCAGTTTTCGTTTCATCAACTGCGATAATAATAACTGCTTTATCTAGCAAATCATCACCATCAGTATCTCTTGCCATTTTATTCAAACCAGGGGATGGGTCTCCATTATCATCGTACATTTCGTTTACAATCGTGTCTATGGTTGTCTGGGATGGAATACTGTAGTTCCCCCATATCGGATCACCAATATCTAAAACATCTTTGACGAGGTCTCCCACGGTGTTCCCGACGCAGTCCTCTCCTCCATTTTGGCAAATCTCTGCTACTAGTTCATCAACAAACGCGTCTTGGATGCGTGGCAAACTAGAGTTTACCTCCTTGACAACGGTTGATAGGGATAGAGCGTAAATTACGTCATCTGTGGGGTCTGAGATTCTGGGATTGAGCTTTTTCTCTACATAGGACATTTCCTGAAGTATTCTTCGGTCATCAATTGGCTTCTCTGGTGAATCAATGTAGATAATCATTACATTTGTTGACCAGTTTTCTTCAACGCGCTTGATATTCTCTAAAACTGGTGACCCTTCTGGAAGATATACGTCGAGGCTTCCGTTTACGTTCAATGAAGGCTCGTCTCCTGGTTTGATAGACGTGCCATCAACAAATCCTGAATGGTAAGCAAAAAATACTGAAGCAGTTAAACACACAACAACCATGAAGATTGGAAATTTTGTAAGAATGCCTGTAGCACCGTGTTTTTCCCATTCGCGCTGAATCGACTTTGGGGCATCTAAAACTGCGTCTAAAGCCTTTCTAGCGTCCCAGTCCTTCACGCTGTTCCGGAACTTTTCCTGACCATGTCCAACGATTCTAGACAACTTGTCTTGAAGTTTAGAGGAGTCTTTTCCAGCCTTGGACTCATCTTCTGACATGCTGCCCCTCCAATTGGCCGTCGTGCTTTGACCATTTGAAGTCATACCCATCTTGGTTATCCAATCACTTCAAATGTTAGACCTAGTAGCGCTATTCGGACCTGTGAGGATAACGCACGCAGGGCTGGTGAGGACCATGCCATCTCCTAGACTAAATGATAAAAGATGGTCAATAGACCTAGAAAAGAAAATTCAAGAAGAACATTACGCAGATGAAACTGCATATTCGAAACGCTACGGGTTCTATCCAAAATCGGGTAAGGAAATATTCGTCATTGACACACCTCCTCCTTACCCAAGTGGAACCTGGCACATAGGTGCTGTTGCTCAATATAGTATGATTGATGTAATTGCACGCTCGCAAAGACTAATCGGAAAAGAGGTCAAATTCCCGTGGGGGGTAGACAGGAACGGAATAAATGTTGAATTTACGGTTGAAAAAAATACTGGAAAGAAAATGAAAACTTACGAACGTTCGGAATTTTTGGAATTATGCAAAGAGACAATTGAAGAGTTTACTCAATCAATGCGCAATACGGCTAGAAGAGTTGGCTTATCAATGGATTATGCTAATGAGTATTTGACGGACGCGCCGCAATACAGAATGGTAACACAAACTATTTTCACGGAATTATTCAAAAAAGGCGCAATCGTTGAAGACTTACGTCCAAATATATACGACCCTGTCGAAGGAACAACTATAGCAGATGCAGAAGTAGAGAGGCTTCAGAGAAAAACTAAACTCGTGGATGTGAAATGGCAAACTGAATGTGGTGAAGAGCTGATTATTTCAACAACTCGACCAGAACTGATTTGCGCATGCGGGATAATTGTAGTACATCCTGATGATACTCGCTACAGTCATCTAATTGGCAAACAAGCAATTCTACCAATGCCCGTAAACGGAAGAGAAAGTAGCGTCCAAATATCAACACACCCATCCGTAAAAAGCGATTTCGGTTCGGGTATCTTAATGGTTTGTTCTTTTGGCGACCAAAACGACGTGGCAATATTCAGAGAGATGGGACTAACCCCTTATCAGGCAATAGACTTGGAAGGATGTATGACTAACGTTTCCGGACCGCTTGAAGGTATGAAGGTTGCAGAAGCCAGAGAGGTGGCAATTCAGTATCTCGAGGAAAATAACAAGGTCTACCAAATTATAGAAAAAGAGCAAGAAGTACCTGTTTCTGAGAGAGGTAAAAATCCTGTGGAAATAATCCTTCTAAAAGAATGGTACGTTAGACAGACACACATCCAAGACAGAATAAGAGAGTTAGCCCAGGAAATAGAATTCCATCCCCCTAGAAACAAGCAATTTTTGCTAGATTGGATGGAAAACATCTCAATCGATTGGCCTATTAGTAGACGTAGATGGTACCACACAGAAATTCCGATATGGTATGCGGATGATGGTAAAAAAATAATCTGTGCACCTGCAGGCGTATATGTTCAGCCATGGTGTCAATCTCCACCAGATAATAGTGAAGTTCTGGACCGTGAAACAAGAGAGATCATAGGTTTATTTGCAGAAATGAAAAATGACCTAGGAGAAATTACCGGGGAAGAGAAAGTGTTTGATACATGGATGGATTCCAGTAATTCAAACCTTTTTGTCTCTGGTTACCTAGATGATATGGATACCTTCGAACAATCCTTTCCAACTGCAATCAGACCACAAGGTAAAGAAATTGTCAGGACATGGTTATACTACACTTTACTGAAAAGTACTCTTCTACTAGACAAACCGGGATTCAAGCATGTTTGGATTGATGGTTTAGGGATGGACCCATGGGGCAGAAAGATGTCAAAGTCGCTAGGGAATGGTATTGACGCAGATACTGTATTAGAGTGTGGAGCAGGAGGAAGAACCGGTTCTTGGAAAGTTAAAGGTCCTGAGAAGAGTGTGCAATTAAAGGCAAACAAAATTGGTTCAGAATGTTTCAGACTGTGGAAAGCTTGTGATGCTCAGGTAGGAGATGACTTCCATATCAACCCCGAAGAAATCGAATCAAAATACTTCGGAGTGCTAACTAAATTGTTTAACGTTGCAAGATTTGCTAGCCAATTCGATGTTCCAGATAATCTTGATTCAATACCAGTAAATTTGCCGGTTGAAGACCGCTGGATATTATCGGAATTTGCTAGTACTATGGAGAAAGTAGAAACTGCCTGGAAAAATTTGGACATATACACAGCGACCCAGGCAATCAAATCATTTGGCACAGGAGTATTACCAAGTCATTGGCTGGAAATGTCAAAGTCTAGGCTTTACGATGGTGACACAAATGCAGCATGGACAATTCACCGTATTGTGAAAGATTTGATGTCAGCATTTTCTCCTGTTTGTCCCTTCTTTACTCACTATATTTCAAATACACTTTACGAGATTAGTGCTGTTGATATCAGAGAATTCCCAACAAGGACACCAGACGACGAATCTTTGAGAGCGTTAACTGGTACTATTGAAGAATTCAATGGTGCGACTTGGAGAAGTAAGAAAGAATCAGGATTACCCCTTAATGCCCCAATTAAAGGAATCACAATCCCCCCTGATTTGGAAGAATTCAGCTCAATCCTTACCCAAATGCACAGATTGGAGTGACTACTCATCAACATCCAGGGTTGACTGCCGGTTCAACGGCATCTCCAAGTTGCCTAATCTGAAGCCGATTAATCGAATCGGTCTTTCAATCTCAACATTTTCCGCAAATAATGAATGAGCAAGTCGCATGAATACTGTTTCATCATCCATCGCCACTGGTATTGAACGTCCGTGAGTGTGTGTTTCAAACCCCTGATATCTTATTTTGACTTCACCTAAGCGACCAGCGACATTTATTTCTTTAGCGCGCTTGATAACTTTCGCTACTAAATTTGAAAGATGGATAAGTACCTTTTCAGTGTCGGTTTGATCGTATTCAAAGGTGGTTTCCTTTCCTATTGATTTTCTGCTGCGTAGTGGACTAACATCATCACTTGTCTCGCCCTCTTGTACACGAATAATCCAAGATGCAAACCTCTCAGATGTAAATCTTGCAAGAGCTATTTCACCGTATTCAGACACCTCCGACATGGTATTAATACCCCACTCTGCAAGGCGGGTTGCGGTCTTTGGACCAATTCCTGGAACCTCACGCACAGGCCGGTCTTCAAAGAACGACTCAATTTCATCAGGCAATGTACGATGGATACCAGAAGGTTTGTTTTCTTCACTTCCCATTTTTGCTATTATACGAGTTGACCCAATCCCGAATGAGGTTGAAAGGCCTAGCTCTTCTTTTACACTATTTTGTAAATGTCTTGCTAATGCTAGGGCTTTATCCCAATCTCCACCACAGTAATCTGTAACATCAAGATAGGCCTCATCGATGCTGGCCTGTTCAAATTTGTCTGCCTTTTCTGATAAAATCGACATAACTTTTCTGCTTGCCCTGGAGTATAATCCTCTCGTTGACTTGAGATAATGACCATTTCCATGGGGTGGACCCGGACATCTTCTCCAGGCCTCCCCAATGGGCATTGCAGAGCGAATCCCATATTTCCTCGCGGCGTAATTACAGGTCGACACAATACCCCTTCCCTTACCCTCCTTTGGGTCAGACCCTAGTATTAGAGGTACATTTGGATCTAGATTATGATGCAAGGTTTCAACTGCGGCATAAAAAGCATCGAGATCACAATGAATCAAAATCCTCCCCGCCATGGTTATACTCTCATGTCGGAGGTCTTTGAAGAACGCGCGACAGATGGATTGATGAAGAAGAAACTCTCATATGTCAGTGATGGCAAACTTGAAGTCTGTAATTGCAACAATCCTCGGGATTGTGTTCATTGGCTCATTAATTGGCTATTCCGGCGAAGAAGTCATTCCCGATGTTCCTAAGCCAGATGCTGGTCTGTGTGGGGTAACAAAGGATTCATTTGACAATGTTCCGGGTGCAGGAGCGATAATAGACATAAATGTCGTTGCAACATGGGACGATAGCAATGTTTGGATTGGAATAATATCAGTTGACGAGTATGAATCACTGGATAAATTACCCGGGAATTCAGAAGGAGAAATTGTGTCTTGCGATGCTTCAATAGAATACATTGCTGGTGGTCCATCATCCGGAACCGATTCAAAATTTGATTGGATTCCGGACGGTGAAAAATTCCACATAATCATAGGTTCA
>Ga0160423_10001198_pt1 | contig 21732 bp, 27 predicted proteins | sample CRUFie14St8metaG_FD_108191 | JGI IMG/M metagenome (GOLD analysis project Ga0160423, IMG submission 108191) | Marine microbial communities from the Costa Rica Dome - CRUD Field 142mm St8 metaG | ecosystem: Environmental > Aquatic > Marine > Oceanic > Photic zone | place: Costa Rica: the Eastern...
CTGAATAATTTGGACATCATCAAGATCGAGAAGAACACAATTTTGAATGGTGTCACTCAACATATTTATCAAAACTATGCATATTTCAAACAATTTCCGCATTATACACTCGCAGACATTCAGCGATTTCGAATGACCGAAGACACACAGACCGACTTTATCAATTTTCAATGGAATGTGAATACGGTGCAATTCATGCTACCGCCTTCACTTTTAAACACAGAATATGATACTACCGGCACTTCTGGTTCATCGGATTTGCGTGTTGGTCGCCCTGAAAGCTTAGTCTGACGATATACGGGTTGCTTCCGACCAGACTTTCAAATCATAGTCATTTGTAAGTGTTGCACCAAGAGTCGTATTCGTGAGTGTGACATAGTATTTTTGCACTTGATGTAAGATATTTATCTTTTGCTCATAGGTTAGAGCCTGTGTCCACTCACACCTGAATACCGTATCGTCGCGATGTAGTATATAGTGTACGCCTTCCCCATCCCAACAAGCGAAAAAACTTGGCTGTGTCGCTGGTACAACAACTCCTTTGAACATTGTCGTATCATGCATAACTTTCGAAGTCTGACCAGTTGGTACAATAACGCCGTACATAGGTGCAATCGGTGAAGATTTAGATTCAGTAGATGGATGTATTCCACTGAAACTACTGATCAAAAGAGCAGGAGAGACGAGATGAAACAAGAGCATCATGCGAGCAATTTTTTTTCAAAAAAATCTGGTCTAGTTTTTTTCTACTAAAATTGTAAAGTTGACTGTTATTTTGTGATATAAATCTGTCCGTCTGAATCACCCTTACGCTTTTTCACGCTTTTTTTACTTTTACTCACTTATGTCTAATTCTAGATTACATACATTGTATGTTGCCAACCCATATGTTTCTAAGCCTTCATAAAAAGCACTTTCGTCCCAGTCGTCATCCCAATCGTCTTTGGAAGACAGTAAATATGCTTCTTCTTGTGGTGCCTCTTCTTGTTCTAATTCGGTGTATTCAACGGTATCCAAATCACTATCTTCTTTCGACTCCGACTCTTCCCATAATTTGGTAGCCATCCTTGCAATAATTGGTTTGTAGTACGCGAGTTCGAATTCTGTAGCACATATATGTGCTCCTCGATATGAAGCGCATGTTTTGCATCTCTTTTTACCGATGACAGCTTTCTCCACACGATATACGCGAGAACGTACACTTTTCTCGTCATAGTATTGGCGGAACTTGTACCCATTCGTATTCGAATTCAAACATTGCATGATAGGATACCAGTTGACTATATTTTTCTTATTGCGGTTGCGACTGATGTGCTTCAGATTGGAAAAGAGCAGATCCTCACGGAAATCGTAGCTCATGTCGTGGCAGAACTAAAAAATTTTTTCGAAAAAAATAATGTCGCTGCTCGATGCTCTCGTCCGACTCAATGGTGAAGTCATCACACACACGATCGAGCAAAGAAGTTTGAAGCGTGCATTACAGATACAAGCTTATGTATGCTTTCTTGATGAGCTTGTCTATTTAAATTTTCCGGAAGCCGGCAGTGTATTCAATGAAAGATCAGATTGTGGAAGTCATTCTCAACTCAGGTGGTCTCTCTTTCACAATGGTGATGAAATATTTCAACTCGTTTTGAAACACAGTGCTTGTGTTAATGCTTTACGAGATACTGAAATGTGTGAGCATTGCGTCATGCGAAAAAAATGGAAAAGAACTTGTCTGACATCAAGCAATGTCTTTTATATTATTCAAATTCATCCAGATAAGAACAGGTGCATTGAATGTCTTGAAACTATACAATTTAATCGTGTTGCTGTACCTGATGCTGATATAAATCTATATCAAAGAAGCAAACCGAAACCTATCTATGGTTTCAAGACTCCAAGACCTACGAATCGGGTACGAGTCCAAAAATTATTACAGAAAGTCAAGCGTCAGGTTATTGCAGAGAATGAAAAGGCAAAAGAAAAGACAGACAAGACAGACCTAAAGGACACCAACGACGATACCAATATCACATTAGAAGTTGCCTCAGCCTCACAAGCTGCGTCATCCTCGTCTTGTGCAGAGGTTATTCCTGTACCCCATGGATTAATGTAAAGTGTTCGTGCGTCCTCGTTTACTTGCAGACGATAGTAATTGTCGTCGCTTTTTCTCTTGATCTATCAAAGTCTTCATATAAGTCTCATAAAGCTTCATCTCGTCATGCAGTTCTGTATGCGATTTTGTAGTTGGTGGAGAATCGAAATCTGTAGTAGAAATCGCCCAAATTTTTGCACTAATGTAAGTCCGTACATCGATAGCAAAATCGAAAACACCATTTCCAATTAAATAGTCATTGTTGGGGTCGCATGAAAAGACCAGAGTGTCGATTTGTTTATTTTCGTATATGACTAAGAGAGCTAGTTCAAAATGCAAATCAATTATTGCTTGCTCTGAGGGTCCTAGTTTGTCGAATCCATTCGTAAGAACTGACCATCCAGTAGGTATATTGAATGCGCGAGGGTTTACCATATGAGCAGCTAAATATGGACGTAAGCTTGCTGTGCCTGCTCCGGGATAATCATCTTTGTCCAAAGAAGATTGTACATTGTCCGCCATAAAAAAAATATAATTGACATATGCTCTATCTTTGAGCATGAAGCGAAAGTCACCATATTGGCCTTTTCCTTTGTATTCCAGTCCTTTCACCGTAATCTTGCGGCTGCTCATCTTGAAATTTTTTCGAAAAAAAATAATTTCCGCGGCTGCAATGCAAGACGCTTCAAAGAAGATCAAAGACGGAAAGAAAGGAAAAGGTATGGCTATTCTGACAGGCACAGAACAAGGTAAAGATAAGGCTATGCTGACAGGCAAAGAACTTGAGCGCGAATTGAAGCGCATCGCGCACAAGCAGCACACGAAAAATCACGTAAACGACGGGCCTATTCTGAGAGGTGAAGAACTCAAGCGTGAATTGAAGCGCATCGCGAACATGAAGTACACGATGAAGAAAATGAAGAAAACGAAGAAAACAACACTTCCAGACATTGTTTTCCAAGATGGTAGAAAGCTTAAACCAAGAGCGAGGAATAAAGCTGCGGTTGCCTGGTTGCAGTATCATACGAATGACACAATTCAGATAGAAGACTGTACGCAAATGATAAACGGTGTTGCAAAGAAGTGGAAAAAATACAAACTTTATGATGCAGATCGTGACAAATGGATTACCTTACGCGCGCTTCATGCTACTGTCGATTACGTAGAGAAGCACTGTGGAAGAAATTTCATCGACGACATGCGAGGTGATATTAGCAAGTATGCTATTTCTATTGTACCATCTGATTTCTGCTAAGGGGTCAGTGCGTGTCGGGTGTCGTTGCACTGGGGATTATGTCTGGGTGTGTGTGTGTGTGATGCAAAAGCTTGTGAAAGTTAAGTAAAGCTCCCACCTGGATTCGAACCAGGGTTACTCGGATCAAAGCCGAGTGTCCTGACCACTAGACTATAGGAGCATTCCTCCACGGGGATTCGAACCCCGGTCGATCGGGTGAAAGCCGATTATCCTAACCACTAGACTATAGAGGATTTCATATTTTTCGAGAAGGCTTGAACAATATATAATGTTGCCAATCTTACAATTTCTGACAACATTACTTATTTATCAAAACTAACGCACTAACACTTATCCATGCTTTCGTTTTTTCTCAGACGAAGAACTCGTGACATTCCGAAAGATACTGCCTCCTTTGATAAGTGTATAATGTGCGTCAACAGTATCACTCGCTCCGCTGTGAAGCAAATCGACAATATGACCAAAAGACTTGCCATCTGGTATTGTAGTCACCATATGTAACTTCTTGTTGAACTTCCGATGTACACGAATAATGAGTTCTAAACCACGCAAAGAACACATCTCGACAAATGCTAGAATCTCCGATTCCCCGAGGTAAAAGTCGCCTCTCTCCCTCAACCATGCAGTCAATCTTGAATTCGCGGAAGTACCCCATTCGCCATAAATTTCACGTTCTTCGTTTGGTATGGATGTATGATGCGTCAATGTGACAATATCATGCCATGGTAGATTATTTAATATTGATATTCCATTCCAATTTTGTTGCTGATAGTCGAAAATAATGTTTCGAATCCATTTTGCCATCTCAATATGATCACTGTCTGAACCTGAATACGAGTCGTGCAACAATTTTAAAGCTAATCCCAAACTATGTGCACAACAATCTCCATTTGTAATACTTCGATACTTCACAACAGAAGTTGGTATATTTTCGTGTGCTGCCATTAGTGGAGACGTTACATTTTTTATGTGTTGTCCAAACTGATCATGGGTTTCTTGTTCGTCTTGGTGATCTAACACGTATACCACAGCATCTTCCATGTCTGTAAATTTTTGCGACGCGTATCTTATCAGTGCATAGGAAGCATTCGGACATATTCGAGAAAGAGCGCTATCCATCGGACCGTTTTTTTCGAAAAAAATCAGAGTATCGTCAAATCTTGCTACCTTGAATACGATCAATCGCTCATTTTATGACAAACTCTCCTCCTCCCGTTATCCGGACTGATGCAGCACCTCCAGCTCCCAAACGACAAAGATGTGTGGCACAGCGTACTAGCAAAGACGAACGCGTACTTCACTACGACTATGGATCAGAACATTATCGGAAAGGCATTTTTTACACATATGTTGATGACATCATGGTACTGATAGAGATCACATCAACAGACCGGCTCACATATCGTTTGGTGAAACCCTGCTTCACAATATACAAACCGACACTAGAACTTGCAAGATTTGCTCTTTCACATATATTCTTTATCACATCATTTGCAATCATGTATGAAGACATAGAGATTAAACCTGGTAGACTTATTGAAATACTCTAATCATCTTCGCTGTCAGTAGAAGTGTTGCAAGCATCGGATTCACTTCCGTCGGAGTCCTCAGATCTAGAATCAGAATCGTCTACATCAGAATCATTGTCAAGTTCTTCGTCACTTGCACTCTCATCTTCTGAGAATATCAAGTCGGACAATGACGAAGAATGTAAATCGATATGCTTACGACACGCAGGACAAGTCGTACTTGGGGCGGAATCCATCCACTTCCAAAAACATGACGCATGAAATATATTTCCACATTGTGGATGTCTGCACTTAATGAGACCCTTTATTGTACCTAATTGCATCCTAGAGTGACATATGAGACATTGTTGGATCTCGTCGGAATCACCATTTCTCGTGACCATGTTCATTGTAACGAAATTAGTGCGTCGTTTCTTGATTAGCTTGTTAGGTCCTGACCTTTCACGCACACATAACCCTGACCGCGTCTTCATTTTTTTCGAAAAAATTATGGTTCACATGTATACAGTTTGCACTGAGTTCGATGATGACTTTACGATAGCAGCTTTGTTACGCTTCTTTAAAGATCATGAAAACTGCCATTTAAAGTTACAAGGCACTGTGGAATCCAACTCACTTGCGCGATATTGGTACAATAGGTTTCATACAACACAAAAACTCGTTTTTATCGTGTTGCATATGACAGATGAATTCGACCCAGATACATCCTGTACAAATCCACATAAAACTTACCAATGCATACCTTTTACCGACTTGCCAAAAGCTACACAATTCTATGAAATGCAAGAAGTGAGTGACTGGCATTTACATCCGGAATATGAATGGGTAGGAAATATACTTTTTCAGATGTTGATTCATGTGGGTTCATCTATGTTTTCGGAGGCTTTAAGGAATGACGAATTGATTACACAAGAAAGTATGGTTTCATCGTCTACTTCACCAACAACACCCACGCCACCGCAAAGCCCAAAACGACCTTATCCGTGATATTTGGGGATGGGATGACTCGCAAGCTTACAAAAGGTATACGAAATTTGTGATTTGTAGATCTTAGTAAGCAAAATACTTAGGAGAACCGTCTTTCGTGAAGCCCATGTAATGCCACTTACCGTTGTACAACACGTCCTCACGGTTCCCAATCTCATAGTTGTACCCAGCAGATGGTCGACAGACGCCGTTCTTCATCATCTTGCATGGTTGATCGCGCTTTGCCGCTCCTACATATCCGTAGAATGTTTTGCGCACAGGCTTCTTCTTTTCCTTGGTTTCTTTCTTCTTCTTCTGAACACCTGACATTGATTTAATGGTTTTCTTGATTTTGGAAACACTAGATGCGTTCTTCTTCTCTTCTCGCTCTTTCTTCTTCTTTCTGGCCTCGCATATCTTACGACCTAATACGCCTGTCTTGTAAACTTTGCGCCCAGTCTCTGGGTTGATGACCTTACGCCGAGTGTCTTTTGCTTTCGCCATGTCGAGAGTTTTTTCGAAAAAATTTAAAGTGATTGATTGGCGATTGCAATGCACAAGGACCTAGCAGACGCCTGTGACCAGCGTGCGCCTCCAGAGACTATCTTCCGCCTCGCGTCAAAGTACCACGAGCCATTGGGGATGGGCATCATGCCAATGGAGCCCTACTCAATGGCACCTTTGACTGGGTTTGTCGTCAATGTCGGCGGCACGGTCACTTTCATCAAGAGTTTCGCGTGCGAATACTTTGACAAGAACTCCGGCAAGCAAGTGACGGCCTATTTTGGACTCAACGATCTTATATCCCTTGACTTCACCTGCCTGTGTCCTGTCCTCGCATCCGCTCTAATGATGGCAGACTACAAGAAGGGCGAGGTGGCAATGAAGCAGTATGTGACTCATTTTCACCCAGAAATTCATTATAAGTATGTGGCTCATTTTCACCCAGAAATTTTTACTAATAATGTTTCGTTCAACAAATGAATTCAAAAAAATGGATGTTGAATATTTCGGATAAGGTTGACCGATGAATTGAGTTTTTCACCAGCTAAAATCTATTAAGTTTACTTCTTACTTTTCATGAACGCATGTCGGTCCACACGAATAACACTTGTGTGGCTTATATCCTCCACATGTACGACAATTGTACATGGTCTTTGCTTTCTTTGCAGCCCTCACTTTTGTAGGTTTGGACGACTGATTCAACACCAAAAGTACATTTGCTGCCTCGTCATCATCCTCTTCCTTCAACATTACTGGCTTATTCTCCAGAGCTTGTGCTAAATTGGCAAGTGTAGTATTGCATACATAATCTCTGCGTATAGAATCGATCTTTGAATTACAACCGGCCCATGGACAGACTTTGCCCTGCTTATTGAGAACATAGAAAGAAATGCAAGAAGAACAAAAGGTATGCATGCACTGAGTATGTGTAATTGGAAGTACAAATGTCTGCAAGCAAATTCCACACTTCAACTCATCTTTTGCAGTCTGGTAAAATGTCTCGTGATGTATAGGTGTTGCAAATGCTTCTACGGGCAAAGTACTGACAATTTGATACTGCATAAAACTCAAATTCTCTAACTTAGTAGTACCATTCATGTACTTGATCATGGTGGCGTTCATTCTATGCTCTTGAACTATTCCACATTGATAGATATTGAGTTTATCAGACCATATATTCAATATCGTACCAATAGGTAATCTTATTGAAGAAGAAGTCGAACTACGGCGAATGGAAGTTCGTATACCAGCCAACGATGATCCATCCTCACGACTCATGAAACCGTTTTTTTGAAAAAACCCAAATTTTTTCGAAAAAAGATGGGCGATCTGTCCGACTACGAAAAGCAGCGCTTAGCCAACATTGCCAAGAACAATGCCATGTTGCAGCAACTCGGTATTCAAGGAGGACTTCAACTAGACCCACCGCCACAGCCGAAGCCCGTATCCACCCGACACAAAGAAGACAAAGAATACGATTCTGAAATTCCAGCAGAACCAACAAGACGTTCTGCACGTGTGGCTAATTTGGAACCAGCATACTATGGAGACATCGACCGCGAGGAAAAAAAAATACTACAGATGGAACGAGAAGAAAGACGGGCAGAACGACGAAAAAATAAACGACCATTATCACATGTTAGAAGATATGATGATGACTCTATGAATTATCATATGCCGCATGCCAATCAGCAAAGATACAAGTCAAAGGCTATTGAAACCGTAACGCAAGAAGACATCGATGAAGTGGATAATACTCCATCTCAAGACTACCTTAAAATGCTTCGCCACTATTGTTTTGAACCAACTCATTTAGAAAAAGCTGGCTATCCTGCTACATGGGTTGCAGCATACAAAGTGCTAATGCATCAGCGTCCCTTCAAAAAGATAGATGACACGCAAGAAGTGCCTATGAAGTATGAAGCTCAACTGTGGACAGAGGTATTCGAGGAAAACAAGTATTCAATGGGGAAGAAGCCAAAAGGTATTTGTCCAATCTGCCGTACCAGCAAGTCACTTACTAAGGACACATCTTTTCGGATTACTGGTGGTAAGATACATGGTCATCATTGTCACTCACGGACTGTACCTTCTTTAACCTCTCCTACCAACGCTATCACATCCAATGAATCTACTGAGCTTGACAATATTGAACTTCCAATGCCAGATAATTTGGATGTAGATGACGAAGGGTTTACCATCCGTGAGTGGAAAGAGCTCGAGAATGTGCTTGTTTAGCTTCTTCTTCCGTGTAAGCTATATTTGCTCTATCGCTTGGATCGATGCGTCCTTTTCCATCAATCACATTAGAGATAAAGAATGTGAGCACATTTAGTATAGAACGATTCGTATCCCATCCAGTGTCCGTCATTTCATACATGCAAAATGATCCACCTATTGTCACATGACCAGTGCGGAATGCAAAGCGAGGCTTTACAATACGCAACCACGGAGGTCGCTGAGGATAGTCGCTTGGAAAAGTACACGCCAATACTATCTCCGGTGGCTGATGATGACGTTGGGCAAAAGCGTTCAAGTCTTCAAACATTTGAAAATATGCTTCGTAGAAGATGGTATCGGGAACTCTGATCGTACATTTGGTAATGTCGTCAATCGAATCAATATGAAATCGTCCATCTTTTTGTACATCCTTCAGTTGTGTTGTGATAGCAGAGGTACCGACCTTGACCTTCTTCTTAGCGCTCATTTTTTCGAAAAAAATAAATGCCTACCGAACTCCAGTTTGGTCACAGAAATTAAAGTAGACTGCTTTTTACGGATACAAAACACAAAATTTTTATCAACCTTATACAATATATCAATGTAAAGATACTTAAGGGACAGGCGGTGGTACAGCCGGATCGGGATGCACACCCAACCCCACTACTTTACCAAGAACGAGCTGCAAATGAGCTTCATGCATGACGATACAGTTTTTCGTGCGCGGAACGGGATTCGAAAGCATAAAGTATTTGTAAGGCTGCTGAGTGGTCGAATCAAAAGTCTGGTAGCCGCCATGCTTGTTCTGATAATTTCGATCAATCGATTTCTTGGTAAGAATCAGGCCAATAATAGCAGTTCCGTTTGGCAACTGAGAAGAATTGCCTTTATCCGTATTGTAACCAAGTGTAATATGATCAGATAGGCCCCAATAAGTACCCACACCGTGTACAAGTCCATTGAAGCCGGCATTTTCCAAGCTAAATCCAATCGGATCGGCCTTGATTTTGTTATAGGCGTCGGTGTTGCTGCCATGCATGACAAGCCGCATCTTATCATAGCCGCGCTTCTGGGCAATGTATAAAAAATTATGAAGAGCTTGAGGTTTCACAAATATCTCTGTCTGCGTAGGACCAATCTTGCCATTTTGCGCATAAATCCATCTGTTGCTCAGGCTGACGAACAATTCGCCAAGTTTAGCAAGTGTATCTGAGACAACTGCAGTCTGTTCATATGCATCGTATGAATGTTCTGTCAGTAACTTGCTGACAAAGTCCGAAGGCAAATCGATTGGAGAGTCGCCAAATAAGATATCGTTCGCCGCATCAGTCAATATAAATGAAGCGTTTCCGTTTGGGTTCACAGGTGCTGCTGCTGCGGCACTGCTTGATGTAGATGCCGTCTTGTCTTGCACTTGAATTTTTCGTTGAACACCAGTATGTGTATTCTTCTGAATCAACCACAAAGGGTCAGTAGTCTTGGTCGTCTCGTAATTGTTACCTGCGAAATTGTACTTAGCGATCGCGTCATCACCATTCAACAATCTCATAAGAGCTTGAAGTACATTCATATCCATAATCTCAGTCCATCCTCCATTCTGATCTGCAAACCAGAAATTCTTGTCCACAACTGGTTGAGCAGCCGGCGATGTAAGCACCTGTGTAACCTTATCAATGCACTTCTGGTAACCTCGGCGAACATGTTCTATGAGCTCCTCATATGCACATAAACATGGTTTCATCGTCGTTTTTCCTTTCGCAGCGGCACTCAACTTAGCAATATGAGTTTTATAGTTGGTCTCCATAGCAATACGATCTGCCATAGCTTTTTGTTCAGCCTCAAGTTGGGCTTGTTTCTGCGCATTGAGTTGCGATTTGATATCTTCTGCTTCTTTTTTGTTCCTCTGGACCTCGTTTCTCTTCGATTTCTTGTATTGTTCATGCAGTCGTACCGCATTATCCCTTTCACTGACGAGTTTATCGTTGGCTTGCTTCAAATCTTCTAGCTCCTTTCGTAAAGCCTCAGCTTCTTCCATCTGCTTCTTAAGTTCATCGTGTGAAACCTTCTTCAGTTTGGGATCATCATGTTCCTCACCATCTGCCTTAAGATCTTTGGCATCGTTGTCATCTTTCTCAGTATGTTTGTCATCTGTCTTCGCATCTCGCTTTTGCTTCTTACGAGATGCCAATGGCGTGTCGTCTTCTTCAGAGCTTTCATCTACTTTACAAGCAGCAGTAGAAGTGTCGCTGGACTGAGCAGTAGGCTTATCGCTGGACGAATCAGTAGGCTTATCGCCGGACTGATAGGTAGGGTTGTCGCTGGACTGAGCAGTAGGGTTGTCGCCGGACTGAGAAGTAGGGTTGTCACTGGACTGAGCAGTAGGGTTGTCGCTGGACTGAGCAGTAGGGTTGTCGCTCGACTGAGCAGTAGTGTGACAGGGGTCATCAGTAGACTGAAGTGATGATGCCATTACACTATGTCCAGCGTCGTCATCGCTATCTGCCATCTTATCATCTGATTTATCTTGTAAGGCACGAGCAGCTGCACGTGATCTGAAGATGTGAACTGGCGTACTCATGAGTTCATTGATAGTTTGAGCATATGCATGATCGCTATCCTCTCTTTCTTCATCGTAATCGTCGATAAATACCCATTGATCAACTTTCGGATACCACCAGACAAGCATTTTCTTTACGTCACTTCTGTATACACTCAGTTTGTTTGAGCCTTTCTTTTCAGCCAGATATCGATCGTATTCGCCTCCATTCTTGTTGGCGAGATACAATTTATCGGGATTCGCAATGCGAGTCGTGATGTGCGTCTGAGCATCGATGGCATCAACCAAAGAAACATCCTCCATGACAAATATTTTTTCGAAAAAATTCTGTCTTGATTCCGCGAACTTCCGAGTACATTCTTCATTTGCCGAAAAAATATTTGAGAATAATCTCATGCCGAATGTCGTATCCAAACCGTGCTCAGATGTTGGATGTTCTTGTATTTGCGGCGAATGTACAGGATGTCAATGTGAATGTCATCGTGTCGATCATGTACCGAATCCGATTTTGAAGAAGGTCTTAAACGAGCAAGGTGTGTCATTCAATGAACTTGCAAACATGACACGTAATCAGCTCTTCCACAAAATGAAAGAACAAGACGAACCACTTAAGATGTTGATCAATGCCTTGACTATTTACAATGTTCGAAAAAGTCATTATGGAGAACATGATACCGAGGACGCCATTTTGCGACGTATAGCTCGGACCAATGCACCGTACAAGAAACCAAAAGCTTCGCGCAAGTCGATGCAAAAGAAGGCTGCGCGCAAATCAGCTTCATCTGGTAGAATCGCTGCGCGCAAATCAGCTTCGTCTGCTAAAATTGATCAATGCGAAACCTGATAGACTAGAATGCTTTGTGCACACCTATATTGAGCTGTGAAACAGTATGTCGCGTAATGAAGCTGGATGCCTATAATCGTATATCGAAGGGTGTGATAGCGGAGAAGAGACATGTATCTGTACGGTTCTATCTATTTATTAATTCAATTTTACCGAATTCAAGCAAGCTTACCCGCAAGGTCCATACTACTAATCACACGATCTTCTTCCTCTGGTGAAACAATATGCACCGGATCAGTATTGTATCCGTAATACACAGGCAAGGTCATTCCAATTCTTTCAACTTGCTCACGACATGATTCGGGCACACAGATGCCTACAGACTCACATTTATACGTCAGGTAGTAGAGATATCCGGTATACAGAGAGCATGTATCAGGAGGTGGTGGCGCAATTATGTTTGACAAACTTGAAAGGTGAAAATGCTTCTCTATCTTCTTCAACAAGCGATGAGATTCATACATGCCGTTGCCATTATCTGCGATAGAGTCATTGGTGCCCGGAACTTGCTGAGCAATCATAATACTTTTTTCGAAAAAAATGTCTTCTTCCCACGACCTGATCGATCGCTCTCTGGCTGCCGTCGGCCTACCTACGGATGGAACGCACGATGACAAAATACAGCGTCTCAAGAAAGCAGAAAACCAACGCAAAATAAAGAATGATCTCGCCAAGTCGAAAAAGCGCAAAATTTCATCTGTACCAGGTGAAGGCACAAAATTGTCACGTCTTGACTTTTTCAACAAGCATGCAAGTAAGATCACTGGCTCAAAGAGCGCAAAGCGTAAGAAGCTGGACATGATGTACAACGAGTACATCAATGGAAAGCCGAAAAGCGTCAAAGATGTCAAAGCTTCTCAAGATGCAGTGCTCATTTTGACCGGCTTTCTGTCATGGCTACCAACATCGATGCAGCATCAAATCCTCGCGCACTACCGTGTTTGCACATATGATGATCTTGTGCGTATGTACTTGAGCATCCCATATGACGCCAAGGATTTGAAGCAATCTACTCCATCCAAACCATCCACTTCTGCTTCCAAGCCGTCCACTTCTGGTACTTCTACCGTGACGATCACATCTGACGATGAGGATGAAGATGACGATAAAGAAGATGAAGAAGATGCAGACGACGACGACGAGGAAGACGACGAGGAAGACGACGACGATGAAGACGACGACGATGAAGACGAAGACGACGAGGAAGAGGAGGAAGAAGATGAAGAGGACGACGATGACGAATGAGTCTGTATATGTATGTCCGTCTGTCTATCTGTCTGTCTATAATATTAAAGTAAGGCGGACTGGCAGAGGCAGTTTTGTACCATTCGTTATCGGTCAACTTTACCTACTTACTTACTTCTATCCTCTAATACAAACACATACTGCGGCTTCAGACATTTATGATGACAGTGACCCTGACAGTGTTTACACTTGGATGTCACACCTGTATTTCGTCTGCAAGTTACTATGCGCTTGCTGATGTAGACATGTTCATGTACTTGATACAGAGTACGTGTCTTTCCTGAGCTGAAATGCTTGCATGGAAATATTGATATATCGATTTGACAAAATCGCTTGTTGCGAGGCAGATATACCATGACTATATTTTGACAAGTCTTGTTTCGATGCATGAGACAATCCATATCTGGTGACAGTTGAACCGCAGCTGCGAGAAGCTGAAGATTAGACGACATTTTTTCGAAAAAAATTACTGACGATGAGTGCAAATCCAGTTCGTGTATCAAAGCGTCCAGTGTATGTGCGATGCAATGACTATACCAATACCTTCTTGCCTTATCTTTCTTCTAAACATTTGAAGCATTTGAAGCTGCAATTCATGGGCATGACAGATGAAGGAGTCCATCTTAAACTTGTATCTGATTCAATACCAGATATAAATGGCCGTCAAGTCTTTGTTTCGCCTAAGGCTGTGCAATTCAAAAAGAACGAACGCAAATATATGAAGTGCGAAAGACAAAGCGATTCTATCATACCCGTTCCTCGCAAGTTTCCACTCGTTTTTGTGCGTGATCACATACCTATCATCGAAATTGTGCCATTACGTTTCGGAACTGGATTATTTCATGGTGATTTTAAGAATGTCTTACAGAGTGAGTATCATCGCCGTATATCTTTATGCGCATTCAATGATAATGCAGAGCAATTTGAATATCATGGTTGTAATCCAGGTAAACCCATGGGAGCAGGAGGTGGGAATGCATGCTCACGGCCATTTCAACATTTATGTCACGCTATTGGCATACCAACTGGGCCTTTTCACAGTTTGGATCAAAAGTGGCCGATACGACTTGCCAATTCTACTGAGCGTCAATACCTAACTGCAAAAACCATCATAAATGTTGCATTTCATCGAATGATGGAACTTTTACTGATGCATCCAGAAAAGACAGTGGTGTATTATTCTGCTGAATATGAGAACGACAACATTGGTCTGGGCATATTTGCGGGATCTGTTGGAATCGATGTGGTGGAGTGGATTACAAAGAAGTTAAAGAATTTACCGAAAGACTTTCAGAAGTTTTGGATCAAACATTACCAGAAACATGGCACCATTCCACAAGCACCTCCGAAGAATCACGAGGACAATTATAAGATGGTCATGGAAGCGCGATATACTCCTATCCCTGATAATTCCTGTCCGGTCCAGTATTCGTTTTAAGAGTCATTTCGATCACAAAATCACTCCTCCATTTTCTTACGAAAGTCAGATACGATGGTGCAGATGAGGTTATACTTCTTCTTGAGTGACATTGACTCAGATTCGCGTACCTTGTCAATCTTTTCGAACATTTCTTCTTGCATATCATCGCACTTTTCGATTGATCTGAGTAAGCGTTTGACTAGGACCTGCGCACCGCCATGCGTCGTAAGCTTTCGCACTGCAAGCTCAGTTTGCAGCATCGACATCACGGCATCCTTCTCCGCTTCCTCCGCTTCTTCATCAGCCTCTTTTTCATCGCTCTTATCCGAATCTTCATCAACGTCCTCATCGTCCTCATCGTCCTCATCGTCCTCATCGTCCTCATTGTCCTCGTCGTCGTCGTCCTCGTCCACATCATTGTCGGTGACGATCTTTGCTACTAAATTCTTATCGGATTGAAGCATAGCTTTGCCTTTCATATCCACTAACTTTTTCAGTGATTTCACAATATGCATTGCTCGATCGTGGCGACAGATTATATCGAAAATGTCATTGAGACTTCTGCCCGGCTTCTTAATACCCATACATTTTGTCAGGAATTCGCGAATCTGACGACAGTCTAGCTGACGAGCAAGCGCATCAAGTTCGGAGCGGATCGTCATATCTTTTTTTTCGAAAAAAGTAATTTTTCGAAAAAAGAAAAACAGCCATGACAATGTATGCAGAGCACCCTTCTATCGCTTTGTCACGTGGATTAAAGATGTTGATCTACCTGGATGGGAGAGTGACAGATAACGAGAAGATAAGCGCATCATTCTTTGCCTCGTGTGGTGGCCGATCGCAAGACGATAAAGAATACAGTGCCAAAAGACAATTAAAGCTTGCTATACGTGCACTCCGCAACATTATTAAAGATCCAGTTGCGTTCTTGTTGATGCATTTAGAGGCTATGAAAGGCACGGAGTTGAAGACTAACAAGGCAAAGCTTCTTAAGATCTGTGAACTTGCACGCGCTTATTTAGATGATGATACAGAAGTAAATTGGTTGCACAGCGATGATGAAGACTTTGATTTTCTAGACAAGGATGTAATGGACGATGAGGGTGACGATATCGATGACCTTGAAGAAGATGAAAGTGAAGAAGAAGAAGAAGAAGAAGATGATGATGATGAAGATGGTGACGAAGAAGACGAAAAAGAAGAAGAAGACTCTGATGCTGTACCCTCAGAATCGGACGACGACGAGGATGACGATGACGATGATGACGACAATGATGAAGAAGACAAGAAAAAGAATGTTCGCCAAAAGAAGGCACGGAGCACTCCTAAGGAAAAGAGTAAGGAAGACAAGAAGGAAGACTCAGAGGAAGAAGTTGACCGTGACGGCGGTGACGGCGACGGTGACGGCGACGGTGACGGCGACGGTGACGGCGACGGTGACGGCGACGGTGACGGCGACGGGGAAGTTAAAGTCGACAAGGACACGGGCGACAATAAACGAAAGCTGACTGAGGTTTTTGACGACAACAAAAAAGACGCGAAAAAGACAAAGAGTAGCACCTCCGTTGACGATGACGATGAACCAGAAGAGAAGAAGTCTAAGTCTATGAAGAAGAAGAGCATTGACCACGGCAAGTTTTCCAAAAAGTAGATCCACCAAACCTACATGTCATTTTTATGTAGCGATTTTAAAGAGCTTTTATAAAGTAAAGTAGACTGCTTGACACTGATTGATATCACAACCTTTCTGTCCACTTTACTTTTTATTTTAAGTTAGGGTTGAATCCCTGTGGAGGAATGCTCCTATAGTCTAGTGGTCAGGACCCTCGGCTTTGATCCGAGTAACCCTGGTTCGAATCCAGGTGGGAGCTGTTATTTGACTTTCCACACCCAGACATACTCCCCAGTGCAACGACACCCGACACGCACAACATATTAGCTGACAGAGACAGGAGCCCCCCTTAAGACAGCGCACAGACTCTACCGTATAAGCAGGTCTCTCTAATCGATTTCACCACGAAGACGTTGGGCAACCATCATATCCTTTTTCGACACAGCAACACGCTTACCGTGAATGCCTGCGATCATACTATCATCAAACAAACGATAAAGGTAATGTTCAAGAAATTCTTGAAGATCGATGATCGCGGCAGGTTCCCAACCCATACCATTTGGGTATTCTTGACCAGAGACCAGTTCAGAGCTGATTTCCTTGCACAAGCGTTTCATAACCGCATATGGCATGATTAACTCGACTTTCTTCTGAAGCTTGCGAATTTCCTGAAGGGCACCGGTGCCACGGCGCTTCTTCCTCTTTTTGAAAGTACGCGAGCCAGCTGCCAGCGAGCCAACGTTTTTTCCGATAGGTACCCCCGGGGGACGAACCATCTTCTTACCCTTGCCACTCGTTGTTTTGCCGCCCTTACGGACCATACTCGCAATTCGTGCATGCACATGCGCGCGTTTGCCTCCTTTGCCACCATGGATGGATCCTGCTGCAGTCGCTGGCATTGTCACTTTGTGTCACCTCTTTTTTTTCGAAAAAATATTGCCAGCCCGGATTTTTCGAAAAAACATCGAAGCAATGAAAGCAATAGAAGACCTTGCGGAGGAGTACAGACACTACTCGCAATGCATCAAGGAAGCCATTGACAAATGCGAACGTCTGGAAGGTATGATCACGAATAAGAAGAAACGGGACGAGTACGCAAAAGAGCTGCAGACGAGTGATGAAGATACCTTGCGAATAGTGAAGCAACAATTGATAGAAAATAGGAGCAACGAGAAGTTCTTTGAAAAGAAAATGCTCAGATTGGATAAGACGGCGCGCGAAAAAGGCTACGATATAAGTCATACACATGAATACTACGAAGAAGTTACAGATCCTGAAGCAGAGGCTTATTTAGATCGAGTACGTCCAATTCAGCGTCGTCCAGATCGTTTATATCAGGCATACCCACTGACAGCAGATGCGGACTCAGATGAAGACGACAATGCCGAAATTCATGTATTAGATCCTACGGCAATGGCAGGATTGGACGAGGCGACAAAGCAAGCCAATAACTTCGAAATTTTCACAGAGAACATGGATACAAGCGGAGAAAAAGTATTCTTGCAGATTGGCGATATCGGGATATCTGCAAGTCTGAAAGGTTGTTTGAAGACTCATCAAACAAAAGCTTTGAAACTACTTTTGCAAGAAGTGGGCGTCAATTCTCGCGGTTGTTTGCTTGCACATTCGATGGGCTTAGGTAAGACACTTACCATACTTGCATTCGTGGATGCGATTACCAAAGCACAGCCAAACTTTCATACGATCGTGTGCGTCCCTCTGAGCCTAATTCAAGGCTGGTTGACGGAGTACGACAAATGGTTAGCCTATTTGACAATCAAACTTCTAAGGAATGTTGAGCAGTGGATGCAAGCAGGAGGTATCTTATTGCTGACTCACGATGATTACAAAGGCAGCAAATTACATGCTTCTGTTTACAAAGCCTGTCAACTACTCGTTTTGGACGAAGCGCACATCCTGAAGAACGAAAATACGCTCATGTATCGACGAGTCAAAGAGACTACACCCTCACGTATAATTTTGGCTACGGGCACTCCTTTACAAAACTATATTGGCGAATACATGACAATGATTCAACTTATTCAGCCGCAACTATTTAGCGATAAAGACGTGAAGAAATCCTTCACAACAGTCATTCAAAAAGGTTCTGTATCAAACGCGACTGAAGAAGAAGTATCAGAAGCTCGTAAGAAAGTCAAAGTCTTTGGAATGATGACCGCCGATTGTGTTCATCGCAGGTCGAATAAGTTACTGCTCAAGTTTTTGCAGCCTAAACACGAATTTCGCATTGGATTGGATGTCGATCTGTCAAAACTAAATTGCGACGACTCAACTGCTTTGGCCATTACGCACACGACTTTCGATACATTTATGAAAGAACGAATGAAATGTGTGAAACTACTACTGAAAGAGATACTGAAGCATACAAAGGAAAAGGTTCTCGTATTCTGTACCAGAAAGCAATTTTTGGCAGATTTACGGCGCAGCATTCCTGGCTTGTTGATGGATGGAGAAACTTCTACACACGAACGGAAGACTTTAGTCGACTCTTTCTCAAATGGTGCAGATCGTATATTTTACATGACTACAAGAACTGGTGGTGTTGGATTGAATTTGCAATCCGCATCTCGCGTCATTATGGTGAACGGTTCATGGAATCCAAGTATCGACAAGCAGGCGTGTTTCAGAGCGTACCGATTCGGACAAGAGAAAGAGGTATTTGTTTATCGCTTTGTCATTCTGGGCACGATTGAAGAACATATATATCAACTTGCAGCGCATAAAAATCTAATGTCGATGCGTTTGGTCGATGATGTGGATGTGGAACGAATTTTTTCACAAGATATGCTGCAACGCAAGACAGAATTCACATATGAACGGCTACATCGTACTGAAGATGCAATCATAAATAAATTCACGAACATATTTCAAGTGTCTAGTCATGATGTGCTCTTTTTGGAAGCAAATATGGACTCTTTGTCAGTTGAGGAAGAAGCCGAAGCTGAGAATGATTTCAATAAGCTCAAAGCAAAGCAAGCGGATCGCACCGTCAAATCTCCAGACGGGATCGCGCATACCTTGGCAACGAAGCACGACATTTACTTTCCAGAAAGTAAGGTATTGGTACCGCCTCTCGCAATGTCATATATAAAACAACAACATACTTGGACATGGGATCGTTTGTTTCCATCCGCAACAGAGATTTTAGGATACGACATTGAAGTTGAAAAGAATGGCCAAACATGTGTTCAATACTTTGAAAGCATTGAGAATACAAGTCAAAGGTGGTTATCAATCGATCTGCCATCAATAGCTAAAGGTATTGAGTATCGTGTACGCTGTCGATCAGTTTCGCGAGAGACGAACGACAAAAGCGAATGGTCCGAATGGTCAGCTAAGCTGATCACGTAGATAATGATTGAAGAGAATACTTAAAAGACAAACAAAGATATATACCACTTGAAAGCTATCAAGTTTACCTTTTAAAATTTTGCTTCTTTCATTCATACTTTAAAGTTAAAATCTTCTCATATTGTTGCGACTATCCATAAATTCTGCACGCCGCTCCTCACATACCGAAGCAATGTGTCCGTATCGTTTGCAATAATCACATCGAAGATGAGGACAGTACATCACTTTGTGACCTGGCTTCTTGCAATTCGTACACAAAATAAGAATAGGATCGCGCCGAAAATGCATATCATTGGAATCAAAGTCACGCATTCTTTTTCGAGGAGGAGGAACACGATCAGGATGAGGTCGACAACAAAGTGAATCGGTACAATAGCAAAACTGAACCGCCAGCTTACGACGTTCAATCTCATCAAAAGTGGCATGTATGTAGGAGCAATTCATGCGAAACTTGCATTCTGAGCCAAACTTACAACGCCGAGCAGGTCTCAGATTTCGTTGGCGATTATCACTGTCTTTCATTGATGAACGTTTAGCACTATCTGGTTCATATTCTTTACATAAAATGTCGCGCTCAAGTTGTTGTATTGTTCTTGGTGGATTTGCATTTGCATTTACACTTTCTTCGCGTTCCATAGTTTCGCCTACATCTTTGTCTTCTTCTTTTTCATCTGCCATGTCGTCTGGGTTGCTAATCTGGTCCAAGTCATTAGACATCTTTTTTCGAAAAAAAATTCTTATGGACGACCGGCTGGTGAAGATACGCACATCTGCTTCTGCACAAGATTTTTGGTCACGAGTAAGAGAGCATGATACGATAGATACTTGCTTTCATGTGATCGACAGACATTCCAAGCTTTTACCGTATCAGCGACAACAAAAGCCATTTGACCACTTCATCACAATGCGAGAGATTCACAACAAGTCAACTCAAACTGGCGTAGAACAGGTTGAATGTATATCAATGGATGAAGTATATAAGCTAAAAGCATATAAGCATCTTCTCGAAGCCAGAATCCGAGCACTTGATGACCGAAATAAAGCTCTCAATGATAAAATCGATACTCTGAATGGTCAAGTGGAAAAGATAAATACTGCTATTTATACTTTCGCCGTTGCTTTGGGGGGTCCTGATGTTTTGGGGGGTCCTGATGCGACTAAGTAATTCTTTCAAAGCTTTTAAAGTGTTAAAGCTGAATTACTTACACGATTCCCAGTAAAAGCCATGCGATCCTTTCGCGAGAACCGCTTTCTGACCATTCGTGAAAGAACATGTCGTTCCCGCGTCACAATTCGTCATGCGATGAACTTCTTCAGCTGGTGTAGTGACAGACCAAATTATCTTCTTCAAATCGAATTTCTTATTGGCTTTCTTGGCGTTCCGAGTTTGGGCTTTCTTGATTGTGGACTGAATGTCTCCTGTAGCAATGATCCCTTTGGTTTTGCAGCGACGGTATATTTTAGCAGCACCACCTTTTACACTGAGTTTGTTCTCCTTTGCGATATATTTAAGTATATGAAGCAGAACACTTCCGGCATGTCCGGCTTTGCCCTTTTTCTTGTGGTCTTCATTCTCATGTGTCTGAAGACGCTCGAGCATTTTTTCGAGTGTTCCGTTGTGGGAAAGCTTGCGTTGAACACACATGCCGATTGCAATGCGCTTTAGCTCTTGAAACACGATACAAGCAGGCATTGAACACGAGTTTGAGTGGTTGCTTTAGACTGAAATTTTTTTTTTCCAAAAAATTTGCCAGACAGCAGATGACCACCCCGCCTTTGCGAACGACACTTATCCATAAGCTAGTTTGGTACAATGCAGTCGATAGTGTATCGAAATTCTTACAGCAGGACAAGCGTTTATTGAACTACCAAGACATGTACGGAAATACTCCGTCTCATTACGCAACGCTTCATCATCATGTAATATGTTTACGTCTATTCACATCACTTGGTGCAGATCTTAACCTAAAAAACAACAAGGGACAGACCTGCATGGATGTCCATAATCAAGGACAACTTGAACTCGTAGAGGATGATTTGTGGGTACCGATAATTTAAGTGATAGAAGTTTGAAACCAAAGTAAGGTAGAGTCAATTTTTGGGATATTTACCAGTCAAAAGCAATCAA